>OIZE01000905.1_pt1 | contig 21023 bp, 11 predicted proteins | sample 1588421 | NCBI WGS metagenome assembly OIZE01 (sample SAMN03283251) | human gut metagenome | biome: human-associated habitat; material: feces | host: Homo sapiens | place: USA | collected 2013 | reverse complement strand
TCCTCCTGCCACCGGCAGCGGTCGCCCTCTACTCCCGCGCCACTGTGGCGCTTCGGGTTCCGCCTTTATTTTTTACAACAAAAAAAGACTATCCTTCGATAGTCTCTTTTCTACGGAGATGGAGGGATTTGAACCCTCGCGCCACGTTAATGACCTATACCCTTAGCAGGGGCACCTCTTCAGCCTCTTGAGTACATCTCCACAAAACGCCTACTGCAATAGTTAGTATACCAAAAACGCCCCCTGTTGTCAAATACTTTTTCGCAAACGGGACAAAAAAAATGGCGTTCACCATTTCTGATGAACGCCGAATTGCCTTATCGAGCGGTTTTGATTGTCACTGTTTTGGTTGCATCGTCCCAAGCGACGTTTGCGCCAAGCTCATCTGCCACGAAGCGCACGGGTACGAAGGTACGTCCGTCGATGATAACAGGTGCAACGCCATATTTTTCAAGCGTCTTGCCGATAGTCATCTTGATTTCCTTATCGTTGATGGAGAGCGTAACCTCTTTGGTCGCGCCGTTCCAATCCACCTTGCCGCCCAGAGCCTCGGTGATAATTCTGATAGGCACCAGAGTTCTGTCATTGCGGATGACGGGTGCAGCGTCGTAAATCACTGCTTCGTTATCCACGTTAACGATACGGCTGCCGATTTGCAGCTTAATGGTCTTGCCTGCTTCAGCCGCGTTGCTGTCATCTGCCGCATCCTTCTGCACGAATGTCGCATCCACGGAAACCTTGCCGACGGGCATGGTAAATGTGTATTCGTTATCGTCCACCTTTTTCAGCTTCACGGTGCTGTTGTTTTTGTCCTTTACCGTCATCTTGTCCAGCTGATAACCGCTGTCGGGGGTTGCCTTGATGGTCACTGTTTCGCCGGCTTCTGCCTTCGCGGGGGTAACGGAGATTTCGCCGTTTTCCGTCTTACCTGTGCTTACGCCGTAGGTCGGGGCGGAGGTGTCAGAGGAAGAAGAACCGGATTTTCTGCGTGTTACGGAAACAACACAGCTTGCAGGTTCATAATTGCCGCCCATGTCTGTTGTAAATGTATACTCCATAGTTGCATTCGGCAAAGAAGCCTTTAAGCCCTCTACCTTAATGCTGTCAACGTCGCATACAACCTTTGCTGTATCTCCGTTGCAAACGCCGTCAACCGTAAATGTAACACTGCCTGCGCCTTTCAATGTGCTATTATCTACAGTTAATTCTACCTTCTTGGGTGCAACTGTAAAAGGAATCGTTTTTGCAGCTTCTTCGCTGTCAGCCCACTTATAATTTTCTGCATCCTTCAAGGTTAAAATAACGTCATACACACCGGCATTCTTTCCGCCTTCATTCTTTGTAACATCATAATCAGCTGTTGCGGTTACATCTGCTGTCAATACTGTGCCGTTATAGATCTTGCTTTCCACCGTAGGCACTGCCACTTCTTTCTTTGTAATGGAAATTGCTGTCTCTTTGCTTACGGCTGTTTTGCCATCTGTATCTGTAATCTCAACAGTGTATTTGCCGCTGTCCGCAACATTTTTCACGGTATATGTAGCTTTTGTTGCGCCTTCAATAGCTACGCCGTCCTTCTGCCACTGATATGTAACACCGGAAACAGACGTTGCCGCTGTGAGAGTAACATTCCCGCCGTCATACTGCTTTGTCGCATTACCTGTTACGGAAACCGTAGGCGCATTCAACTTCCACTGTGCATAAACAGTAATGCTTTCGTTGCTGGGAATCTTATCACCAACTGCATAGGCTGTGCCTGTGCCATTTTTCGCTGTGTTCCATCCGGTAAATGTATAGCCTGCACGGCTAAAGCTGCTTGCTTTTGCAAGATGCTCATTTCCTTTAATTTCAGCATACGTTTTTGCCGTTACACCGCTGATATTCGCGTCATAAGTAACTTCAATCGTATTTGTAGAATCATTCAAAGTCCATTTTGCATAGTAGTTTTGGCCGTTCTGAGGCTCACCTGTATATGCCGTATCGGAAAAATCTGCGTTTTTGTGCCATTCCACAGTGTAGCCCGGACGAGAAACTGCATCAAAGCCTGTCTCTGTCATATCAACTGTTCCGCCGTTTGTCACATAGCAGGTTTTAGTCACAGAACCGGCTTTCCTGTCAGCTAATAAGGCATTTAAGATGTCGTTGTTATTTACATAAATATCCTTATGCTTATCTGCCCATTCAGGTTTCACTTCGCCGTTTTTAGTATCATACCAGTTGTTGATGCACCAATCCCCGATGGTAAAATCTGAAGAATAGACATCACTCAAATCATAAATTTCTACAGGTGTTTTCTGGAAAGCACTGCCGCCAAGCGTTTTCAATCCGCCGGGAAGATACATTTTCAGCACCCTTGTATCATAAAATGCACCGTCTCCAATTGTTTCAAGTTTAGAATTCTTTGAAATATTTACCTCTGTAAGAGAAGTACATCTATTGAATGCCTGTTTCCCAATAACTGTTACGCTGTCCGGAATTGCAATGCTTGTAATGTTTGTCTGTTGAAAAGCACGATTCCCGATTGTTTCAAGTTTAGAATTCTTTGGAATATTTACCTCCGTAAGAGAAGTGCATCCGTTAAATGCCTGTTCCCCGATAGCTGTTACGCTGTCCGGAATCGTAATACTTGTGATATTTGTATGTTCAAAAGCATGGTTCCCGATTTTTGTAATACCGTTTCCGATTTCAAGAGTTTCCAAATTGGTACATTCACTTAAGAAATTATTGGGAATATTCTTTACACCGTCACCGAGCTTTACCTCTTTAAGAGTAGCCTTTTTCTCTTTCAGGTTGAAATTGATTGTCCCTGCACCCAGTTCAAAGGTTTCCAAGGGTGCGGCACCGGGCCATTTTTCTCCCCAAGTCCCTACAGTATCAGAAGAAAGAACCAAGCCCTCATCCCCTTCGATTTTAAGGGATTTCAGAGAAGGACAGTTGATAAATACACCCCTCCCCATGGATTTCACTTTACCAAGCTCTACGGATTCCAGCTTTTCGCATCCGCCGAAGGCATTCGAGCCAATACTCTCTACTTCTCCCTTAAAGATAATTTTCTTTAACTCCTTCAGCTGATAAGCAAAAGCGTCAGGCAATTCCTTTACATCATTCCGAATAATCAGAGTTTTTACGCCGCTTCCAGTTAATACAACACTGGCCGTTTTGCCGCCGTTTGGATTCTCGCCGCTATAAAAGTCCACATTCCCCGGATAGGTAAATGTATCAATATTTGCCAGATTACTCATGCCATAGGGGCCTACTTCTTTTATATCCTTCAAACCATCGTCAAAATTGATTGTGTCAAATCCTGTTCCGCGGAATGCTGCTGTACAGATGGTATCAATCCATTCCGGCAGAGCAAGCTCATCGGTGTAGGTTTTTCCGTCTACTATACAGGTATTCAGACTTTTATCTTTGTCAAAAAATCCGTAAGGAACGGCACTGCCTGTCAGCATTTCATGACCCGGTATCCAATAATCCGAAACATTTTTAGGCTTGAAATTTGTAAAATCAACCGTCGTAATCAAAGGGCAGTACGAATAAACACCGCTGCCGTAATAGGTTACGTTTTCATTAAATGTAATTGTCCCATTCAGCGCCAAATAAGAAAATGCATCTGTACCGATTCCTGTAATGCCATCTTCTACAATAACCTTTGTGATTGGAACAACCTCCTGTGTTGTTCTGTCAGCATCGACATTGCTGAGTAAGGCTCTTCTCCAAGGAGCAATATCCCCCTCAAAGCTATCAATCGTAATATTTTTCCCGTAGTAATCTGCAATATTGCCTTCCCCCGAAATGGTCAGGGTATAGCCACCTACTTCTTCGTATCCGTCCTCGGCTGTTGTTGCGTAGGAATATCCGTTTTCTTCCGCCTTGCGGTATAATGTATCGTTATTCTTTACCAGTTCCCACGAAACCTCATCTTCTTCGGTTGCACCGCAGTCGTCCCCTTTTGCAAAAACTTCCCCTTCTGCAACGGCAGTTTCTTGGTCATCATCAGAAGCTGCGGAAATTCCATCTTCTATCTTTTCTTCCTTTACGAGCTGCTCGGTCTTTTCCTGCTCTTCCTCCGCAGATTTTTCCCCTTTCTGCTCGTCCTGCTCCACCGTTTTCTCCTGTGCCTGAGGGTCGTCCGTCCCCTCCGCCGCGAATGCCGGCACAGAAACCATACTTGCCGCTACGGTCAGCGCAAGTGCCTTCGCATAATAATTTTTCTTCATATTTTTTCCTCCCTTTTATCCGTACTTTCTTTATACCCAATGCGAATAAATTCCTTTTTTCTTCACAAACAGAAAAAGCACCGCCCCTATCCGGCAATGCTCGTTTTTTTGCAGCTGGCTGCCAGTTGAAAGGCCCTGTAGCTTTGCGTCATAGGCTTTCGCCTACTTTGCCGAATTGTGACTATTTTCTGCGGAATTTATTATTTTATGCAATTTGAATTATAGCAAAAAGGTATTTCTATTACGACCTTAATTTATAAAAAATATCCTAATTTGTAATATTTTTTCGTAAGAGGGTGGTTTTGTTTCGTTTAAAGGCACTACAATAAAAAAGAAGGCAACCCATTTGGGTTGCCTTTTCATGAGAGATATCTTATTTTACTGCAGCAGCTGCTTCAAATCCTCCTCCGGAGTCGTGATTGGTGCAATCCCGAAATTCTCCACAAGGTACTGCAGCACATTGGGCGAAACAAATGCCGGCAGGGTCGGGCCAAGGCGAATATTCCTGATGCCCAAATACAGCAGGGTCAGCAGGATACACACCGCCTTCTGCTCATACCAGGAAAGCACCATGGACAGCGGCAAATCATTCACGCCGCAGCCGAACGCATCGGCAAGTGCAACGGCAATCTGAATCGCACTGTAAGCATCATTGCACTGCCCGATATCCATCAGACGGGGCAGACCGCCAATGGTGCCAAGGTCAAGGTCATTGAAGCGGTATTTGCCACAGGCAAGCGTCAGCACAACCGTATCCGCAGGGGTCTGCTTTACAAACTCCGTATAATAATTGCGCCCGGGACGCGCCCCATCGCAGCCTGCAACAAGGAAGAAATGTCTGATTGCGCCGGCTTTCACTGCCTCGATGACCTTATCCGCCACCCCAAGCACCGTGCCGCGGGCAAAGCCTGTCATCACTGTATTGCCGCCATTGATGCCTGTAAGCATCCTATCCTCGGCATAACCGCCCAGCTCCAGTGCCTTTTCGATCACAGGGGTGAAGTCCTTATCCGCGCCGATATGCGTCATTTCGGGATAGGATACCACCTCTGTGGTGAATACGCGGTCGGCATAGCTTGCCTTCGGCGGCATCAGGCAGTTGGTGGTAAACAGCACCGGCGCAGGCAGCTCTGCAAATTCCTTCTGCTGATTCTGCCATGCTGTGCCGAAGTTGCCCTTGAGATGCGCATATTTTTTCAATTCGGGATAACCATGTGCAGGCAGCATTTCGCCATGGGTATAAATATTGATACCCCTGCCCTCGGTCTGCTCCAGCAGTAGCTTGAGATCATGCAGATCGTGACCGGAAATCACAATAAACGGCCCCTTTTCCACAGTCAGCGGAACGGTAACAGGTGTGGGTGTGCCATAGCTTTCGGTATTTGCCTGATCCAGAAGCGCCATGCACTTGAGGTTTTTCTCACCGACCTCCATCACGATGGGCAGCAGCTCCTCCATGCCCCAATCCTCGCCGACAGCAAAAAGCGCCTTTGCGAAGAAATCGTTCACCGCATCATCGGTATAGCCCAGCACCAGCGCATGATGTGCATAGGCCGCCATGCCGCGCACCCCGAACAGAATCAGGGATTTCAGGCTGCGGATATCCTCCTGCGCATTCCAGAGATTCGTCATATCGTAATCGGCAGCGCGACCGCACGGAGCAGCGCAGTCCGAACAGTCAGGCACAAGCCTTGCCTTTTCCGCATGTACGCGGTCAATCAGCTCGCGCAGTGTCTTTTCGTTGAAGCTTACATTTGTAACGGTGGTAAATAATCCCTCAATCATCAGCCGCCATGTGCCTTCATTCACATCGGGGGCATTGTCCGTTGCGCGCGCAAGCCCAATCAGCGCCCCTGTCAGCTCATCCTGCAGCTGTGCCACATCAGCAGTTTTGCCGCAAACGCCTGCATTTCCCATACAGCCGGTACATCCTGCCGTCTGCTCACACTGAAAACAAAACATTTTGTTGCCCATTTGAAACCCTCGCTTTCTTCTTTGTCCTCTTTTTAATCCAGAATTCTGCCATCTGTGGAGATGGTCACAACCTGCCATGGAATAAATTTCCCACTCTGCTGTAATGCCGTTTTTGCCGCAAATTCCAGACCGCCGCAGCAGGGAACCTCCATGCGGACAATGGTGACACTTTTGATATCGTTCTCACGAATGATTTCGGTCAGCTTTTCGGAATAATCCACACTGTCCAGCTTCGGACAGCCCACAAGGGTGATATGTCCCTTGATGAATTTTTCGTGGAAGGCGGCGTAGGCATACGCAGTGCAGTCTGCGGCAATCAGCAGCTTTGCGCCGTCAAAATACGGTGCGCGTGTGGGAACCAGCTTAATCTGCACAGGCCACTGGGACAGGCGGCTGACCGCCTCTGTATTGCAAGCCGCGGCGGATTCTTCGTGTGCGATTGTTCTGGACTGGCTTCCCGGACATCCGCAGGGGAGTGTCATCCCTTCTGTCTGCATTTTTTCCTGTAGCCTTCTGCGCTTATTTTCCTCCACTGCCTTTTCATCATACGCTGCCGCTTCGCGCTCCACAAAGGTAATCGCGGCAGTGGGGCAGGTAGGCAGGCAATCGCCCAGACCATCGCAGTAGTCATCGCGCATCAGCTGCGCCTTCCCGTTTACCATAGCGATTGCGCCTTCGTGACAAGCGGCGGCACAAGCACCGCAGCCATTGCATTTATTCTGATCAATTTCAATGATTCTTCTTTTCACAATAAAAACCTCCTTGCTTTTTTGTTTTCATTATAGTATGCTAAATTCAACAAGTCGGTTGAATTTTCAACGAAAAGAGGGTTTTTATGAAAGAATTTTTTCCCATCATCCGTTCCTCTCAGCTTTTTTCGGGCGTTTCCGAGGAGGAGCTGACCGCAATGCTCTCCTGTCTGGAAACAAGAAAGGAAAGCTTTCCCAAGGATGCCCTGCTGCTGCGCATCGGGGATACGGCAGATGCCATCGGTCTTGTGCTGTCCGGCAGTATTCTAATCATACAGGAGGACATCTGGGGCAACCGCAACATCATTTCCAAGGCAGGGGTGGGGCAGACCTTTGCCGCCGCCTATGCCTGCGCGCCCGGCTCTGTGCTGAATGTAAGCGTTGTGGCAGAAACGGCTGTTACGGTGCTGTATTTGAACATAAAGCGTGTGCTGCATGTGTGCTCCTCCGCCTGTGCGCATCATAGCCATATCATCCGAAATCTGCTTGGCGAGCTTGCAGAGAAAAACCTCCGCTTCAGCGAAAAGCTGACGCACATGGGGCAGCGCACAACGCGCGCAAAGCTGATGTCCTATTTTTCCGCAGAGGCACAGCGGCTCGGAAAATATGAATTCGATATTCCCTTTTCCAGACAGCAGCTTGCGGATTACCTCGCGGTGGAGCGCAGCGGACTTTCTCTGGAGCTTGGGAAAATGCGGGATGAGGGTCTTCTGGATTTTCATAAAAACCATTTCGTTTTGAAGGTATAACGCCAATAAAAAAGCAGAAACTCCTTTTTCGCAGGAGCTTCTGCTTTTTGTTTGCTTATTTCATTCCGTTTTCAGCGAAGCGGTGGAACAGCGCCGCAAGCTCGGCACGCGTAGCAGTGCCCTTCGGATAAAGGAGATTGCTGTCGCCCTTTACAAGGCCGGTATTCACCGCCCACGCCATAGCGCCCATCGCATAATCGGAAATGCTCTCGTAATCGTCGAACTCCCGAATTGCCATGCCGCCCTGTGTGGTATCATAGCCCTTATACTGCGCGTAGCGATAGAAAATCGCCGCAAGCTGTTCACGGGTAATCGGATCATTCGGGGCAAAGCTGCTGTTGCCGTAGCCGCCCATAATGCCGTTTTGCTGTGCCCATGTCACCGCATCATAAAACCATGCCGTACCGGAGCCACGCACAACATCGGTAAAGCTGTTTTCTCCCTCGACAGCAGGGCTGCCCTCCATGCGGTAGAAAATTACCGCAATCTGCGCACGGGTGGTGTTCGCATAAGGCGCAAAGGCTGCCGCATCCATGCCGGACATCAGTCCCTTTTCGTAGCTAAACAAAACATCCCGATAAAACCAATCGCCTGCATTGACATCCGCAAAGGGATTCTTCACTGCATCCGGCTCTCTCTTTTTCCAGTCTGCATAAACCGTTTTGCTGCCGCTCAGCTTGATTTCCGTAATCCTCTGCGTCAATGCCGAATCGGCATACCAGCCGCCGAAGTCATAGCCGTCGCGCATCGGGGTATAGGCGGAAAGGTCAAGCGTTTTGCCGCGAGCGGCGCGGATTGCCTGCATGCTGCCGCCGCCGTTGGTTTCAAAGGTCAGCGTGTAGTAGGTCGTGCCACCACCACCACCGCTACTGCTTGAACTGCCGCCGCTCGAACTCCCGCCGCTTGGACTGTCGCCGCTGTCTTTTTTCGGAATACTCTCACCTGTCGCAATCTTGGTATTGCACCCCTTACAGTAGGTGTCACCCGTATAGCCGTCCGCACTGGTGGTGGCCTCAACTCTGCCGCGCACCTCAGTGCCGCCCGTATGATTGCTTGCGTTTAATTCGCCGTAGGCTGTATTGCAGATTTTGCAGACAGCCTTCTCCGTACAGGTAGCCGTACCGCCGGAACAGTTGCCCGTTTCGGTGTGACTGCTGTTGTTCGAGCAGGTGCGGGTATGCGTCCCATTGCCGTTGGAAGTCCATTCGCTCCATTCGTGGATACATACTGTCGGAGGCTCGGGGTCCGGTATCACTATGTGCAGTCTCCAGTTGGCGTAAAGTGTCACATCCTCCGTAACAGGAAAAACCTCTCCAGGGGAGCCCGCTCTCTCTCCATCAGATCTCTCCAGTGTCCAATATTCAAAATCAGCCGTATCATACGTAAAGCCGGACTTCGGAAGAGTATAATCCCCGGATGTCTGAACCGATTCCATGGAGCCAGATGCGTTACCACCGTTAAAAGAGACGGTATAATCTTCGCCCTCTACCTTCCAATCCCCCCATGCGCCGCTTACAAACCTGTCCTTATACCCGTCAGGAACATATATCACTCGATTCCCTGGCCAGGAAGACCCAAGCTCATAAAATACGAGGTGTCCAAAGATGATTTCATCCGAATTCTTCCAATGGGTATGAACCTCCTGAAGTTTCCTGCATCCAGCAAATGCGGACGATCCCACAAAAAGGACGCTATTAGGAATATCAATTTTCGTAAGGGCAGTACAGCCTCGAAAAGCAGAATACCCTATCTTCTTGACTGTTTTGGAAATATGTACCTCGGCAAGATTTAAGCATCCCTTAAATGCGCTACTGCCAATATTGGTCACGCCTTTCTCTATGATTACCTTTTTAATCTTTTGCTTTTCGTTCTCCCACGGGCAAACCGGATCGCCAGTACCTTCAAAATCAGGCATTTCACCCTCACCTGATATGGTAAGCGTCCAGTCCGTAAGCACCCCGTCCTCGTATTGGCTGATCATCCATTCAACATCTGTTCCGGGGATAGGTATAGGGACACCCAAAAACGGCCCATATAGCACAGCAGCAACTTTCCTATAACGTGATGTATTAAGTTCCTTCTGTTCCTCGTCAGTAAGCTGCTGCATTGCATCTACAACGGCTTGAAACTGCGTCCTCACTTCCTCGATATTATCGTCATCGATATCTTTCGCATCCGGCAAAGCGTCAATCATAGCCTGTACGCTTTCCACGGTAACGACTCCCTTTGTATTTAACAGGGCAGTCATTTCCCCCTGCTCCGTTTCTGCCGCCGATACCGGCACAGAAGCCGTAGAAAACAGGAAGCAGGTGCAAAGCAGTGCCGTGTAAATCCGTTTTCTTTGTTTTTTCATTCGTTTTTCCTCCCTCCATTGCTGTCATGTCATTTCCTTTTCCGTATCCCGCTCCCTCCTTTTTTCTGTGTCATGCAGACACCGCAGAAAGAGCCTTTCACTTATATAGGTACAAAAAAACGGAAAAACTCTCACCTAAAAATCAAATTTTTTTAAAAAAAATAAAAAAATCAGCTTGCCTGCCGCCAGAATCCCCACAGGCAAAAGATACGCGATATACTGCGCTGTGCCGCCGTAGGCAATCAGCAGGTTATAAATTGCGTGAAAGGTAATCGCCGCCCCAAGCAGTCCGCAGGTTCCGGCAATTTTCAGCCACGTCCGCCGCCATACATACGCAAGCCCGCCGCCGACGATGGCTCCGCAAATCACATGCATTGCTCCCGTTCCGATGCCACGGAAGAAAATAAAGGAGAAATGCGCGGCTCCGTTTTGAATCAGATAGCAGATATTTTCAAAGGTAGCAAAGGAAAGCGCAGTAATCACTGCGGCAATCCCAATCTGCCGCGCCTGCGGCTCAAATACCAAAAGATAAAAGAGCAGCGGCAACAGCTTCATCCCCTCCTCCACCACAGGTGCAATCTCCACAGTGGCGGCAAAGGCATCCGCCCCATACAGCGCCGCGAGAAAGGTATTGAGATATGCAGAAAGCAGGCACATGCCCATTCCCGCAAAGCAGAACAGAAAAGCCCTTGTATGCCGTTTTCCCATGCACAGGGCGGCAATCAGCAGAGGCGATGCCATGCAGATAAAAATATTTTCCATATATGTCATGCCTGCACCGCCCTTCCTGTGGCAGGCAGCAGAGCGAATACGCAGCCCGTCAGCAGAACATCAAACCCGTAATAGAGGAAGGAAGCCGAATCCCCCTGTCGGAAGCAGCCGGAAGTCCAAAGGATATATTCCGCCGCCACATAGCACAGCACCCCGATATGGAAATATCGCAGCTGCCGCGCCGCTCCCGTCTGCGTCCGCGCATAAGCAAGCCCCCGTATCGCATAATAGGAAACAGCAATCATCATGCCGCACCAAAGCAGATTCGAGAGAATATCCCCAAAGGTGCAGTAAAATATACATAAGGGAACGCCTATCAGGAAGGCAATCCGCGCCCTTCGGCACACAAAGCCTCTTTCCTCCGCGGAGGAAAGGGAGTATTGCAAAATAGAAAGAAAAATAACGCTTGCCACCCAGCCAAACTCCGATACATAAAAAACCTGCGGCGTTTTTGAGAACAAAAACAGATGCAGCGTCCAGTACAGGGAGCCGAGCGCAAAGCAGCCATAAAAGCAGGTCAGCAGAAAATACGCCTGCTTTCTGCCCTTCAGATATCGCATCCCGCTCAGACAAAAGCCCAGAAGGGTAACAGAGAATTGCACAAAGTTATCGGCAAGTTCCATTCGCATTGTCCCCCTTTTGCTCCTCCGACTGTTCGTTCTTATGCAGCAGGCAGATACGGAAGCACGCGATTGTCACACACACACCAAGGACAAAGGCGAGCAGTCCGGTCACGATATATCCAAGCGCAGCACTGCCGCCCAGCATTGTTGCCGCTGTTCCAAAGCCGGAGGACATGCCCGGCTCCATTCGATTGACCATATCGGGCATAAAAAGGGAAACCCCAACGATTACCGCAAGGCACGCCGCCACGCCGAAAACGGCAGCGATTCGTTCCTGCCGCTGCTTTCTCCGACGCTCCTTTTCCGCAATCCGCCGTTTTACCTCTGCAATTCGTTCCTCATGACTCCGCATTTGTGATTCCCTCCCGTTCCAGTAATCCGCGCAGACGGCCCTTGCCCCGATACACCATATTGGTAATCTGCTTCTCGCTTTTCCCCATAACCTCAGCAGCCTGCAAATAGCTCATGCCCTCAAAGTAGACCAGATAAAGCGCCTCTCGGTAATCCGGATTTAACGCAGCCATGCAGAAATGCAGAATCCGATCCCGCTCCTTTGTGCGGACAACCTCCTCCACCAGCGTCTGTCCGTCCGGCTCCTCGGTCAGATTATCCAGGCTGAAGAAAAGCCGCCGTCTGCTTCTGCCGCGCAAAGCCATGTGCCGTGCCGCTTTATACAGATAGGCCTTTAAGCCGCCGTCTCGAATACGTGGCTTTTTCGTAAATAAATAGGAAAAGACTTCGATCATCAAATCCTCCGCTTCGTGAACGTCATGCAGATAGCCGTTGATATATAAGGTCAGCGGATTGCCGTATTTTTTCATCAATGCCACAAGCCCCGCTTCATCGCCGCAAAGATATTGCCTGTAAAGCTCTTCATCCATCGCCATGCCGTTCACTTCCTTTCCACCGCATCCTCTCAGCACAGAAAGGCATTGCGCCGCAAAAGGATGTCCTCTGTCTGAAATACTATCTCCAGTATATGCGAACATCCGCATAAATTCAAGATTTTCGTCATCAATCGCATCTGCATGCTGTCGGCAGATTTTTCTAAGCTGCTCCGATGCGGAAATCTGCATCTTCTCCCCCCGATTCCGTCAGAAATCCATAAAACCGCGGACTGACTGCAACCAACTTGCTTTTCTTGCAAAAATCCTCTATGATAAGCTTAAATCAGCCATTTTCTCGCAAAGGAGGAACCTTCTATGGATAAGGATTTCTTGAAATTTATGTCATTCGTTGCCTTTATGGAAGCGAAAAAAGAAGCGGAACGGGATTGTTCTGCCGAAGATACCGGATGGCAGGATACCATCCCTACTATCAGAAGAAAACCTGACCCTGCTAAGGAAGCGCTTCTCCTCAGCCGCATCCGGATGCCCGAAAAGCCGGTAAATAAAATGGGATCCGGCGAAAAGGTTTTTATGGGTATCGGCATCATTGGTCTGTTTGATGCCGCTTTCGGTCTCTTTCTGATGGACGCTTTTTATTTTCTTGTCGGGCTTGTTGTCGGTGTTTCCTTTATCATCATGGCAACCTCAAATGCAAAAAAGAGATATGATGAAAAGCTGGCAGAATATGAGCTGGCACAGAGGGACTTCCCTGCTTATCAGAGAAAAATGCTCGCCAAGCAGAGACTCGGAAAGTAAACAGAACGCTTAAAGGGGGATCAGATAATGTCGCAAAAAAGGAGTACCCTTCTTATCTGGGCCGCGGTCATTTTTATTCTCATTGTCACATGCTTGATTACCGACCGCAACAATCTTGCAGAAAGAACGCTTTATTCCTCACAGGAGGAAATGCAGTCCGCCCTACAGGATACCTTTGTATATTACACCGCAAGAGGGGAACGACAGGCATGGAGCATCCATGGGGATACCGCAATACAAACCTATGAAAACGGCACAGTATTTTCATATACCATTACGAAATGGCGTCCGCACCGCGGTGCGCTGACGCTTACACTGGACACCACAGCACAAAAGGAAACGCTGTTTGTTGCACTTAATGGCTCTCTGTTTGATCAGCATAAGCATGTCTTTCGTCGAGAAGAACAGCTTGCTTCCTTCGACAGGAGTGCGAAGCGCAAGCCTGTTTCCGGACAGAATCAGCCTGCTACGCAGAATAAACCCTCCGAGCAGAGTAAATCTTCCGAGCAGAGTAAGCCTGCTGAAACAACTCCCACCCCCGTATATACCTCCCCCAAATCACAGAAGAAGCCCGAACTGCCCGATTGCGGCGATTATGAAAGCTATGAGGATTTCATGGATGACTGGGATGGCTATATGCCGGATGACAGTGATGCGGAGGATTACTGGGAAAATTGGTAAAAACAATATGTAGAAAGGGGTATGCACATGAACGACAGAAAAATGGTCTTAGACGGCATGATGGGACTGGTTGTCGGGGACGCACTGGGGTGTCCCGTTCAGTTTCTCGACAGAGAAGAACTCCGAGAGCGCGGAGCCGTCACCAAAATGGAGGGCTACGGCACCTATAACATGCCCCCCGGTACATGGACGGATGACAGCAGTATGGCACTTGCGACCCTTGCGAGCATCAACGAACAGAACCGTATCGATCTGCGGGATATCATGGAACGCTTTCTCGATTGGGAATTTCATGGCGCGTATACCCCCTTCGGCGAGGCGTTCGATGAAGGGAATACCTGCAGCAACGCCATCTATAAATATCGCGACGACCACGACCTCACAACCTGCGGCGAAACGGACGAATATTCCAACGGCAACGGTGCCTTGATGCGGATTCTCCCTGTCTGCCTGTATTTCATTCAAAAGGAAGGTATTTCGGATGCGGATGCCCTTCGGCAAATCCACCTGGCAACAGGGCTTACGCATAATCATCTGCGGTGCCATATCGCAAGCGGATTGTATTATTTTATGGCAAAGGCTATCGTCGCAATGGCACCTGAAAAAGCCGAGTTGAAAACCTGTATCCAATGCGGCCTGGAACAGGGCTTTGCGTTTTATCATGCTCCGGAAAACCTTGCGGAACTGATGCACTTCCGGAGATTACGCGACTTAAGTGAATTTTTCTCCCTGCCCGAAGATAAAATCCAGAGCGACGGCTATGTTCTGCATTCTCTGGAGGCGGCAGTCTGGTGTCTGCTTCATACCAATAGCTTTCGGGATTGCCTGCTCCGCGCGGTCAACCTTGGGGATGATACCGATACCACCGCCGCAATCGCAGGCGGTCTGGCAGGGCTGTATTATCACTATGAAGCAATGCCGGCAGAATGGCTGGATGCAATTCAGAAAAGGGATTGGATTGAAAATCTGTGTTTAAATAAATAGTGGACTTGCGGATTTGACCTCAATCGGAATCAACTGTCCATCACGCTGAATGATAAAATCAATTTCAGCACCACACACGCTCTGGCATCTCGCCGACCGCCAGATACTAACGGTAAAACTGTTATAACAGATATTCGCGTAAAAATCTGCGAAATTTCATCTGATTTTCGCACTAAACTACACGAATATTTCCGACAATTTCACATTTTTCTGCACGAATACTGCAATTTCTATCCACAAGCACAAAGAATAACCCTCTCGGTTTCAACCGAGAGGGTCTTCTTATCCAGTTCGCTTAAACTTTTACAGACTAGATTTATTTTGTAATCGTCACTGTTTTTGTCGCATCGTCCCAGGCAACTGCTGCGCCAAGCTCATCCGCCACAAAGCGAACAGGTACGAAGGTACGTCCATCAATAATCACAGGTGCAACACCGTATTTTTCAAGCGTTTTACCAATCGTCATTTTGATTTCCTTGCCGTCAATCGTCAATGTAACCGTTTTTGTGATGCCGTTCCAAGCAACCTTGCCACCCAGAGATTCCGTAATAAATCTGATGGGTACCAGCGTTCTGTCATTTCTGATCACAGGAGCCGCATCCTTTTCAGAAATCACGCCGTTCACAGAAAGATTCTTGCTGTCAATCCACATTTTTACAACAGTCTGCTTTATGCCGTCCTCCTGTTTCGTTCCGTCCGCAGAAGAATCTGCCTTACCATTATCAGTAGAAGGCGTTTCTACAGGGTTGGAAACAGTGCTGTCACTATCATCGGAAGAAGAAGGTCTCTTCCGAATCTGCAGCGTACCCTTCTCGTAAACAGCCTCATAGTTTGGATTGATGCCCGTCACACTGGGAATAATCTCCGCTGTGCCGACTGCGCCTGTGTTCAGGTCATCGCTGTACCGCAGAGAAACTGTGCCGCCGAGCACATCATCGCCAATCAGACCCGTCACTTCATAATCTGTCCCTGCAACAGGGTTTGATAAATCAGGGGCCGTATTACCTTTGCGGATGCTTTTATCCAGCGCCTTGATGATAACCTGCGCCGGCTTGATTGTAAAGGTTGTTTCGCCGCTTACAGTATAATTGCCGCCTTCGCCGTCAACCACAATTACCTTGCCCGCGCCTGCGTTTGTGTTGTTTTCGTAGGACAAGGTATATTCATTTTCAGGAATATCCTCTTTTACAACTACTGTGGGCACGATTGCACTGCCTGTGTAGGTATAGGTACCCGTAACCTCCAAAGTAGCTGTCACAGGCTTTGGCGTAATGCTCCAATTTACAGTAACCGAACCTGTATAGTTATTGCCGTTTGCCGATACTGTTACCGTATATGTTCCTGCATCAGATCCATATGTAATCTCAGAGCCGTAATCCGGCCCAAGTACCAATGTTCTTCCGTCAAGAACAACACTCTCTATCTCAGGATATTGATTTTCACCGTTGTATACAAAACTGTCATGGTCAAGATTTACCGTTGCATCTGCAATATTCTTACGTGCAATACTTACGGTAATACTTCCTTCTTCCGTATCATTGTGGTTGTTGTCGCCTACGGATTTATAGAATACTGTGTATTCTCCTGCATTTACAGTCTTTGGAAGTTCTGCCGTATATGTTCCGTTTTCACCGATTTTATACTGCATCTCGCCTGTACTGCTTGAACCTGCATTAACAAGTACCTGTTCATTACCGTTATAAACAATATTTTCTATTGCCGTAGGTGCGGTTGCTTTGCCTTCTGCTTTTTCTATTGTGAATGTTTCTTCAATTCGGTTTACTTCATAGTTTCCGCCGTCTTTATCGGTAACGATAATTTTTCCCGTACCTGCGTTTGTATTGCTTTCGTAGGAAACATTATATTCGCTTACAGGAATAATTGTATTGCCGGCTTTTAAAACAACTGTCGGCTTTATCTCACTGCCTGTATATGTATATGTGCCTGTAACCTCAATATCTGCCGTAACATTCTTTCTTGCGATTTCAAATGTCTTTTTGATATTTCCGCTGTAGTTGCCTTTGAATGTTATATCCGCATTGGCAGTACCTGCATTAGTGCTGTTTGAATATGCAACATCATAATCAGTGCCTTTTGCCAATACTTTACTGCCGTCTTTTATTGTTATTTCAGGCTCTATGCTTTCGCCTGTATATGTGTTTCCGCCTGCAACTGTTACATCGGCGTTGGTCATATCCTTTGCTGTAATGCTCCAAGGGACTTCAACAGTACCTATATAGTTATGGTCATTTGCCAATACTGTCAATGTATACGCTCCTACATTCATTTCCGTATTGACGGCATATCCGTAATCATCATTAATTCCCTGTGTCAGTGTTACTCCGTCGAGAACTACGCTTATTACTTCCGGCAGCTGTTCTTCACCGTTATATACAAAGCTGTCATGGTTAAGTTTTACTTCTGCACCTTCAATACTCTTAGGATATATTGTAAATGCTTTTGTTCCCTTATAGAGATAATCCTTTGTTTCATAACTTATAGTTACGGTATACTCTCCTGCATCTGTAGGAACACCGTTAAGAGCAGTACCGTCCTTCTTCGCATACGAAACAGCATATGTACTTGGTATCCAATCTTCTGATGCCACAGAAAGCAGAGGTTCTTTCGGTTTTTCGCCATAAGTCCAGCTGTCCATAGTTATATAGTTACTGTTTATAGTTTTTTCAGGCTTACTTTCTGTTTTAAAATAAATATCCGTAGACAGTATTTTATAGTTTGTAGTCTTAAGATTTAATTTAATATTTCCTATTGATGTCGAATCTTTATAATTCTTCATCGGTATAGCGGTAAGTATCAGCTTTCCGTTTTCAATTTTTGCTTCTTTAAAACAGCCTGTGTTTAAAGTTATAGCGTCAAAATAACCAACATATGCTTCAATTTTATCATTTTCCGTTATACCTTTAACATCTTTAAGAAGATCTCTTAAATCAATCTCGTATGTTCTTTCCACACCTGTTATAAAAACAGTTTTATCGAATGTCGGAGCAGTGTCGTTATAACCTTCTGCCGGATTGATTGTAAAGCCAAACTGGCTTGTTGCTTCTTGTATTCCGTCTGTTTCATCAAATACAGCCTCTACAATATAATCTCCCGCATTTACAGGATTGCCTGCCAAAGCTGTTGCACTTGTTTTCTTATAACTTCCGTCAGACTGTTTTTCGGCAGGATAGTAATTAAACTTAATATCCTCAAGTTTATAGTATGTATTGCTGTAATCCGTCTTAACGGTATCGTTTACTTCATTGCTGTACTCTATTGTCAATCCGTTTCCTTCACTCGGACTTTTTATTGCCGTACCGTCATAAGTTTTTCCGTAAGGATAACCTCTCCATCCGGAGCTTGTGACATTCGGTACCAGCTTCACAATTTTAACTTGTATAACATTGTCTGCTGTCTGTGTGTCAGCCATATTTTCATTGCCTGTGTATTTTACTCCAAATTCAAGTTCGCCTATACCCAAATCCGAAGCCGGTAAGGATATACGGAAATTTCCATTGTCGTTTACGGCAAATTTTCCGTAAGTGGTTTCTCCGGCATAAAGTTCCACATAATTAGATGTAAGTGTATCATCTCCGCTGTAAGTGCTTATATTGTTTGTATTTGTACTGGTTGCCGCTGTTCCTGTAGTTTCAACCCTGCCGTCAACATAAATTTGGTCGAAATATGTAACTGCCGAAGAATATGAATCTATACTAATATTCGATTCTGACTGTGAAACAGTAAATGTATATGTCCTGTTTATTGTGTATCCGTCATATGTAGCGGATACAGTAAGGGTATGCTCGCCTGCCGGAAGATTCCACAGTGCTGTTTCCGTAGAAAGGTCAATACCGTTACTTGTTACTTCTTCTGTAACTTCATCATAGTTATCAATTTTATATTTTAAGGTAACACCGCTTTTCGAAAAAGCAAATGTTAATAATCCGCTTTCTGCTGTGCCGTATACAATACTGTCAAGATCATTCTGTGTCGGTTCGCTCGTAATATAAAGCGGTATTTCCACTATTTCCACAGCAGAACCTATTACCGAACTGTTAAGCTGTGCTTCTGTTGCATATGTTCTGTCAACTTTCATTGCCGCACCGAAAACAAGCATTGAACCTATAGGCTGAGTAGCATCAATCTTGCTGTATTTTGTACCTATACCGAGAGTTACTTTCGCCTGTCCATTAAAAATCGTAAGATTTAAAACTTCTCCCGTTGTTTCGGCAGTATTTGTAATATTTACAGTACCGCCGATAATTCCAACACTGTTTATTTTCTTTCCGTTCAAATCCAAATCGAAATTTCCGGAATTTATTGTTAAGCTGTTGCCGTTATCATCTTCAAGAAGTTTCAGTGTACCGCTTGTTCCTGATGTAACGGCAGAATCGGTTAATGCCGTTTTTAAATCCTTGAAATATTTTGTTGTACCGTCTATCGATTTCCATTCTACGGATACATCTAAAGTTTCGTTGCAGTATTTACATACTTTTGTATCTATGTCAATCTCGTTATGGTCGCATTGTACTACATAAAATACAGGATATTGGCTGTTTGACATATACAGCTTCTTTGCAGTTGCATACTCAATCCAGTTGCCTTTTTTATCTTTATAAGCATATCCGTCTGCCAAGAAATCAGTAATTGGTTTATTTGTATTATCAATATTACTTATAACTACCTGACCGCCCGAAAGTGTAATATCACCACCGCTGCTGAAAATATATCCAATGGTTCCTGATGACTCCGGTGCAAAAATCAATGTACCGTTTGTACCTACATAAATAGTACAACTGCCGTTTCCTACACTATCAATAATAGTTACTTTTCCTCTGTTTCCGTTGCTGTTTGCAACCTTTCCCACGTATAAATTACTACCTAATCTTTTTCCGTTTAAATCAAGAGTAATTCCTGTTTCTTCTGTATATATATAATGTGAAACGTAAGCGTCGCTTTCATCCTTTAATACAGTAACAACACTTCCGCCTGCAAGCGGAGTATCTGTAAATATCTCTGCAAGTGTAGCGTAATATGTTGTTGTATCTCCGATTGTCAGCTTTGCCCCTGCCTCGGTAATATTGAGTTTTGCTTCGGCATTGACCATAGTATTATTTATTTCGTGTACGTATACCTTATATTCTCCCGCCTTTACTCCTTCGTCTGTTGTAATCGTAACAGTATATGTATTTTCGCCGCTGTTTTCTATTGTTGCAGTAATATTTACAGTTGCATCATTTTGAACATAAGCTGTCAAATCATCTGTTCCGTCATAGTTTACGGTAAATGTAACGGAGTTTCCCGCAACAACGTTTTTGTTTTCGCTGTCAGCGGCAAAAGAAATGGTACTTTTTACAGGCGGTGTTACCTGTCCGCCAGCTGCATTGGTAATCTTTTTGGCAACTTCTTCGCCTACTTTGTAAGTTCCGTCAGAAAATACTGCCTGTGATACATCACCGTCAACTTCCGTTGAACCGTAGATAATAATTGAAGACGGACTTAATGTCGGTTCTTTTGTCAGCTCTACAGCCTTGTCCGTTCCCGAAATTGTTATGTTATCATCTTCGGTAGAAATATATAATGTACCCTTTACACCGACTTTCGCACCGCTGATATCCGCAGAACCTTTTATAATCTCCAAATCACCTGTAATTGCCGCATCTGCCTCGGAAGGTGCAGTCATAACAAATTTCCCGTTTTCATTGGTAGTTTCTACTCTTACATTGCCTTCAACTGTACCGTTATTTAATGTAAGGTCATAACCTGCGGTAATATCACTTTTAATTGAATGACCGTTCATTTCAATTATTAAAGGAGAATATGTATTTTCATCATCATCAAGAGTTGCGTCCTTTAACAATGTAATTGTAGTTACACTTTCTTCTCCGGAAACATCAGAAATAGCATCATCTAATGTGTCATATTCCGTATCACCGATTTTAGCCACAGCTTCTTCTGTTGCATATACGGCTGTTTCGTTTTCCGCTGTCAAGGTAACTGCTTCCTGTGCAGGCTGTTTTTCTTCTTCCTGCTTGTTGCTTTCGTCAGCAGAAGGTGTTTCGGAGTCTTTTGTTTCGTCCTTAGTTTCCTCCTGCTTTTCCTCAGGCTTGCTTTCTTCTTCCTGTGTATCGCCTTCTGAAGTGCCTTCCTCCTGTTCTTCCGCATCGACCCTTTCGGTTTCCTCGGCTTTGACTTCCTCTGTCGGCGTACTTTCCTCGGAAGCACTTTCCTCTGTCCGTTCTTCGGCTTCAGATACCGCCTTAATGTCCCCCCCCC
>OIZE01000904.1_pt1 | contig 21098 bp, 31 predicted proteins | sample 1588421 | NCBI WGS metagenome assembly OIZE01 (sample SAMN03283251) | human gut metagenome | biome: human-associated habitat; material: feces | host: Homo sapiens | place: USA | collected 2013 | reverse complement strand
TATCGCTCCTATTCATTAACCATTGTGCATATCAAAAAATGTATCTATTGATTCCGATGGGTATAAATCTATATTTTTGAACTGAAATAATCATCCGAGTAATCCCAATCTAAGAAACTACTGATATGATACGATTTAATACCCTTTCGTTCTGCTTCCATTAAAAATGCAATCACATCATCCACATAAACAACATCTTTCAAATCAATCCGATGTCCTGCACAATATTCAATAATACTATCAGCTTTCGAGATATTCTCAAAAATAAGTATTCTATCTTGTCGTCTGATAATTGGAAAATACTTATCCAACCATAATTGTTTATCATCCACTTCTTGTTGAACCTGCCAATGACCCATGATGAAATTTCTTTTCGCTCCGCAAGAATTAACAATCTTCTTCATATGCTGAGATGGTTTTCTCGTTAAGAAAATATGTTCACTAATTTCTTTTAAACTCATACCATTGTTTGTACCTTCCGGGTCTAAAACATGGTCATTAAAACGATAAGGAGCTAAAGTTCCATCAATATCCCAAAAAACATATTTATTTTCTAAATCTTTCTTTTCACAACTTCCGTTTGCCATAGATAATTTCCACCTTCTGATATCCTGACTTTATAAATTCAGGTTCTTGTATTCTTTTCTTGATATAATTATTACGCTTTACTGACTGCTCTTGTCATTATTACACTTCTGACAAAGCATCTGCAAGTTACTATCAATTGTTCTTCCGCCCTGTGACCACGGAATAATATGGTCGCCCTGCATCTCAGCATAAGCATATTCTGTATCAATACCATTCTTCACACAGCACGGACACTTATGACCCTGACGCTCATAAGCTCTGCGTTTCTGAGCTTCAGTGAACGCTCTGATAGACAAATATTTCTCATCGTGTTTTGTCCTGTCAGACAAAACATAAGGAATGATGCCTGAATTTTTCGTAACATCATCATCCATAAGAAGTCTCTGAATGTCTGACTCAAGTGTATTACTATTGTACTGCTTATTATGATATTTATTATAAAGAAGTCCCCACGCTTGCACATCGGTCATGCCTTTGCGTGATGTCGGAAACAACATCTTAGCCCAGTTGATAACAGTCTGAAAATAAAGCCACAAATCATTTGCGTCTACATCATGCTGATGAATTGCCATATACATTTGTCCCGACTCCAAATTATCCCTGTCGGCAATCCACGACAATACTTTCTCAAGATAATCCTGTCTGATAGGATTTCCCTTAATATATCCGTCTGCCATCTGTCCTACAACACAATTTCTTTTTGAAAAATAGTTCTTTGCATCAGCCAGCCATTCGCCTGTATAAGTTGCATTAAGAAGTTCCTGATTAGTCAAAGTAACACCTGCAATGTTTATTGTTCTAAACCATGCAAGCTTTTCTTCTTCGGTTCCATCGCAAACACGGACTTCCAGTTCGTAATCCAAAATTGCCCGCTGTTCTTCTGGCGTAAGATTGTGAAAGAATCTATCGTTCCCATTCACTTTAATAGGAAAATCGCTGTTTACATACTGACAGATTGAAATAGACCTTTGTTGTCCATCAAGACATTCGTACTGGTTATCACTTACTTTTGACCAATACATAAGTCCAAGTGGAAAACCTTTTATAACGGTGTCGATGACAGCATTACGCTGTTTGTCGCCAAAAACATATTCTCTTTGATATTCCGGACGCAAACATAATTTATGGACTCCATTATCATATCCATATACACCGCCGTCATTGTCGTCTCTGTAATTTTCACTAAGTTCTCTTACTGTTATCAGTTCTTTTGATATTTTCATATTTTATCCTTTCTATACTTCTATTGGCATCATTTTTAACACGTCTGCGTGTTTTAAATTTAACGGCAAGTGTTTATATTTAACCACATCCATAATCACAGCATGAGGAAAATCTATATATTCTTCATGTCCATCCACAAACATTGCACATTGATGAATATAAGGTGTAAACCAAATGATATAATCAATATTTGAATCAAAAATACAATCAAGAAAATTTCTATCATTCCACCAAGTATATATTTCCCCATTATTAAAATATCCACCTGATGTTTCATCCATAATGAAAAATATTGTTTTATGATTCGGATGATTTTTCTGATAAACAGATTCTATTTTTCGTTTATGCTCATTTACAACCCGCTGAAAATTATCAACATAAAATTGAAAACTATGGTCTTTTTCTGTAGGGATATTACCACAGACAGAATTTACAAAAATATTCTGCACATTAGGAAATATTTCCAAAAGTCCACTATTAGCAATTTCTTTTTGTATTTTGCTTTCTTTGGCGTTTACATGATTTTTCTTGGGATGGTCATCAACTCTCATCACATCCATCATCAGATTTTCCACATCATTATAATAATCTGGTGGCGGGTCGCCCTTCCCCGACATATCTATCCAATTTGCAAATCTATCATTATCAATCAAGGATTTCCATAGCTCAGATTCAGAATCTGAATTTGTACATAGAAGTACATTTGATTGTGATGTATGCCGATAGAAATCAATAATTCTCGATTCCTTATCAAAATTATTCATTATCACGCACCAGCTTTCTTCCGAATTAAAATTCTGCGATATAACGAAACAGCTTTTCCATTATGAGTATACACAAGAGAATGCATACTGGCAGTTATGTGACCTTTGCCGCCTTGTTTTCTGTATAATTCTACCCATTCATTACCAATTTCTTTTATTCCAAGTTCTTTTACAGAATCGTTAAGGTCCATCCCTATAATTTCAAACTGTTCCGGATTATATTTATCCAAAAATGTAATTGGCACACCCATCACACCATCATAGTCACACGGAATTTCGCTGACTTTATTTACATTGATAGCATCATAGTTATCATATTTTGGATATTCTTCCGGCGTATATTTTTTCCACAAAATCAGCTTTTCGTGGCGCTTTGCTACATCCAAATTTGTGAACCAACCAATATTACCAAATTTCTTAATACTACCATCAGGCTGCAAAAACTCTTTTACATTCGTACAGCCAATCCAGACCTCATCATCTTTTAACAATGGAAAGAACTCTTTGTATGTAATCGCATTCTTATTGCCAATAATCAGAAACTTCTTCTGATGTTCCATTAACACAGCAATATATTCTCTGAACAGACTAAACGGCGGATTCGTAACCACAATATCGCACTCATCAAGCAGGTCCAGACATTCCTGATTCCTGAAATCTCCATTGCCTTCCAGTGGTGTCTTTACACCAACTTCAATATCATTATCATTTCCGCCCATATATTCCATTTTATATGTAGCTTCTTCTCTGTCATAATGAGTAGAAATCAGCTTTTTTAAGCCAAGTTCCGCAAAATTTAAGTGAAAATACTTCCAAAATGCTGACCATGTTGGGTCATCACAGTTACAAAAAACAATCTTGTCCTTGAAGTGAGCTTTGTAATGCATCAATTCTTTTGCAACATCCGTAAGCTGAGTATAAAACTCATCATTTTTAGCATCCTTTGCCTTATGTAAATTTGCATTTGCTGACATAATGTACAGTCCTTTCTGTTTGAAATCTTAATTATTTATTGCTTTCTTATGAATCGTAATTCGACAATATGTAAATTTACCGCATATATTGTCATAACGAGAATATAATGAGCATAGCAATCTCAAATAGCTTGGCATCAACAATGAACTTCTCAAACTTATCTTAGTATCGGCAATTGCCTTTTTCAACTTATCTAATATTGTTTTATCAATCTCATAGCCAATCAGATTTAATATTGGTTCACTTCCATATATAAAACGTCCATCATTCAAAAAATTCTGTATGTTAATGCAGCGTGTCTTTTTTACACCAATATTTTTATACAACGCAGTTTCTTTATTGACTAACCCTATACAATAGTTCTTCGCGATAGGTAAATACCAAGTACACTTATCTACATCATTTGTTGCCAAATGTTTCAACCACAAAACAGGGCGACTTCCATTCAATATAAAATTAGAATTAGAATGATAAATAACAACAGTCCTACCAAATAAAATTTTTTCAAGCAAAATATTCAACATCCAATTTTTCTCAGGTTTAACATCACCCCACACAAATAACGCTAATTTCATATATCTATCAGCTTCATTTTGGGTTAATGGTTTTCCTATATCTACAGATTTCTCATACAACCATTCAGATGTCAATCCCATAACTTCGGGCGTACGCACCAACTGCAAAACCAATAAAACGCCCAACATATCTCTATCATCCTGATTGATATCTTTTCCCTGTTCAATTTTATCAATAATTTTATTCCATGTAAATTCTAAACGTGAAAAACCGTTTTCAATTAAATTGACTTCTTTATCAGAAATTCTACCTTTCGCATCTTTAATTTCATATAAATTATTTTTTCGACATATATCATAAATATCTACTAATCGTTCAATTCCCTTTTCTTTATCATACTGATAAATCAACGGCTTTCTCATTGGAACACGAAACACGGTAAACCGCTTTAATAACATACGTGGAATATAATGCTGTTTCTTTGTTGGCATTTGCTCACAACCTTTCAACATTGATAATTATTTTCCCTTACTAATTGCAGAGTTCTCTCTATCAAACTGTTCTTTGAGATAATTAGCGCGTTCTTCATCACACAATTTATCATAAAGCAATTTATCATCGCGAACCTTACTATCAAAAACACGAGTATACTTAAATTCTGAAGCTCCAAAATTTGCACTCCATGTATTGACACAATTAAAAATCACATTGCACAATGCTGAAACATCTAAAATTCGATATTTTGTAAATTCTGTAATGGTACTGTTATCGCCTATAGCCAAATATATGCCTTTCCCGTCAGCATGAATATCGGCACAACCAGCATGCACGATATCACATCTAAGGTCATATAAAACTTCTGCATATTCTTCGCCCAAAAACATCTTCATCCAACCAGCATTTATGTATTCATTGCACCAATCTATATAACACTCTTTATCTTTCCACCTATATGTTTTACCTTTGCTATGGTCACGCTTATCGTTCCATTTGCCATATTTATATTTCTTGGCATTATCTTCATAAGTTAATCGAGAACACATACTCGGCAGCATAAGTGCTAATGATAGTGCGGACCAATAGTTTTTATTTTCTAATGACTTTTTACCTGACGTAATAAAATCTTTTATACTAAAAAAACTCATACGAAATCCTTTCTAATTAAAATATTCCAAAATTAAACTTTATCTCATATATTCTTATCAAAAAACAGGCAAGCTATCACCCGAATATTCGGATGATGACTTGCCGTCATTGCCTACATATATTATATCATCGGTGTCGTTACTTTTCAACACAAAAATAACGAATTTTCGTTATTTTTATTGATTTATGTAGAGAAATTCATCTCAATGTTTTCTGTCGCATCTCAGATGAGTTCATCGCATTGTTTGCGACTGTTTTAAGCGTAGTCGCATTACTGCCGGGATTTGAGAAACAAGCGTCATTTGCCATTTGTCGTTTCGCACTTGCTTCTACCAATGATTTGTGATACTCTTTACGAGTCGGAAGCTGCTCTATATTCGACGCAGTGCCGAGCATCTCCCCCATCACGCCGTATGATGCAATGTTCTGACTCAAATCATTAGGAATGAAAATCTTCGTTGCTCTGCCATCAGCAATATCTTTCATAGCCTCGATAGACTTCAACTGAAGAACCTTTGAATCCATACCCGAATTAGCAAGCTTCTTCAAGCCCTCAGCCTCAGCTTCGTACACAAGCTGTATTGACTTCGCCTTACCTTCGGCAAGAGCAATCGCTGCATCACGCTCTGCTTCGGCTGCCATAATCTTAGCCGCTTTATCGCCCTCGGCTTCTGTCACAACGGACTCTTTATGAGCCTGTGCCTGTAAAACAGCTTCACGGCGTTCACGCTCAGCTTTCATTTGCTTAGTCATCGCTTCTTCGATTTCTCTCGGAGGCGTAATATTCTTAATCTCAACACGAGTTACCTTTAAGCCCCATTCATCGGTAGCGTTATCAAGAATTTCCTGCATTCGGGCATTGATTTCTGCCCTCGATGATAATGTTGCATCAAGCTCCATATCACCGATTACGCTTCTAAGTGTTGTTGCAGTAAGATTCTGAAGACCGAGAATAGGGTTCTCAACGCCGTATGTATATTTCTTTACATCAAAAATCTTTGCGTAAACAACAGAGTCTACACTCATTGTAACATTATCCTTTGTAATGACTTTTTGAGGCGGAAAATCATATACCTGTTCTTTCAAGGACACATCACGGACAATTTTGTCCAAAAATGGTATTTTTACATGCAGACCGGCTTGCCACGTTGTCAAATATTGACCTAAACGCTCAACAACCACACATTTTGCCTGCGGTACAATCTTGATATTGCACACAATCAAAATCAGCACAATAACAATAATTACAATAACTGGTATTGGTATCATTTCAAATAACATCCTTTCTGATTACAACTTGTCTATGTAATATTACATAGACAAGTTTTTCTGTTTCCAATTAACAAACTCATCTAAAAAATTATCCTCTGCAAAAGCACATATAAATGAAAACTCATCGCACGGTTCAATGCCCGACTCGCCGTCTCTCAGCCATTCAGGCTTACTGAGAATGCCGTTGCCGACTACATGACAGATATCGTCTTTAATATACAGACTTTGTACATCTTTAGCTTTGATATTAAAAATACAAGCGTCGTCACATCTGTACACGGCACGCGTACTGCTGTACGCAGCAGGCTCATTCGGACCGACGGTCCAAAATGTATATACCAGATTATCATCTTCAAATAAAAGAATACCGTTTGCATAGCTGCTATACGGAAACGCACACTTGTATTTTGCCGTATTCTTAACCGATAAACCTATAACAAACGGAATAACAGCAAAACATCCGCCTGCCGCCATGAAAATCAAAACGCCCGTAGGCGTAGTCGGATGACATATTAGCAAAATTACTGTTCCGATTATTATCAGAACAGCCATAGTAAACAGCATATACATGCAAAGCATACGACAGTGCCATTGCCTGTGTTTACAGGCAATGGCTTTAAGAATAGTCTTTCGTTTACCGACATCAGGCTTAAAAATTGTTCGCATACTCGACACCTCAAAATTCCATATCAGATTCAGACTCTTTATCTGCGGCATCCAATGTCGAGGATGCATTCTGTTGCGGATATTTAAGACGATTGTTCTTCTCCATCAAAGCATGCAAATAATCCTCACGGCTTTTATTAAACATTTGGACAACTTCCATTGAAGAAACCTTCGTTACCTTTTTGTCCGCAGGATTGTAAAGTTGCACACTTGAATCGCGTGGCAGACTGATATTCTTGTTATCATTTTTACGACCGATTGTATCAGCGTATGTATCCCAGATATTTTCATTGGCAACAATAGTTGTCCGGCATTCTTTATCGCCCAAAGGAATAACGAAAACACTTTTATTGGGATTATTTTTCAAAGGCTTGATAAGCTTAGAAGAAATATTTGTTATAACATTACCGACAGACTTACCGTCCGGAGTAACATCCTCACCGTCTTTAAGATACCAATCACCGTAAGACTTTCCTTCGGTTGTTTCATAACAATGAACAATATCATCTTTGAGAACAGCAGACGCAAAGCGGGCAACATTTTGAGCTGAACCGTAATTTGCCAAAGCTATCATTTCATTACCGTCTTTACGAAACTGTACAGGATAATACTCTACATTTTTAGGTAATTCCTGACTTCCGTAAAAATAAAAGTTTTTGTATTTCTCCCAATTTTCTTCGCTACAGGCTTTACGATTGATGCACTCATATGTAACAGTACGACCTCTGCTTTCAAGGTCAACCGTTTCAATCACACCCGCGTCTCTTAACTTCTGCTCAATACCGTCGCACTGAGCATGTGTAATCGAAATTACACTCATACTTAACACCTCTTACTTTATTTTTGCCACGGTGCAAGTAATGACATTGCATGTGGCTTAATCACCATATTCTGCTTACATTTGTAAGCCTTATCTGCTATATGCGTATAATATCGTTCAATATTATATTTTTTTGCAAGCATTTCCTTTCCGATGAGTTTTTTCTGTTCAGTCAAAAACGAATCACGGCTTATTAACGTATAGACGCATTTATTACCGTTAGGCGGCATAAATGTCAAATCATAATCCATTACCATCATCGTATCAGCAGTAAGGCAATGCCTCTCCCCTATCACCCAAGTAACAGTAATATTTTTTACTCGGCTGAGCGACTCAAACGAGTCAAACAAGAGAATAATACCTCGCTTTGAAACAGACCTGTCTTCCTGTACATTAAGACAAAACCAACGCTTATTCGGCAAAGGAGTCGTAATTTTGTACTCAGGCAGATTTATGCGAAGCTGATATCCATCGTATGAACCCAAATCAATATCAATACGCTCATTCATAACACACAATCGTCTATACTGAGAGGGTATCAAAAACTCAAAATCAATGAACAAGACTAACTTGCCCTTGATGTCAACATCGGGATATGCTTTCGCAATAGCATCAGCATCTATATCCGGTAATGTGTCAAGCTCTGTTACATTATTTATAAGAATATTGTTTTCAAGCATAAAGTCTACCTCTTAGCCGAAATATGTTTTTTTCGCAAGCGTCTCACCGTCGGCACTTTTATAGCAAACAACAATAAAACATGTGCCTTCAACATAGCCACTCATATGTCTTGCTGCAGTATCAAACTTATCTTGGTACTCCTCACTTGACAGAGTATCAAATAAAGTTTTGGACAGCTTACTTGTCGTGCCACTGTCAAACTTCTGCACAAATGTGTACGTATATGTAAGAATATTACCCTCGCATGATATCTTACATGTAAGAGTATCATTAGACAGGTTGTCAGCTATCCTATCAAGGTCACTCTTATTGTCAACATACCAGTCATTTAATGTTTTGTACTTTGATGAGCCTGTTGTTGGCTCGGCAAGTACAGGTGATGTTGTCGGCATCTCCGTTGTTACCTGTTCGGTATTTGACGATGCACCGCTCGTCGTTTCCGTACGTACATCACTTGACGAACTTTCAACATTTGTTCTACCCTTATTGCCCGATAAAACACCGCTGGTTGCACAGCCTGCAAACATAGTAGTACATAATGCACCAAGTAAGGCAATAGCTATAAATTTACGCATAAAAATATCTCCTTTATGTTATAAGATTAGCGAATACTTCAGTCATATACTCAAAAATATGCTTACCGCAATCAACAATAAAATACCATATTGTTGTCAGGCATTTTATCAGCTCGTTCACGGCATTTTCAATAGAACCGTATTTCATAAACGCCAAACCGACTATACCGATTACCGATATGCAAATCAGCATACTGATTAACCGTTTCATATCTCAGGTCGCTTCACCGTATCCGTCAGCACAACACTGTCAACAAATGACGCGTCAAACTTAGCTTTAAGCTTTTTATTTTTGGTAATATGTCGTGGACGGTAAGCCGCTTCGTAATAAAAGAAATACGTAATTATCGCAGACAGGCACTTTACATCATCTTCAATCGTAAACACCGTTATTTTATCAGATGTCATTACAATTGTAGCCACAATTTCATCATTATGATAAAATACCAAATAATGTTTGTCCCCGCCGAAATCTACATCATAGATACAATATGAGCGACCGTAAAAGGTCATCTTATCGTATGCATAACCTCTCGGCACAACACCGAACAAATATCGACCTATGTATTTTTGAGCTATATAACCGCGAGCATCCTTTCCGTTAAATATAAACGAACGCTCCTGACTGTCCGTTATGTCAAGAACACCAAGAGGCGACTCCCAGAAAGCACGTCCCTTTTCAGGCACTCCGCCGCAACAGACCAAATCACCTCCGCTTACAACATATCGTCGAGACGGCAATGTTGAAAGCTTTTTAATTTTAACTATCAAATTTATCACATCCCTTTATCATATATCCATATCATACCACATAAATGCTCAAAAATCAATAATTACATGCATAAAAAACAGCCCGAATATTCGGGCTGTTTCATAATATTTACTTTACATTGATATAAGTATATGCTGTTTCGCCGTTATAAAGTGTTACCTTTACAGTTGTTCTGCCTTTTCTCAAAGCTTTAATCTTAGCCGTGCTCTTAAATGTACCGTCCTTAGTGACCGTCGCTACACTACTCTTAGATGAGTGATATGTAATATTTTTCGCATTTGCATACGAACCCTTCGGTGTACACTCGTAAACAGACAATGTTTGTCCTCTTCTAAGCGTTACGGTTTTACCTGTAATAGAAGACTTATTGTCGCTTCTTTTAAGTGTTACCGATGTTGATTCATTATAAACACTCACTACAACTGTAGGATACTTATTATATAATGCATTAGCCAATGTAATACCTGAACCATAAAAGGTACATCCCATGCTATTAAATTATATGTACGCTTATTCAAACCCGCAATCGACGCCGTATAACGAATATATGTTGACGTTCTTTTATTTGAATAAGTTGAGACCTTTATATTTTTATACATCTTAGGATATTTAACGGACTCCCAATCAGTTGTCAAAAATGAATTTGCAGGTGTATATGCCTCAACTTCAGGAGACTTCCAGTTGGCATCTGCCCCTACATATGTAACATAATAGTTAAACACTTCACGACGACCGAGTTTAATCTGAGGCATTTTAAAATTACTGCGAACAGTTACACTTGAATTAGGAAACTTATATCCTTTTCTGCATAAAACTGTCTGACCCGCAGTTTCCATCTTTATGTTTCTATTGCCAACACCCTTCAATATTTCCGTAAAATCATGCCGTGACGCAGCATTTACTGCAACAACAGAACTGACTGCAAGCACAATACACATACATATTGCCCCTATTTTTGACAATATCCTTTTGTTCATAATAATCGTTCTCCTTATTTTACATTAAACTGACACCAATCAGACTTGCCGTTGTATGTATTAACTGAAAGACGAAACGAACCTCTTACATTTTTAATCGTCAAATAAGCTTTGCCACCGCTTTGACGAACGCTTACACATTTACTGCTGCCGCGATGCCATACAGTTCTGCCGTTTTTCTTGCTTGGAACATAAATTGAATATGAACGACTGCGTGATGCTGCACCGCCATTCACTGCCGATGACACAATAAATTTAGAATTTCTATTTAGCACAATACTCTTGTGTGTCAATGTTTTGCCGTTACTATTCGTAATCGTAATTTTTGACGGAGCTTTCTTCACGGTAAACAAAACAGACTTTGAACCCTTACTTGTCATTTCCGTTACTCTTGCAGTACCTGTTGCTTTCATAATACAACGACCGTCTGAGTTAACAGTAACAACTCTCGCGTTGTTTGAGCGGTATTTAATTCTCTCGCCGTATGCAACACGCCAATCCATATACATCTTCTCGCCCACACCGAGAGTTACCGCCCTTGACGAAGGCACGCTGTCGGTTGACTCAGCGATAGCACCCTTGAAACCGAAGCTGAACAAAATGCCGCCATTAGGCGTAAACTCAGACCTCGATGTCACATACTTAGTGCTCATAGCCTTTATCAAATCACCGCTTGAACCCTTTGATGCTTTAACCGTGCAATAATACTCATTACGTGTCCCCTTACGACGACCCTGCTTGACAATCTTTACACAATTACCCTCAGGTATAACATCAAAAAACTTAACACCGTGACCGTCTGTTGAACGGGCATAAATCGTATATGTTCTGCCCGGAGTTACGGCAATATGTGCATCAGATGTTCTCACATACTCAACACCGTATGATGTTTTTGCACTGACAGGTGTTGCCACAACACACATTGTTGCCACCATCGCAACTGCCAAAGCAATCGCTAAAAAACACTTTTTAATCTTCATTGGAAATCGCTCCTTTTAATATATACTTTATAATTATAATACCTCTATTTCCAAATAATGTCAATGTATCATATATATTATATCTCAGATTTCACGAACAATTTCGTACAGAAAAAAGGTGTCTGATAAAATCAGACACCATTCTTAACATAACGGTAAATATGCCGTTCTCTGCATTCTTTTACAATATCAGACGCCGACCGACGGCAATTGCGATTGCAAGAATAATCCATATCCTTGTTCTCAATCAACAAGTCATAAAGCCCGTCCATTTTCATAGCCTTGCCCACAACAGCATTTGCTTTATTCTCCTCTGCCACCATACCGTAATAGATATGGAGCATCATATCATACCACAAATCACCGTTTTCATAATAGCGACTCAGCTTATAAATCTCTGCCAGAACACTCTGTTCAATTGTGTTGCCGGTAATCTCATAGATATGCTTAATATCATCATAAACATATCTGTTGCCGTATTTCTCGGCGAATGAACGCACAAGACTGAAATAATAAGAATCTCTTGGCATCGCACACAGCCACTGTCCATTGTAAAAGCCCGCCACATATGCACAGTAATCGTCAAATGAACCGCGTCCGAAGAAAATCACATGACCCGACATCATCAGCGAAAAATCCCTCGCATTGCTCACTGTACTATACGGTTTTACAAAAGTTAATAATTCACTCATTTTTAAGCATCCTTTGTATCCTTTGTCAATTTATAGCGAACATAACTATCATTATTGCCAACACAAGTTACAATAAGATAATTATCGCCTTCAGTTACACGATACACATTATAACCTGACATCAATTTTTTGCCTGATGTTGCGTCCATCAAATAATCCTCACATTCAATTAAAAAATTCTCAAACTCAAACGACTTGCCTAAAATAAACTTCTTATCACCATAAGAATATGCATATAATTCCTCACCGTAACGTGTATGCGGAACAAACGATGTTATGTCAATCGAATCATTATCCTTCGATGTCTTAACAATCATATTACAATCATTATCTACATACATCTTTTCATCATCATTGGTCAGCAAACAACCATTGTCAAGAACTGCATCATGCTTATATAAACGAAAACCGCCCGACGGTAATGTCAATTTTTCGCCTGTGCGTAAATTATAAAAATCATCCTCGTTTGTAGCAGCAATATTACCCTTAATTTCATGTACGGCATCGTCTGTCTGCATAACAACAGTCATTGTATGCAAATCCACTAAATCATATTTTTCCGTATCATGATTGCATATAGATATATATTCTTTATTATCATCAGAAGTTCTGACCGAACAGTACATCATGTCGTACGCGTTATACTTACCATTACCGCCAATTTGCATAACAGTATTGCCCTCTTTGTCCAAAATCCTAACCGCATCATTATCCTCTATTCGACAATAAGAGCATCTGTTAAACCCCGATACACCTTGATTATATTTGCTGATTTTCTCGCCTTTATAATTATAGGTGCCGTCACTATTACAAACATATGCTTGATTAAATGATAATCCGCTTGCTTCCTGATTTGTTTTCACAGTTAATGTGTTGAGGAATGCATGTGCATTCAATGAATAAACCTCAGCCTTACCTTTGTAACTAATATCACCGGCACAACCAATTATCGTACTTACAAACTTATCAGCCTGATGATACCAAGCAACACACTTAGTATCATCCTCATCAGCATATGGTTCACCCGATGTTACAGTGTATGCAACGGCAAACGCATCATTATGCATATCTATCACAGCATATTTTTCATCAAGAATTGCATTACCATTACCGTCAACCAAACCGAATACATTTAGTGTATCAACATTTTTAGAATCGAGATTATAATTTTTTGCAACAATAAAGTATCGTGAATCAATAACAGGCTCACAATAACCATAAACAAGTCCCGTATCATGCTTGCCGTCATTTGACATAATACCGTATTTGCCGTTCTTGCTATACACAAGGCCGTCAACCGCATCATAATCTATTGCATCCAAATCTGACGGCAACTTAAATTCGCCAAGCTTCTCAGCTTTATATGAATTAAGTTTAAGATTTTCGTCATGAATGAAACTTTTATCTATATTCACATTACCTGATGCCTCGGATGTATCCACATCGTCGCTTGTGTCTGTTGACTCAGACTGCGACTGACATGCACAACACAAAACACTCATTGCAGCAGCTAAACCCATAGCCATTATTTTTTTAAACATACGCTGTACTCCTTTATTCTGTTATAATATCATATGCATTATTGATAGTATAATCACCATCTCTTGCAACATATTTATTTTTAATAATATCGTCAACAGACATATTGTCTAATAACTCGGCGACATTATCACCCAAATAAAGCGTAATCTCGCCCGATACTTTCTTTGACGCTATTATACTCAATGCCTTACTCACATTTTTCTTAGAAAGTTCAGCATCGGAAAACACATAAATCCGAAGTTTACATTTACCACTTACCACATATTCTCCGAACATTGCACTCGGCTTTACAGTATTAGGTGAAATATCCGATACAAATTCACAACGGGCAATACAGTCAGCTCCGCATTTCTGAAAAATACTGTTAAGCCATGCTTCTGCTTCAGGCATCATATAAACTTTATAGTAATCGTCCTCAGCGTCCGCCTCTGCCCCATTTATATTAAGATTAACGGTAAAATCTCCGTCATATTTTTCCGAATGACAGGTCACATAAGCCTTACAGATTTCATCCGAAATCTTTTGTACATGACAATCGGTTACACTGAATGTATCGCCTGTATCATAATATTCGTTTAAATATTTAAGCGTAGCCATCTGGATTTTATCATTTTTTGCTGTATCACAGCTACATAAACCGCACAATAAAACACCAATCAAAAAAACTGATACAACCTTCTTTATCCCCATACTCCCTCGTCTCCATATGTTAAATCATATATTTTACGACCGTCGCCTGCATAACAGGCATATGCGTCAGACAATAAATCGTTCATTTTATAGCCAAAACCCGATGCCGTAATAATACGCACATAAAACTTCTCGCCCGCATTCATTGCACGGGTAATAACATTATCCGATGCAAATAGCTGAGTCAACGAGTCGTTGAGATTTTTTGCCGAATCAATATATACCTTATGACGACGCTTATTTAAAATAACAAAAACACCGCTGTCTTTAGGATATACATTCGTCAAAGCTACTTCGATAAAATCGTCCTTATGCGTCACAAATAAATCATCATGAAGTTTTTTACGATGATATTTACAAAGATTTGTGACAATGGCGAAACCAATAATAAATACAGACAAAGCAATAAAAACAAGCAAATTCGCAGATAATGAGTCTGAGCCAAATAGCCAAAAACCAATTTTACTCATATACATCACCTTATATTACTTTAGAAATCAATATATAATCTGCTTCCGTGATATCTTGCTCTATCAAATAAGCCACAAACTCACTGTTCGCAAACGGACTTGCTGTATGACACTTATGCGGCTTCAAAGCAAGCCACCTCGTGTAAATCAAATTAATAATATCAAAGCGACGCTGCATTACACCTGTACGGTACACAGCCTCATTGCCGTCCTTTGAGTATAACACATCATAGACAACACATTCAAAACCATCGTCAAACTGAAGCAAATGGCATAAGCCATCGCTATCAGACTTAATAAAACCATCGCCCCTAACGCATACAACACCAAGGTCGGCATTATCAAATGCCTTACGCAGTGTTTTTGCGTTAAGCTCACTGTTATTCAATACCATAACATATCACCTCAACATATTTAGCCTAAGTTTTGTTATCTTATCATTGGCAAGTCTGTAATTGCGGTTACTTGAAAGCAAAGCGTCTTTAGCCTTTTGTAACTGCTTTATAGCCTTGTCAATGCTGTCTATTGTTTCATCAAACTTGCGGGACGCAAGTTCATAGTTTTTACTGTATTTGTCCTGAAAATCAGCAATATCATTTTCAAGTCTTGCCATATCAAGATTCGCACCTTTAAGTCTTTCAATTTCTTCTGACAGACTTAACGAACTGCGAGCTGTATTACGAAGTATCGTAATAATAGGAAGAAGAAATTGAGGTCTTATAACATACATCTTAGGATACTTATATGATACATCAACAATACCTTGATTGTAATATTCCGAATCACTTTCAAGCATTGAAACAAGAACTGCATAATCACAATGCTTTTCGCGTCTGTCCTTATCAAGTTCCTTGAAAAAATCACTGTTTGTGTGTTTAGTAGCCGTTGTATCATTCTCATTTTTCATTTCAAACATGATTGACACATACTCTTTTTCATTTTCATAATCTCTAAAAATGAAATCACCCTTAGAGCCTGATGCTGACACTGAATTATCCTTTTCAAAATATGCATTCGGGAAACCCATCGCTCTGACCTTGTCAAACTCACTCTTGCAATATTTTTCAAGGGATTCGCCCACCATCTTAGTCGATTGGCGTGCCTTAAAATCTTTGTAATAGGCAATTTCTTCGTCTTTCATACGAAGCTGATGCTCAAGCTCACTTTTCGCATCACGAGTCTGAATTTCAAGCTTCATCTCAAGCTCTGCAATCTGCGATTCCAGACCGAATTTCGCCTCTTTAACAGCAGCGTCTTTACGAATTTCCGATGCATCAAGCTTCGCTTTGAGCACCTGAAGTTCGCCTTGAGATTTTGCTTTCTCAGCCTCTACTGCCAATTCCACAGATTTTTTAAATTCCGTGTTGCGTATCCGACTGACTATCTCATTATAATCTGAGTCTTCTATTGAAAATGAACTCTGACAATGCGGACAGACAATTGTATTCACGGCTAAACCCACCTTTTCTGTAAATATCTGATTATATTATAGCATAAAAATGCCGATAAATCAAGCATTATAATGAACAACAAGAAAATTATCCACGCATTTTGCGTGCGAGAGCAAAAATAAATTTACTTAAAGAAAGGAACTTTAAAATGGCAGAATGGATTGATAACAAAAATCCCGATGAAGACGGCAGATACCTCGTCACATATCGGGAATTTGCTAAAAAAGAATATGACAACATATTATTCGAACATCCCATGTACAATGTATATCAGCGAATAATGCGATACATTAACGGCAAATGGGCAATGCCGCGTGCCATAGACGAAACCGTTGAATCAAAAATAACTCGTGAAGTGCTTGCATGGAAACCTCTTGGTGACAATTACTGCGGACCAAAATGCTGGCACGAATGGCAGCTTACAGCTTATGATAAAGACCACGATTACTACAAAGTCCTTAAAACAGGAACAACAGACGAAATGAAGCAGGCATTGCCGCATTATCATGAGCTTTGTCTAAATGACAAACTTATCAACAATGACATATCCTGCCCTGAGCCGTTTGATTGGGTATTTATTGAACCCAAAGACTCAGATGGTTCACTGCCTATGTATTTCATTGATGATATAGACAAGTTTTAACAAAGGGAGTACAATTATAAAACATGGCAAATGGCAATTTAAAAAAGATATTTGCGGTTGTGCTTGGTTTACCTGTACAAACTGCCATGAATACATCATTATGACAAAACATAGATTATGCCCATATTGCCCCTACTGCGGCACAAAAATGGATAGAAAGGAAGATTAATAATGATTGATTGTTCTAAGACTAAGAACTATCTTGCTGAGAAAAAGAGGATGACAAAAATAACAAACACAGGTGTTTGTAAAATTACGTGTGCAAACTGCCCTTTGAGTGAAAAAAATAATGGTAAAGGAAGGCTTTGTGTAGATTACGAAATGCATCATCCCGAAAAAGCTATTTCAATAGTACAGCAGTGGTCGGACGAACATCAGCAAAGGACTTATTTGTCCGAATTGCTAACGCATTTTCCGAAAGTAAAACTTGACGATAAAGGAATACCTAAATGCGTATGCCCGTCTGACTTAGGACTGACGGACATAGATGATTGTGATAATGATTGTGCGAAATGCTGGGGTCAGTCTATTGAGGGAGATGAGGAAAATGGCTGAATGGATAAAAGACTGTGATGAAGATTATTATTGCTCTGAATGTGGACATTATTTAGAACCGTATGAATTATTGCCCCATTTGATAATACCTAATGAATGTCCATCTTGTGGTGCGAAAATGGACGGAAAGGAAGAAAAATGAGTGTTAGTAATTCTCGGTAAAGATTATGATTTTTATGTAATTGACAAATATTACAGTAGAAGTTACGCATTTTATAACCTTGATGAATATTATAATGAAGATGACGAAGTTTTACCAAGACCTCATAAAGTTATCGGCAAACCTTGCGGAGCAAAAATTCGCAAAAAGCATATATACTTTCATTGTCGAAGTATGTTGCGATAATGGTAATGCATTTGCCACTTAATAGCAAGACACCGTAGATGATAAAATCGTAAAAGCTATTCATAAAAAATGTCAATCAAAGTGAACTCATGGATGCAATTTCAGCCACATTTGACAATCTGTAAACACAAACCAACACGCCAAATACAATGCTTAGGATATCCCTATAAAGGGACGAGTCAATTTCGAAATTATTTTTTAAATTAAATGTGAATAGGAGATTGTTATTATGAGAAATTACACTATAGAACAGACCGCATGTTTTACGGGTGGACGTCCAAAGTCTTTATACGAGGACAAGCCATATTCAAATAATCATAAACAAGACTATCTTGCAATGGCTTACAACGTTGCTGAATTATTGGAGACCCTATACCAGAACGGCATCAGACGATTTATCAGCGGCGGTGCTCAGGGGTTCGACAGCATTGCATTTTCTGCTGTACAGATTTTGAAACGTTCCCATCCTGACGTTGAAAATGTCATATACATCCCGTTCAATCATCAGGACAGTCGCTGGGCAGAAACAGGTTTGTTTTCAAAGCAGAGTTATCGTAAAATGTTAAATCTTGCTGATAATGTAGTCGTCTGTGATGCGGCATTTGACCCTGCGACTGAACCATTCGGTAAGGTTGTGTATAAGCTTATGGAACGCAATAAACATATGGTAAACGATAGCTTCGTTGTTGTCGGTCAATATCCGGATACAAGTTGGACGATGTCATCTACAAAAGGCGGTACAGCAAACTGTTTACGCTATGCTGCAGGCACAAATTGTCAGCTTTATGTCAGGGATTTCAGACCGCAATTCCATAAAAAATAACAGACATACGTATAACTACATGCAACTATGCTTTGAGGTTTTAAGAAAGGATTTGATATTATGAAAATACATCAGATTGGACCATTCACAACAAATAACGGCATTATCATAAACACAATGTCACACAAACCGATTGAACATCCGGCAATCCTCATTGATGCTGATGAAGAAGATATGCCTGTTATGCTCAACGTCGGTAATGCTGATTTTATTCAAAAACGCTTTGATACAATGGTATCACGTTACACTGCTCACGGTGAAACTGAATTAATAAAAGACTTACATGCCATCGTTTTAAATACATCTACATTATCTATTGATGATATTGCAACTGTATTTAATGCAGCTATGAACTGCACCGGACATCCTGTTCTTCATGCACTATGTCATATGGCAAACGATATTACACCTGTAAAAGAACATATTGCCAAACTACAGAAAGCAGGCTATTAATCACACTTTAATGTGGTAAAGGACAGTTACATCGTTGTTGGTCAATATCCGGATACAAGTTGGTCGATACTATCTACAAAAGGTGGTACAGCAAACTATTTACACTATGCTGCCAGCATGGGTCGCCAACTTTACGTCAACGACTTCAGACCACAATTCTATCAGAAATAATAGACATATGTGTAACGGCATGTAAGCCGTTACACATATCCTCACAGATAGGAGTAACATAAAATGAAATATTATTACAAGCTGATAAATAACGAGACAAATGAAATAGAGGGCTATATAGAAAGCCCTGTGTATATACTCCCGGAAAACCTTTGTGATGTACTTGAACTCAGCACATATCACGCTGTGAATTGTACAAAACAGGAGTACGACGAAGAAGCATATGATGAAAATTCAGATAAGGAGTAAATCATGACAAAATATATCGTAGAAAAAGAAAATGCAGAAATCAAAACCAACCGCATTTGGTTCAATCCCTCTGACATTATTGATACGGTCACTAACGACGACCTCAATGGCAAAGGTGAAAATTACAAGCCGATTGCCGTGACAGACACCCTTGACGAAGCAAAGAAGATTTTTGACAATGAAAAACAGAATTGCAAATCAAGACTCGAACGCAAAACTTTATGCGCTGACATTTTGAGAATCAGAGAAATTACCGTTAATGAAAACGGCGACGAAACCGATGACAGTAGCCCTGATGCAATTGATGTATTTGCAGCTATGATTGGCGGCTATGTGTTTTCGGAAAATAAAAAGATGGTAGACTTCGACCTCGCTGAAACTTATATGGACGACGAAATTCAAGAAAGACTTCATAAACACATTATTCCCTATGACGAACAAGACTTCTTCTCAGCATACGAGAAAGAACATTACAAGAAATTCGGAGAATCTTTTGTCAAAACATATAACCTTGAACACAATGCGTACTAAAGGAGGTACACTATGACAAAACAGATAAACATAACTAATATCGAATGGGACGCTGATGATGCAGACATTAAATTACCGCGTTCACAGACACTGCTCATGAAATCAAACGATACTGAAAACAGCATAAAAACGCGGAGTGATGAAATTATCGACGCAATCTGCGAATATCTTTCAGACGAATTCGGATATTGCCCAAAATTTTTCAGCGTAAATTTTATTTGCGTAAATGTTTGACAAAATCAAAAAAAAAACAGCCACAAAAGTGGCTGTTTTTTTTTATTATAAAATCTCACGAACATATAAATCTTCATAGCATCGACAGTATTCGGCGTCAACATTAAACGCAGCACACAGCCCGCGCCGTGAAGCCGGACAATTATAACGCGAGTCACAACTTATCTTATTTCTGACAACTTCTTTAAAACCAAAGTCACGCATCAAGCTGTGTAAATTCACCTGTGGCTCATTCTCATACCGCCAACAGCTGCAATAAATAACCTCATCCGTTAAATTGCATACTCTTTTA
>OIZE01000897.1_pt1 | contig 21222 bp, 23 predicted proteins | sample 1588421 | NCBI WGS metagenome assembly OIZE01 (sample SAMN03283251) | human gut metagenome | biome: human-associated habitat; material: feces | host: Homo sapiens | place: USA | collected 2013 | reverse complement strand
CCGAGAAGGTCATGTCCATCGGTGAGAACCTGCAGATCCGCCGCTTCGTCCGCTTCTCCGAGAACACCAGCGTGGGCTACGTCCATGCCGGCGGCAAGATCGGCGTGCTGGTGAACCTGGCTGTGGACGGCGGCATCGACGCCACCGAGATCGGCAAGAACGTCGCCATGCAGATCGCGGCCCTGAACCCCCGCTTCTGGGACAAGTCCCAGGTCACCGATGAGGTGCTGGCCGAGGAGAAGAAGATCGCGCTGGCCCTGATGGACACCGATCCCAAGATGGCCTCCAAGCCCGAGGCCGTCAAGGAGAAGATCGTCATGGGCAAGATGAACAAGTTCTACGAGGAGAACTGCCTGCTGCAGATGGAGTTCGTCCGCGGCGACATCTTCCAGGGCAGCGTGGAGAAGTATATCGCCGACGCCGCCAAGAAGTTGGGCGGCTCCGTCAAGTTCGTGGACGCCGTTCGCTTCCAGACCGGCGAGGGCATCGAGAAGAAGCAGGAGGACTTCGCCGCTGAGGTCGCTGCGCAGATGAACATGGGCAAGTAATTGCAGATGCACAAAACACCCTTCGGCTCACGCCGAGGGGTGTTTTTTCGCACATAAAAAGGACCGCCGTGAGGCGGTCCTTTTTATGTGCGGATATGTCAGGAAACGAGCACGTGGATGCGCCCCGCGGGCTCGCCGTACTTGTCGGCGGCAACGGTGCCGTTCAGCACGGTGGTGATGTAGTCCATGACCACCTCATCCATGGGGATGCCCAGGTCGTAGTTGGCGGTGGCGTTGACAAAGCGGTAGTAGGTGTCGCCGCCGCTGGCCATAAAGTCGTTGGTGGCGATGGTGTACGTGGCCGCCGGGTCAAAGTCCTTGCCGCCCACGGTCTTGATGGTCACACGGTTGATGGTCTTGGGGGCGAAGTAGGTGGTGCCGGGATACTCGTCGCCCTGATCATAGGCCTTGGTGGTGTCCACGGTGAACTCGATGCCGGATACCTGGGGGAAGCCGCCGATGGCCTCCGGTGTGCAGAAGGTGGAGGCCTCCAGCACCTCCAGCAGCTCCTCACCGGTGATCTTGATGATGCTCAGGGTGTTGCCGAAGGGCAGCACGGTGTTGACGTCCTTCTTGGTGATGTCGCCGGCCTCGATGGTGGCGCGGATGCCGCCGCCGTTGGTGATGGCCGCGTCAACAGTCTCGCCCTGCTGCTCGGCGCCCCACACCAGCGCGTCGGTGATCAGGTCGCCCAGATTTGTCTCCTGCGTGCGGTTGCCGGGGTCCTTCTCGCCGTTCAGCGTCACCTCGGTCTTGGCGAACACCGTGCCGTAGTCGGCCTCGATCTCGGCGATGATGGCGGCGGCGCGGGCGGCGATGGCGTCGTCGGCGGCCACCTCAATGCCCTCGGTGGGCACGCACGTGGTGGTGATGGTGCTGTCCTTGATGGCCACAACGCCGATGTTCTCCAGCTTCGTGCCGGTGGAGGTCAGGATGGTGTCGCCCACCTTGCGGTCCGTGTTGGTCTTTTCAACGATCTCCTCCTCAGTGGAATGAGAGTGACCGTCGATGAACACGTCGATGCCCGTGACCTTGTTCAGCAGGTCGATAGAGCGGTTGCCGGTGGCAGCGGTCTCATCGTCGATGCCCAGGTGGCCCAGGCAGATAACGTAGTTGCAGCCCTCGTCCTCACGCAGCATCTTCACCATATCCTGCGCGATCTGATACAGCTCCTCACCGCCGGCGAAGGTCACGCCCTGGATCTTGCCGGGGTGGGCCTTGGTGGCGGTCTCCGGGGTATCCAGACCGAACACGCCGATCTTGGTGCCGCCGGGGGTGGTGAACACGGCCGCATCGTCAAAGGCCAGCTCGCCGTTGTACTTCACGTTGGCGGCCAGCACGGGGAACTGGGCGTTCTCCATGTTCTTCTTCAGCGCCTCGAAGCCGTAGTCGAACTCGTGGTTGCCCAGCGCCACAGCGTCGTAGCCCACCATGTTCATCAGCTCCACAGCCGTTGCACCCTCAGACACACTCACAGCGGTGTCGCCCTGACTGAAGTCGCCGGCGTCCAGGATCAGCACATACGCGCCCTCAGACTCATACTGGCTGGCCAGCGCCGCTATCTTGGCGTAATTGGAAACAGCGCCGTGCACATCGTTGGTGTGCAGGATGACCACCGGCTCCGTGGCGGTGGCGTCCTTGCCGGGGTCGGGTTTCTTTTCGCCGCAGGCCGCCAGGGTGAACACCATGGCCAGGGCCAGCAGCAAAGACAGCAGCTTTTTCTTCATACTCCTTATTCCTTCCTTTCAGCGTTTTTGCACATTTTCTGCGCCTGCTGTATGGCCATTGTACCGTATTCCACGGCTGAACGCAAGCTTTTCCCGGTTTTTATTTTACATGGATTTTACACCAGCGGGATTTTTCCCTTTACATTGGGCACTTACAATAAAAACCGTACAAGGGAGTTATCCAAAACGACGAAAGAAACGAGGTAATACATATGAAGAAGATCATTGCACTGGTCCTGACCGCCCTGCTGGCCCTGAGCCTGGTGGCCTGCGGCAGCGAGACCAAGACCGACGACGCCGACAAGACCGAGGACAAGACCTCCACCGAGCTGACCGGCACCGTCTCCACCGACGGCTCCACCTCCATGGAGAAGGTCATCGGCGCCCTGAGCGAGTCCTTCATGGCGCAGAACGGCGGTGTCACCGTTAACTACAACCCCACCGGCTCCGGCTCCGGCATCACCGCCGTGCAGGAGGGCACCTGCGACATCGGACTGTCCTCCCGTGCGCTGAAGGATGAGGAGAAGTCCGCCGGCCTGAAGGAGACTGTGCTGGCCTATGACGGCATCGCCATCATCGTTCACCCCGACAACCCCGTCAGCGACCTGTCCGTTGAGCAGATCGCCAAGCTGTACACCGGCGAGATCACCAACTGGAAGGACGTGGGCGGCAATGACGCCGAGGTGGTCCTCATCGGCCGCGAGGCCGCCAGCGGTACCCGCGATGGCTTCGAGTCCATCACCGGCACCAAGGACAAGTGCCAGTATCGTCAGGAGCTGACCTCCACCGGTGATGTGATCACCGCCGTCAGCCAGAACCCCGATGCCATCGGCTACGCCTCTCTGGCCTCCATCAAGGACACCGTCAAGGCCCTGAACGTGGATGGCGTCACCCCCAGCGAAGCCACCGTCAAGGACGGCAGCTACAAGGTCCAGCGTCCCTTCGTGCTGGTGACTGTGGACGGCAAGGCCCTCTCTCCCGCGGCCCAGGCATTCTTTGACTACGCCACTTCCTCCGACGCAGCTTCCATCATCGCCAAGGCCGGCGCTGTGGCAGTCGCAGGTTAACAAGTACGGCACGGACACAGGCGACATCCCCGCGCGGGGTGCCGCCTTGCCCCGTATCTGCTGAGGTGCATATATGAAAGCAAAACGATTTATGGAGAACGCCATCCATGGCTTCTTTCTGCTGATGGGTCTGGTGACGGTGGGCTGCGTGCTGCTGATCTCCGTCTACCTTGTCGTCTCCGGCATCCCCGCTATCCGTGAGATCGGCCTTGTGAAGTTTCTCTTTGGCCCCGTGTGGAATTCCAACGCGGCGGAGCCTCAGTTCGGCATCCTGCCCTTTATCCTTACCAGCATTTACGGTACTGCGGGCGCGATCCTGCTGGGCGTGCCCGTGGGCTATATGACCGCCGTGTTCCTGGCCAAAATGGCCCCGCCGAAGCTGAAGACCGCCGTCTCCGCCGCGGTGAGCCTGCTGGCGGGCATCCCCTCCGTGGTCTACGGTCTGGTGGGTATGCTGGTGCTGGTGCCGGGCATCCGTCAGGTCTTCCATATTCCCGACGGCTCCGGCCTGCTGGCGGCCATCATCGTGCTGGCGATCATGATCCTGCCCTCCATTATCAACGTGGCCATGACGGCCCTGGAGGCGGTGCCCCGTGAGTACGAGGACGCCTCTCTGGCACTGGGCGCCACCGCCACGGAGACCTGGTTCAAGGTGTCTGTCCCCGCCGCCCGCAGCGGCATCGCCGCCGCGGTGGTGCTGGGCGTAGGCCGCGCCATCGGCGAGGCCATGGCCGTGATGATGGTGTCCGGCAACGTGCCCAACATGCCGTCGCTGTTTCAGAGCGTCCGGTTCCTGACCACGGCTGTGGCCAGCGAGATGGGCTACGCGGCGGCAGGTCTGCAGCGTCAGGCGCTGTTCTCCATCGCGCTGGTGCTGTTCCTGTTCATCATGCTCATCAACGCCGCGCTCAATTTCTTCCTCAAGCGAAGTAAGGAGAAGTGACCATGGACAAACGTGAATTCTCTGCCCGCCGCCGTATCTGGGGTGGGACCATGCGGGGCCTGATGGTCCTCTGTGCCGCCGTTACCTGCGCGCTGGCGGTGTTTCTCATCGTCTATGTGCTCGTCAAGGGCGTGCCCAACCTGAGCTGGCAGCTGCTGAGCACCAAGCCCAGCTATCTGGACGGCTCCATCGGCATCCTGCCGGATATCATCACCACCGTCTGCACGGTGCTGACCACGCTGCTGATGGTGCTGCCCCTGGGCGTCTGCGCCGCCGTGTACCTGACGGAGTATGCCGCCAACAAGAGGGTAGTGGCCGTTATCGAGTACGCCGCCGAGACGCTGTCCGGTATCCCCTCCATTATCTACGGCCTGGTGGGCCAGATGTTCTTCTGCCAGTTCCTGGGCATGAAGAAATCCCTTCTCGCCGGCGCCATGACCCTGGTCATCATGAACCTGCCCACCATCATGCGTACTACGCAGGAGAGCCTCAAGACCGTGCCCCAGTCCTACCGCGAGGGCGCCTTCGGTCTGGGCGCCGGCAAGTGGCGCACCATTCGCACGGTGGTGCTGCCCGGCTGTGTGGACGGCGTGCTCACCGGCTGCATTCTGGCCGTGGGCCGTATCCTGGGCGAGACGGCGGCCCTGCTGTACACCGCGGGCTTTGCCCACACGCTGTACAACAGCCTGCGCGCCACGCTGGAGGGCTCCGGCGCCACACTGTCCGTGGCCCTGTATGTCTACGCCAAGGAGCAGGGCGAGTTCGACGTGGCCTTCGCCATCGCCGCCATCCTCATGGCGCTGGCTCTGCTCATCAACCTGGCGGCTATGCTGACCGGGCGTTACTTCAAGAAACGGAGGAGCCTATGAGCGATATCATCACCGTAAACGATCTGAACCTGTGGTACGGCCCCACCCAGGCGCTGCACCACGTCACCATATCCGTGCCGGAGCACAGCATTACTGCCCTCATCGGCCCCTCCGGCTGCGGCAAGTCCACATTTCTTAAAACGCTGGACCGTATGAACGACCTGATCCCCGGCGTAAAGGTGGAGGGCCAGGTGCTCTACAAGGGACAGGACATTTACGCCCCCGGCGTGGACGTCAGCCAGCTGCGCCGTGAGGTGGGCATGGTGTTCCAAAAGCCAAATCCCTTCCCCATGAGCATCTACGACAACGTGGCCTACGGCCCCCGTACCCACGGCATCCGCAACAAAGCCAAGCTGGACGAGCTGGTGGAGCAGTCCCTTCGCCGCGCCGCCATCTGGGACGAAGTAAAGGACCGCCTGAAAAAGAATGCCCTGGGCCTCTCCGGCGGCCAGCAGCAGCGTCTGTGCATCGCCCGTGCCCTGGCGGTGGAGCCCACCGTGCTGCTGATGGATGAGCCCACCTCGGCCCTGGACCCCATCTCCACCTCCCGTATCGAGGAGCTGGCGGTTGAGCTGAAGCAGCATTACACCATCGTCATCGTCACCCACAATATGCAGCAGGCCCTGCGTATCTCGGACCGCACCGCCTTCTTCCTGCTGGGCGAGCTGGTGGAGTACGGCGACACGGAGACCATGTTCTCCACGCCCAGCGAAAAGCGCACCGAGGATTACATCACCGGGAGGTTTGGATAATGCGTAGTCAATTCGATAAACAGCTGGCCCAGCTCCACCGCGAGCTTATCGAGATGGGCGCCCTGTGCGAGCAGGTCATCGCTCTGTCCTCTCAGGCCCTCACCAACCGCGATACCGCCCTGGCGGAGAAGGTCGCGCCCCTGGACCACGAGATCGACCGCAAGGAGCGCGACATCGAGAACCTCTGCCTGCGGCTCCTGCTTCAGCAGCAGCCGGTGGCCGGCGATCTGCGGCAGATCTCCGCTGCCCTGAAGATGATCACGGACATGGAGCGTATCGGCGACCAGGCCGACGATATTGCCGAGATCCTGCTCTGCCGCGCCGGCCGGCCTCTCAGCGCCGGCGACACCCTGCGGGATATGGCCCGGGCCACCATCCGCATGGTCAGCGAGAGCGTGGACGCCTATGTCCGGCAGGATGTGGACCTGGCCCAGCAGGTCATCGCCGCCGACGATGAGGTGGACGGCTATTTTGACCGGATCAAGGCCCATCTCATCGACCGTATCGCCAAGGACGTGGATGACGGTGAAGCCACACTTGACTTACTGATGATCGCCAAGTATTATGAACGTATCGGCGACCACGCCACCAACATCGCCGAGTGGGTGATGTTTTCCGTCACCGGCGTGCACAAGACCGAGGCCACTTGAGCCAAAAGGAGGGACCCCACATGATCTGGTGTGTAGAGGATGACGCCAGCATCCGCGATATCGAGCTGTACGCCCTGCGATCCGCCGGGCTGGAGGCCGAGGGCTTTACCGACGGCGCCGCCTTCTGGCAGGCCCTGCAAAGCGAAAAGCCCGACCTGGTGGTGCTGGACGTGATGCTCCCCGGTATCGACGGCACGGAGCTGCTGGGCCGTATGCGTGCCTCCACGTCCCTGCGCCGCATCCCGGTCATTATGGCCACCGCCAAGGGCGCGGAGTATGACCGCGTCCGGGCGCTGGACGGCGGCGCGGACGACTATCTGACCAAGCCCTTCAGCGTCATCGAGCTGGTCTCCCGGGTCAAGGCGGTGCTGCGCCGCTGCCAGCCGGAGGGGGACAGCTCCGTCCTCCGCAGCGGCGAGGTGTCGTTGGACACCCGTGCCCACACCGTCCTGTCCGGCGGCGAACGTGTCGACCTCACCTATAAAGAGTATGAGCTGCTGCGCCTGTTCCTCAGCCACCCCGGCACGGCCTACACCCGTGACCGGCTGATGGAGCTGGTCTGGGGCATGGATTACTGCGGCGAGAGCCGTACCGTGGATATGCACATCCGTACCCTGCGCCAGAAGCTGGGCAAGGCCGGCGCACACATCACCACGGTCCGCGGCGTGGGCTACCGTTGGGAGGAGACCATATGACAAAAAAGATATTTCGCTCCACCGTGGCGGTGGGGCTTGCGGTGCTGCTGGCCAGTCTGGTCATTATCATGGGCGCACTGTACACCTATTTCGGCCATGTCCAGGAGCAGCAGCTCCGGGATGAGCTGTCCATCGCCGCTGCGGCCATGGAGTCCGGCGACGGCGAGGCCTATCTGTCCAAGCTGCACTCCGACAATTACCGCATCACCTGGCTTCGCGCCGACGGCACGGTGCTCTATGATACGAAGGCTGACGCTGCGGCTATGGAGAACCACGCCCAGCGCGAGGAGGTCCGTCAGGCCCTGGCCAACGGCACCGGTGAGTCCAGCCGTTACAGCGCCACTCTGCTGGAAAAGACCCTCTACTACGCCCGCCGCCTGCCGGACGGCACGGTCCTGCGCCTGTCCGCCAGCCGCGTCACCATGGGTGTGCTGCTTCTGAGTATGTTCCCCGCCATCCTGGCGGTCATCGCTGTGGCCCTGATCCTCTCCGGCATTCTGGCCGGCCGCGTGTCCCACCGCATCACCCGCCCCCTGAACACCCTGGACCTGGAGCACCCCCTGGAAAACGACGCCTACGAGGAGCTTTCGCCCCTGCTGCGCCGATTGGAGCACCAGCGGCGTCAGATCGACGATCAGCTGCGTTCTCTGCGCCGCCGGTCCGAGGAGTTTGAACAGATCACCGCCAGCATGACCGAGGGCCTGGTACTGGTGGATAACGGCGGCACCATCCTCAGCATGAACCCTGCCGCCTGCGCCGTGTTCCACACCGATGCGGCCTGCGTGGGCCAGCCTCTGCTGACCGTGGAGCGCGGCAGCGCCGTCAGCCACGCCCTCCACGATGCCATGGACACCGGCCACGGCGAGACCCGTATGGAGCGCGACGGCCGCGAGTACCAGTTCGACATGACCCGTATCCAGGCCGACGGCGAGGTGGTGGGCGCGGTGCTGCTGACCTTCGACGTCACCGAGCAGGCCTACGCCGAGCGCAACCGCCGCGAGTTCACCGCCAACGTCTCCCATGAGCTGAAGACCCCGCTTCAGGGCATCATCGGCAGCGCCGAGCTGCTGGAGAACGGCATGGTCCGGCCTGACGATGTGCCCCGCTTCGTGGGCCATATCCGCGGCGAGGCCCAGCGCATGGTGACGCTGATCAACGACATCCTCCGCCTGTCTGAGCTGGACGAGGGCGGCAGCCTGCCCACCGAGCCGGTGGAGCTGCTCTCCCTCTGCACCGACACGGTCAAGTCGCTGGAGAGCGCCGCGCAGCAGCGCCAGATCACCATGACCGTCACCGGCGAGGCCGTTACGGTCTCCGGCGTCCGCCGCCTGCTGACCGAGACGGTCTTCAACCTCTGCGACAACGCCATCAAGTACAATAAGGACGGCGGCAGCGTCGCCGTCACCGTGGGCCGTGACGGCCCCGACGCCGTGGTCACGGTGGCCGATACCGGCATCGGTATCCCGCCGGAGCACCAGGGCCGCGTCTTCGAGCGCTTCTACCGCGTGGACAAGAGCCACTCCAAGGCCTCCGGCGGTACCGGATTGGGCTTGTCCATCGTCAAGCACGCCGTGGCTTATCACCACGGCACCGTCACGCTGGACAGCCGTGAGGGGGAGGGCACCACCTTTACCCTCCGCCTGCCGTTGGAAGCGTAAACGCGAAAATGCCCGCCTCTGCGGGCGGGCATACAAAAAGACCACCCGATAGGGTGGCCTTTTTTATGTCACAAATGCGCTTTTGCGTGGGCGCAGATGGCGTCAAAGGTCTTCTGACTGATATCGTGTTCGATCTTGCAGGCATCTGTCTCCGCCGTAGCGGCGTCGATGCCCAACGCCATCAGGAATTTCGTCAGCGTGTGGTGCCGGTCCAGCATACGCTCGGCGATGGCCATACCGCTGGCCGTCAGGGTGATGAGTCCGTCCTTGTCCATCGTGATATAGCCGTTTTCCCGCAGCCGTTTGGTGGCGTAGGTCACGCTGGGCTTTGTTACGCCCAGATGCTCGGACACGTCGATGGAGCGAATATATCCATGTTGCTGCTGCATCATCAGCATCGTCTCTAAATAGTCCTCGGAAGCGCGCAGTATCTGCATAAAAAGTATCACCAACTTTCCCCAATACACTTTTAACAGCATACCACAATTTTCACAAACTTACAAGTGCGGAAAAAATTTTTCGTACACCCTCTTGACAAAGTGGGTTTGAGGTATTAAACTGTGCCATAGGTTAAGGAGGACTAACCGTCGTGGTCCGCTATGGACCGGGAAAGTCCTTTCAGAACCGCTTTTTTCAGACACAGGGTTAGCGCAAGCTAACCGTGAAACGGAGGGATATACATGATGCCTTTGATGCTGGCAGACGCCGGAACGGAGCAGCTCATCCACAAGGTGGGCGGCAGCCCGGAGGTCAAAAAGCACTTGGAGGACCTGGGCTTCACCCCGGGCAGCACCGTCACGCTGGTGTCCGCCATGGGCGGCAACGTCATCGTGAAGGTCAAGGAGTCCCGCGTGGCCATCAGCGAGGAAATGGCCCGCAAGATCATGGTCTGATAGCCGCGCCAAGCGGTTATTGTATTTGAGAAACAGAAATATCACATAGAAGGAGAGCAGAAGCATGAAAACATTGCGTGAAGTCAAGATCGGCGAGACCGTCAAGGTCGTCAAGCTCCACGGCGAGGGCCCTGTCAAGCGCCGTATCATGGATATGGGCATCACCAAGGGCGTGGAGGTCTATGTCCGCAAGGTTGCCCCTCTGGGCGATCCCATGGAGGTCACTGTCCGCGGCTACGAGCTGAGCCTGCGTAAGGCCGACACCGAAATGATCGAGGTCGAGTGATGACCTGCGGTACCGTGTTCCGGTGCCGGAAATACGTCCATTATTTAAATTCATCTGTATATAGGTTCAACAAGATTAACCGGAAGGAGAGACACTATGGAAAAACAGATAAAGATCGCGTTGGCAGGTAACCCCAACTCTGGCAAGACCACCCTGTTCAACGCGCTGACCGGCTCCAACCAGTTCGTGGGCAACTGGCCCGGCGTTACGGTGGAGAAGAAAGAGGGCAAGCTGAAGAAGCACGATGACGTGGCCATCATGGACCTGCCCGGTATCTACTCCCTGTCCCCCTACACCCTGGAGGAAGTGGTCGCCCGTAACTACCTGATCACCGAGCGCCCCGACGCCATCCTGAACATCATCGACGGTACGAACCTGGAGCGTAACCTGTACCTGACCACCCAGCTGACCGAGCTGGGCATCCCCGTTGTCATCGCCATCAACATGATGGACGTGGTCCGCAAGAACGGTGACAAGATCAACGTGGAGGAGCTGAGCCGCGAGCTGGGCTGCAAGATCGTGGAGATCTCCGCCCTGAAGGGCGAGGGCATTATGGAGGCCGCCGAGGCCGCCGTGCAGGCCGCCAAGTCCACCAAGACCGTTCCCATGCACACCTTCTCCGGCCCCGTGGAGCACGCCATCGCCCACATCGAGGAGGCCGCGGTACATAACCTGCCCGAGGAGCAGCAGCGCTGGTACGCCATCAAGATCTTCGAGCGCGACGACAAGGTGCTGGATCAGCTGAAGATCGACCCGACCGTCATGGCCCACATCGAGGAGGACATCAAGGCCGCCGAGAAGGAACTGGACGACGATGCCGAGTCCATCATCACCAACGAGCGCTATGTGTACATCGCCGAGATCATCAAGGCGTGCTATAAGAAGAAAAACGCTGGTCAGCTCTCCGCCAGCGACAAGATCGACCGGGTCGTCACCAACCGGTGGCTGGGTCTGCCGATCTTCGCTCTGGTCATGTTCCTGGTGTACTACATCTCCATGGTCACCGTTGGCTCCGCCGCTACCGACTGGGCGAACGACGGCCTGTTCGGTGACGGCTGGCACCTGTTCGGCATCGGCTCCAAGGCATATACCGAGGCCAGCGACGAATATACCGCCGCCACCCAGGCCGTAGACGCCTTCCTGGGGCTGGACACCGAGGCGGAGGACTTCGATGCCGGCGCCGCCCTGGCCCGGATAAAGTCCTTCGTTCCCACCTCCGACACCGCCACCGTGGATGTGGAGGATGAGGAGACCCTGGCCGTCAACACCATGACCGCCTACTATGACGCCCTGCCCCAGGATGCCGACAAGCGGGACGATGTGGTGCAGATGACCTATGTGGACGCCGCGGCCTATCTGGAGGCAAATGGCTTTGAGGCCCCTGACCCCGCCGACTACGGCGTGTGGGTGCCCGGTGTGCCCGTGCTGGTGGGCAACGCGTTGGAGTCCGCCGGTGCTGCCGACTGGCTGTCCGGCCTGATCCTTGACGGTATCGTGGCCGGTGTGGGCGCGGTGCTGGGCTTTGTGCCCCAGATGCTGGTGCTGTTCCTGCTGCTGGCATTTCTGGAGGCGTGCGGCTACATGGCCCGTATCGCCTTCGTGCTGGACCGTATCTTCCGCAAGTTCGGCCTGTCCGGTAAGTCCTTCATCCCCATGCTGATCGGTACCGGCTGCGGTATCCCCGGCGTTATGGCCTCCCGTACCATCGAGAACGAGCGTGACCGTCGTATGACCATCATGACCACCACGTTCATCCCCTGCGGCGCCAAGGTGCCCTTCATCGCCATGATCGCCGGCGCCATCTTCGGCGGCAGCGCGTGGGTGTCCACCTCCGCTTACTTCATCGGCATGGCCGCCATCGTGATCTCCGGCATCATGCTGAAGAAGACCAAGATGTTCTCCGGCGAGCCTGCTCCCTTCGTTATGGAGCTGCCCGCTTACCACTGGCCCACCCTGGGCAACGTCCTGCGTTCCATGTGGGAGCGCGGCTGGTCCTTCATCAAGAAGGCCGGCACCATCATCCTGCTGTCCACCATCTTCGTCTGGTTCACCAGCTACTTCGGCTGGGTGGACGGCACCTTCCAGATGCTGTCTGACGAGCAGATCGACTGCTCCATCCTGGCGGCCATCGGCGGCGCCATCGACTGGATCTTCGCACCCCTTGGCTGGGGCAACTGGCAGGCGGTCGTCGCCTCCATTACCGGCCTGGTGGCCAAGGAGAACATCGTGGGTACCCTGGGCGTCCTGTACGGCGGCGGCGACGGCAGCGTCTACGACGCTATGGCCGCGGCTTTCACCGGTATCACCGCTTACAGCTTCCTGGTGTTCAACCTGCTGTGCGCCCCCTGCTTCGCTGCCATCGGCGCCATCAAGCGTGAGATGAACAGCCGCAAGTGGACCTGGTTCGCCATCGGCTATCAGTGCGTGTTCGCCTATGTGATCGCGCTGATGATCAACCAGTTCGGCGGCCTGTTCACCGGCAATGCCAACATCCTGGGCGTCATCGTGGCGGTGATCCTGCTGGCCGGCATTATCTACATGCTGTGCAAGCCCTACAAGGAAGCCACCAAGCTGTCCGTGAAGTAAACTGTCCCCGTAATTACCCTCTTACCCCATAGAAAGGAGTGAACTTCCATGCTGCAATGGCTGTCAGCAAACCTGGGCACGATCCTCATCAGTGCCGCCTTACTTGTCGTTGTGATCCTCATCATCCGCTACCTGCTGCGCCAGAAGAAGGCGGGAAAGTCCTCCTGCGGTGCCGGCTGCGCCCACTGCGCCATGCACGGCCAGTGCCACAGCCAGAACTGCAAGCACTGAATAGAGCGGGGGGAGGCATCGTCAGTGCCTCCCCCTGCGTCTAAAAGGAGATGTCACCATGACAGAAACCATCCTGAAGGTGGACGGCATGGCCTGCGGTATGTGCGAAAACCACATCAACGACACCGTCCGAAACAAGTTCTCCGTCCAGAAGGTCACGTCCTCCCACACCAAGGGCGAGACGGTGATCCTCTCGGAGCAGCCCCTGGACCAGCAGGCGCTGCGTGATGCCATCGCCGCCACCGGCTACGAGGTCAAGGCGGTGGACGCCCATCCCTACGAGAAAAAGGGCCTCTTTTCCTTCCACAGAAAGTGACCCGTCAAAAAAGCGCCCGATCCGGCGCTTTTTTGAAAACCGATAGTTAAATTACTCTAACCAAAGTTAGAAGAAGCTAACCGCGTATCATCCGGAAGAAATGAGCAAAAATACCGTCGAGCAATATTCGGCGGCACGGAACAGAAAGGAAGTGCGATATGAGCGTCGTGATCTTAGGCGGCAACGAGTGCATGGAGCGTCGTTACAAGGACCTGTGTCAGTCCTATAAATGCTCCGCCAAGGTATTCACCAAGCCCTCCGGCGGCCTGAAAAACAAGCTGGGCAGTCCGGACCTGATGATCTTCTTCACCTCCACCATGTCCCATAAGCTGGTGCAGAGCGCTCTCAGCGAGCTGAAGGGCACGCCGACCCGTATCGAGCGCTGCCATACCAGCTCTCTGTCCGCCCTGCGGAGCATTTTGGAAAAACACGCCGGTTAAGGAGGAACCCCTATGTCCGAAGAAATGGTCGTGCGCCAGTGCGCCCCCACTCTGGCCGGTATCAAGGCCGGAAGTCTCTTTCCCTGTCCCTGCACGGACCGGGATGCACTGCTGGACGAGGTGCGGCAGCTGAACCGCCGCCTCTCGCCCAAGGGCCTGTGCCTGCTGCCCCTCCGCTTTACCGAGGGCAGCGCCCTGCTGTACCTCTACCGCCCCGCCACTCTCCGCCGCGATCTCAGCGACGATCTGGCCCGCCGCCTGTTGGCGGAGGCCGGCTATGACGGCGGCAGCTGCGGCCGCTGTGTGGCCACGCTGATCCGCCGCTTCCGTCAGGGTGCGGACTTCCCCCACGAGATCGGCCTCTTCCTCAGCTACCCTCCTGAGGACGTCAAGGGCTTCGTGGACAACCGTGCCCGCAGCTACAAGTGCGCGGGGCTGTGGAAGGTGTACAGCGACGAGGCCCGGGCCCGGCGGCTCTTCACCCGGTTCAAGCGCTGCACGGACACATACTGCAAGCTCTGGCAGGCCGGCGCGACGATCGATCAGCTGGCTGTGGCGGGGTAACGATCGAAAGGAGAAACGACAATGAAAAAGACTGCTGTGATCTATTGGAGCGGCACCGGTAACACCGAGGCCATGGCCAATGCTGTGCTGGAGGGCATGACCGCCGCCGGCGCGGATGCCAAGCTGCTGACGGTGGACCAGGTGAACACCGCCGAGCTGAACGGCTATGCCGCCATTGCCTTCGGCTGCCCGGCCATGGGCAGCGAGGTGCTGGAGGAGATGGAGTTCCAGCCCATGTTCGATGCTTGCAAGAACTGCCTGGGCGGCAAGGCCGTGGCCCTGTTCGGCTCCTACGGCTGGGGCGACGGCGAGTGGATGCGCTCCTGGGAAAAGGACTGCGCCGATGCCGGCGTGAACCTGGTCTGCGACAGCGTGATCTGCTGCGAGGCCCCGGATGACACCGCCCTGGATGCCCTGCGCGCCATGGGCAAGACCCTGGCAGCTTGAACGCTTTGCATTTTCTGCGCCGCCGTCTGCGGCGCAGGGGACAGACGCTGCTGCCGCTGCTGGCCGCCCTCTCCGCCGCAGCGGTGGTATACAGATGAAAAGCACCCCTCAGGCCAGGCGGCCTGAGGGGCGCTTTTTTTACAGCCATTTCTTGTGTCTGAAGAACCACAGCAGTCCTGCCACCAGCAGTATGCTGGCGGCGATGATCACGGGATAGCCCCACTCCGACTGCAGCTCCGGCATATTTACGAAGTTCATGCCGAACCAGCCGGTGATCAGCGTCAGCGGCAGGAACAGCACCGTCACAATGGTGAATACCCGCATCAGGTCGTTCTGCTGGATGGCCAGCTGGCTCTGATAGGCCTCCCGCAGCTGGGCCACCAGCTCCTGCAGCGCGCATACCTTTTGCAGATACCGGCCCGTCCGCCGCCCCAGCACCTCCAGCCGCGCCAGAATGTTGGCTTCGATCAGCCCGTTATCGTTGTCGCACATCTCATCGAAGATGGCGTCCAGCTGCTCATAGTACCGCTTCAGGTGCAGCAGCTCCCGCCGCCACGCGGCGATGCGCCGGGGCGCGTCGTCCTTGGCCTTGCCCTCCAGTATGGTGCTCTCGCCGCCGTTGATCTGGGCCTCCAGCTTTTCCAGATACGCCATGTCGCCCTTGAACAGCCCCGCAAAAAACCGGTACAGCAGCTGCTGGTCATTCAGCGGTCCGCCTGCGGTCAGCGTGTCCACCGCACCCTGCACATACTGCTGTGCCGCCTCGTTCCGGCAGAAGAAAAACAGGTCCTCCCGGTCGATGTATACCAGCACCTTGCCGCTTTTTCCCGCCTTCCGCACATCGTACCAGTCAAAGGCCAGCAGGTCGAAGTCGGCAAAGGCCTCAAAGCTCTCCGTCTGCAATTCACCCACATATTGAAATACGGCGGCGTCCATCTGCTCCGCCACCTGATCCATATCCTTCCACAGCAGCACGCTCCGCATATTGCCACCGTCCTTTCTCCTGCAGTATACCCCACCGCGTCCCCTTCGTCAAGTTGACTTTCCCGCGGCGGACTGGTACAATAGAGCCAGCGCAGCACCATTCTGAAACAAAGGAAGTGGTTTTATGCAGTTGACACCCCAGCAGCAGGCCCTGCTGGACGGCGCCCAGGGCGAGACCATGGCCAAGGTGGTCAAGACGCTGGTCATGTACGGCGATACCTTCGGCGCCCAGCGTATGGTCCCCGTTACCAGTGAGTACGGCCACACCGTCATCTCCTTCGGCCTGGCGGTGATGAAGCCGGTCTACGACCTGTACGACCGTCTTATCGAGTCCGGCCTTACCAGCGGTCAGAAATTCACTGCTGACCCCCTGCCCCTGGATAAGCACGTCCCCACCAGTCTGTTGGAGGACATCGTCTTCCGCAAGATCATGTACACCCAGCAGGACCGGTATGAGCAGCAGCTGAAAAAGCTGGGCATCACCGCCGATAACGCCTATACCTGTACCTGCTATCTGGAACAGGTGGGCAACACCCCAAAACAGGGTGATATCCTCAGCTGGGCGGAGTCCTCCGCCGTGGTCTACGCCAACTCCGTCCTGGGCGCCCGCTGCAACCGCAACAGCGGTATGCTGGAGCTCATGGGCAGCATCGCCGGCTTCGTGCCGGAGTTCGGCCTGCTCACCGACGAGGGCCGCAAGGCCCATTGGCTGGTGGAGGTCAAATGCACCCGCCGGCCCGAGGCCCAGCTTCTCGGCTCCGCCATCGGCATGAAGGTCATGGAGGACGTGCCCTACGTCCGGGGACTGGACGAGTGGCTGGGCACGGAACTGAACGACGAGAACCGCGCCTACCTCAAGGACTTCGGCGCGGCCACCGCCTCCAACGGCGCCGTGGGCCTGTACCATGTGGAGCACCTGACCCCCGAGGCAAAACAGCAGGGCGAGGCCCTGCTGCGGGAGGGCTATCGGACCTACATCATCGATGACGCCGAGCTGGAGCGCGTGAAGCGCAGCTATCCCGTCATCTGGAAGGACCCTGCCGCCGCGCCGCAGCTGTGCTTCGTGGGCTGTCCTCACCTGACGCTGGAGCAGCTGAAGGAGTGGACGGCGAAGCTCACCGATGCCCTGCGGGCGCAGAACCGCCTGCAGGTGGCCGTTCCCACCGTGTTCACCGCTGCCCCGGCGGTGCTGGACGCCTTCAAGGACACCGTGGAGGGCTACAAGCTGCAAAGCATGGGCGTGATCCTCAGCTACATCTGCCCGCTGATGTACATGAACAACCCCCTCTGCAAGAAGAAGGCGGTCATCACCAACTCCAATAAGCTCCGCACCTACACCAGCGCCCGGTATTATACCGACGCGGAGATACTGGACATCCTCGCCGGAAAGGAGGGACGCTGATATGCAGCAGTTCAAGGGCCGCGTGGTGGTCCCCGGCACCTGCACCGCCGAAGCGCTGGTCAGCCATGGCGGCTTCAACACCCTGGCCAGCTACCAGATGGCCATGATGTTCGGCGACAAGCAGGTCAAGTGCGGCGACCAGAATAACCCCGACATCTACAAAAAGCCCATGATCGGCAAGGCCCTCTGCCTGCCCCAGACCATTGGCTCCACCACCGGCGGCATGGTGCTCTTCACGGTGTGCTCCCACGGCAAGCAGCCCGCCTGTATGCTCTTCTCTCTGCCCATCGACTCCCTGGCCGCCTCCGGCGCCATTCTGGGCGATGTCTGGACCGACAGCAAAATGCCCGTGGTGGACTCCCTGGGCGACGAATTTTTGCAATATGTGCAGACCGGCATGACCGTCACCGTGGGTGACGACGGCCTGGTCACCGTGGAGGACTGACATGGACGATATCTACACCAAAAAGCCCGAGGAGTGCGCCTACTCCTTCACCCAGCACAGGACCTGCGAGTTCTTCCCCTGCCACAAGACCAGCCACCCGGAGGACTTCAACTGCCTGTTCTGCTACTGCCCGCTGTATACCCTGGGCAGCAAGTGCGGCGGCAACTTCAGGTACCTGGAAAACGGCGTCAAGGACTGCTCCGACTGCCTGCTGCCCCACGGTCGGGGCAGCTACAGCTACATCAAGTCCAAGTACCCGGAGCTCATGGAGCTGGCCAAAAAGAACCGATAAGAAAAGAGACGGCTCACGCCGTCTCTTTTTTCATCATTATTCCAGCAGCAGTGTGTGGTCGCCCTTGTCGCATTCGTAGTACATCTGATAGCCAAGCGGTGTGCCGGTATAGCCTTGACCCGGACCGCGCTCCAGCCCTACGGCTACCATACCCGCCTGTAGTTTGACGGTACTGCCATCGGAGAAAGTGATCTCGCTCAGATAGCGATTTTCAGTGAAATCAGACTCTCCGGTCAAGATAAGCTGTGTCTGCAATTCCGCGTAATACGCCCGCACGTTGGCCATGTCGGCGGCCACCTTGGCCTTGTGCAGGCTGCCGTTGAACACAGGGATGGCAACAGCCGCCAGCACAGCGATGATCGCCACCACGATCAGCATTTCCATCAATGTAAAGCCGCGGTTCCGTTTCATAGTCTATACCCTCCGGAATCGTTTTTTTGATAAGGTTTCCACATTATACCCTACCGACGCCCGGATTGCAACCCTATTTTCCCGTCACTACCTCCGCAAATCCCTCTCCGAACACCCGCACGGCCTTCAGCGCCTCGTCCAGCGAGTTCCCCGCTGCGCCGATCTCCACCAGCAGGCTCCCGGGCGTGAAGTACTCATTGTAGTCCGAATTCCGCAGCGTCAGCGGCCGCATCAGCGTGGGATAGCGCTCCGTCAGGTGCTGCTGCACCGCCACGGCGAATTTCAGGTTCTCCTGCCAGCCCTCCCAGCTGCTGCCCATTACCAGGCTCACCTGCGCACAGTCCGGGTCCTCCCGCGTTACCACCTTGTACTGGTGCCCGGCCTTGTCCTCCAGCGCGTCCCGGTGCACATCCAGAATGAACCCGATGCTGGGGTATTTCTCCATATACGCCTCGATGGCGTCCTCCGCCCGGTAGTATGCCCCGTTGTACTCCGGGTCGTCATACAGCGCCCGGTCGTGCAGCACCGATATCCCGTAGCCCGACAGCACCCTCGCCAGCTCATCGCCCACCCGTATCACGCTCACGCTGGCATCCGCCGTCCGAAAGCTCCCCGTGTCCTCGTATTCCTCCCCCGGCGGCATGGTGTACGCCTCGCTGCCGTGGGTGTGGACGATCAGTACCTGCGGCGCGTCCTCGCCCAGCGCCGCCGCGAACGTCCCGTCAAACACGATGCCCTCCACCGTCTGCCGCGAACTGTTCTTGATGAACACGTCCCCCACCCGGGTGTACCCGTTCTCATCCGCCGCCACCACCGACAGCGTCTTCGACTCCCCCTGCCCGCCGGTGTTCTCCGTCTGTTCCGTTGTTGGGCCCTCCGGTGTTTCCACCGGGGCGGGGGAGGGCGTCTCCTCCGCGTTCCGGGGCGTCTCTGCCTGCGTCACCTGCGTCTCCGCCGCCAGCAGCATCGGCGACTGCCGCAGCACCGTCAGCACCGGCAGCGGCAGCGAGTCCGCCGCCCACAGGTCCCCCAGCTCCCACTGTACCAGCCGCTGCGCCAGCGAGCTGTCCCGCACCGCCTGTGCCGCCGCCCGCAGGTCCTGGCTCCCCGCGCACACCGCCGCCAGCCACAGCACGAACGCCCCGCACACCGCCGCCGCGCCCCGCCGCCATTTCACAAGCCCCACCGCCTTTCAGACAAGCCTATGTCCGGACAAGCAAAAAAATACCCGCCATAACTTCCTCTAATGCCTCCCACACCGATTTGTTATGCCAATATCTGGATATTCCCGTTGCCTTTCGCGACACTTTCTGGTAAGATGGTCGTACAACAGAGCCTGCGCGCCAAAAAACTTTCCCAACAAGAAATTTTGCGGCACACAGGCCCGGGAGAGAAATATGTGAGCCATAGAAGGAGGAACCGCCATGAAGAGACGACTGCTCCCCATTCTGATGACCCTGGTATTGGTATGCGCGCTGCCCATATGGGCAGCTTTTGTTACATCGGGGGATGTAACAGATCCCCTGCTCACCACCGCCGACGCGTCGGAGCCGACCTTGCAGGGGATGATAGACAAGGCAAACGCTGGCGATACGATTACATTGAATTCCAATACGGAGATCGCTGCCACGCTGCAAATTACAAAAAACCTGACCCTCGACCTGAACGGCCATGTGCTAAAGATGACCGGTAGCGGCAGTGTGCTCCGGGTGAAGAAAGACCCGCACCCTGCGACCCTGACCATAACGGACAGCAGCGCGGCGAAGTCCGGCACCATCACCGGCGGAACGGGGACGAAGGAGGAATATTGGACTCATTATACTCTTGGGGGAGCCGTGTATCTGGAGGAAGGTACAACACTGAATCTGGAGGGCGGCACGATCACCGGGAGCAGCAGCGACAGCAGTGTCTTTATCAGGACGGATGCGACCTTCGTAATGACCGGCGGCACGATCACCGGAGAAACTGTCGGCGTACATAATAATGTGGGGACCTTCACAATGACCGGCGGCCGCATCACAGGGTGCCGTGATCGGGGCGTATATGTGCACAATGGGAATATGACCATGTCCGGCACGGCGTATATCGGCGGAAACCCGGGAGCCAAAGAGGATATTTACGTACGCGAGCCGGATCATAAACATACCGACTTATCCGTTACCGGCGGTACCGTTGAGGGAAATGTGCGTATAGAATTCGGCGCAAATTTAGGAATGACACAGGAGAGCTTAAAACCAGTGGCTAATTCTGTTGTAAAAGAGGGTGGTGTGTTTGAGGGGCATATCCAAGTGAGAATAGACAATACGGAAGGCACCAGTGTGGACTACAACACCGTCAATTTCATTGACGAGGTCGCCAATACAAGGACCTTCCAGCTTATTTTTGCTCAAGGGGATAAAAAGGCCAGAAAACCGGATGATCCTGACACAGTGAATGGCCAGGCCTTTATGTACTGGGCGGCAAAGGGAACCTCCGAAGCGTGGAATTTTGATACCGAAATAAACGAGCCGATAACGCTGTATGCCGTGCGGACCCCGGCCTCCTCCAGCGGCTATTACTACTACCCTACCACCGATACTAAGGCCGACGATGCTAAGGGTTCTCCCAAGACCGCCGACCCCGGCGTAGCCCTCTACGCCGCCCTGTCGATCCTGTCTCTGACCGGCCTGACCTGCACTGCCAAAAAGAGATAAACAAAGCCAAAAGAAGCGCCCCCGGGCGCTTCTTTTTATCCCCCAAGCCTTCCCCTTGATGGTTCGCGGTATTGAATGACACGCCGGTGGCCTGTCAGATCCGTGGACCGACCCGCAGGGAGACAGGTTCCTCCGGAGGACGCACCCCCGTTAGCCTTCCCCTTGAGGGCGCCCCAGTGCTCACACTGGGGTGTGCACAGCTGAAGGTGTCCCCGAAGGGGGCGGATGAGGTGTCTTTCGTCTCCTGTCCCGCCCGCAGGCGGCGTCCCCATACCACGGCGGCGTTAGCCGCCACCTACCCATTGCGGTGCTTCGCGCCGCAA
>OIZE01000894.1_pt1 | contig 21281 bp, 22 predicted proteins | sample 1588421 | NCBI WGS metagenome assembly OIZE01 (sample SAMN03283251) | human gut metagenome | biome: human-associated habitat; material: feces | host: Homo sapiens | place: USA | collected 2013 | reverse complement strand
TGTATAAGCGGGAAAGAATCAAAGAACAGAGCCGTTATCTGAAATACGAGGAGGCACTCAGCCAGTGTTCTGAGTTTCTTTCTCAGAACGGACTTAAAAGCCATAAATACGCAAATACTGCCCTTGCGGCGTGCTACATAAAAGAAAGCAATGAACCGTATGCCGCTATCTGCTCAGAAGCCTGCGCACAGCAGAACGGTCTTGAGATACTCAGGCATAATATAGCCAACGCCGCCGAGAATTACACTAAATTCATTCTCATCTCGAAGGAAACTCTCTGCTCGGAAACTGCTAATATCGTGTCAGTGTCCTTGGCACTGCCACATACCTCATCTGCACTTTACAGACTTCTCACCAAATTCTCCGTGGCAGGCCTTAACCTTTCCATGATAGAGAGCCGCCCTATCGCAAACACCGATTTTGACGTTGTTTTCTATCTCGATTTTGAGGGAGCAATAACCTCTCCGGACGTTGCAAAGCTCATAAGCGAGCTTAATTCAGAGCTTTCATATTTCAAATTTTTAGGCAACTACGAGGAAATATAACAGTACAATTTTTAGGACAGGAGGAACAAAAGATGCGTATAGGACACGGCTATGACGTCCACAGACTCACCGAGGGCAGAAAGCTCATTCTCGGCGGCGTGGATATACCATATGAAAAGGGACTTTTAGGACATTCCGATGCAGACGTCCTTGCCCATGCCATAATGGATTCCATACTTGGTGCATTGGCACTGGGCGATATCGGCAAGCTTTTCCCCGATAATGACCCCGACTATGAGGGTGCAGACAGTATGAAGCTCATGGAAAAAGTCATAAGCGTTATGACCGAAAAAGGCTGGAAAATAGGCAATATAGACTCCACCATCTGCGCACAGAAGCCGAAGCTTGCCCCATATATCACTTCCATGCGGGAGCGTATAGCAGAAGCCTGCGGCTGCGATATTTCACAAATATCAGTTAAAGCCACCACCGAAGAAAAACTAGGCTTCACAGGCGAGGAACTAGGCATATCCGCCACAGCGGTCTGCCTGCTTGAAAAAATTTGATACAAAACCAAAAGGACTGCTGTCTTAAACCACAGCAGTCCTTTTTATTGCTACTTTGCCTTATGCGCAACTCCGTCATTGTCAATGTTATATCCGTCAACAGTAGTGTTTATGAGCATCATGCCATAATCATTGAAATAATATCGCTTTCCGCCTATCTTTTTCCAACCTGTCACAACAGTGCCGTTCTTGTTGTTGTAGAACTTCTGCCCACGCCAGCTTACCCAGCCTGATTTCAGATAGCCGTCCTCACCGAAGTTGTAATACTTGTCGTCAATGTACACAGGACCTCTCAACGCAACACCATTCTGCAGAAAATATTTCTTTCCGTCAATAGTCGTCCATTCATTCTGCAAAACATGATCGCTGTCAAAATAAAACTCCGTTCCGTCTATTTCTCTCCAGCCTGAAACTGCCTTGCCATCGCCGTCAAAATAATAGGTCTTGTCACCGGCTGTTACCCACTTGTCTTTCTGAGCGCCGTTCTTGTCAATGTAGTAAAGCCCTGAATCATCACTGAACAGTCCCTTTGAAAGCTTGCCGTCATTGTCAAAATGATACAGCTTGTCTTCAATAGTGTGCCAACCTGTAAGTGCAGCCTCGTCCTCACCAATGTAGTAAATTTTCCCCTTTGAAGTAACAAACTCCGACTTAGCCCAAGAGCCGTCCTCTTTCTTGAACTTCCATTCAGCATCTATCTTAACGATCCCGTCTGCAAGCACGCCCTCGTTTGAGAAGGTGTATTTCTTGTCCCCGTCCTCCTCAAATTCGCCAACAGCCGCCGCACCTGTCAGACCAAAATAATATCTCTTTCCGTCAATGGTCTTCCAGCCCGTAGCCTTCTTGCCGGTTTCCTCATCAAAGTAGAAGTAATAGCCGTTTATTTTATGAAATCCCGTGCAAAGGGTGTGATCAGAGTAGAAATAATACTGATAGAACACCGCCCCACCGAATTTTTCATAAACCTTTCTGTCATAAGCATTGAATGTCTTTTCGCCGAATTTGTCCGCAAGCTCCTCAAGCTTTTGGGTCTCTTTTTCGTCAGGCTTCTCGTCCTTTTTGTAATCGTCCTTCTCAAACTTCACAAGCTTTGAAACATTGGATTTGAACTCTTTTATTTTCTTTTTCTCATCATCAGTGTACTGGTCCGTATTTGTCCATCCTGTCGCCGCCACATGGGTCTTTTTATCAAAATAGTAAGTATCTTCGTCAATATCCTCCCAGCCGTCAGCCACAACACCGCCTCTGCCGAAGTAATAAACATTTCCGCCTATCTCGTTCCAGCCGGAGAGGAGGCGATTTTTCTTATCAAAGTAATAATACTTGTCCTTGATCTTGGTAAAGCCCTTGCCTGCCGAGCCGTCGCCCTTGAAATAATACTTCTCAGGCGGTTCTTCATACCAGCCCTTAGTCATTTTACCGTCATCAGCAAAATGATATCTGTTCTTGTCAATTGTTATCCAGCCCTTGACCATTTCACAGCTATCATTGAAATAATAGCTCTCACCGTCTATCTCCGCAAAGCCCTGAGCGCAAGCCCCTGTAGCTTCATCAGAATAATAATACTTCTTTTCAAGCTCCATCCAGCCCTTGTGAACAGCACCGCTCTCAGAAAAATAATACTTCTTTCCGTCAATGTCCTGCCAGCCTGTTGCCATGTGACCGTCGTCATCATCAAAATAGTATATCTTGCCCTCTATCTCAACAAAGCCCTTGGCCATCTCACCGCTCTTGAGAAAATAATACTGAACATTGTTTATCTTTGCCCAGCCTGTCACACGCTTGCCGCTCTCGTCATAGTAATAACCGCCGTCGCTGTCAAAACCCGTGTCAGGGAAGCCGTGATCGTCAAAGTAGTATTCACCGCCGTTTATCTCGCAAAGACCCGTCCTGAAAATGCCAGACTCCTCAGAGAAATAGTATTCCTCTCCCTTTATTTTCATTTTTCCACGCTGAACAACGCCGTCCTTGACATAGTAAGTGTCCCCACGATACTTGTGCCAGCCGTCAGCCATAGCGTTTCCATTGTCGTCAAAAAGATAGCAGGTGTTGTCTATTATCTGATAGCCAAGCGCCTTTTTGCCCGTCTCCTTGACAATATAATAAGTCGAGCCGTCATGGGTGTGCCAGCCCGAAGCATAATAAGCGCCGTAGTATAAATATCCGCCAAAGCCTGCTCCCATAACGATAGTGCAGGCTGCAGCCGCAGCGATCATTTTTTTCTTATCGCTTTTCAGCACCTCATTATATCTGTTGCAAAAATCATTACTGTTTATGCTCATAAAGATCCTTCCTGAATTTACACAGTTCTAATTAGTATAATTATAGCACAATAGTTTGTGAATTTCAATACCGCTGCCCCAATTTTCACACCCCTCACACATAAAAGGCTGCACAGTCCAAATAACTGTACAGCTCATAGAATAAATACCCAAGATAAATGGGCTGTCAAGGACTCCAACCCCTACAATTTCTCATGACCGCAATTTATCTGTAGTGGCGAACAACATTCGCCCGTCCACCCCCACAACATCTCAGCTATACCACGACCTCCACGCCACAAGCTTTCTCGCCCTCCCCTTTGTCTATTCTGACAGATAAATTACTCATTTCTTACATCGGCTATTTCAACTTCCGTGTTGATAAATGTAAACTTTTTTAGAAAATATGATATAATATAGTATAGAATTAAGTAAAAAAAGATGGTGTAAAACTTGATCGATCTTGATGATTTTTGGTATATAGTCAGATCGCAACATTATACCAAAAAAGAAATGGAAATAATATATGGCAATTTGGAATACGTTCCGCCAAAGCAAATAGATAAACTTTGGAATAAGGCTGTAGACAAATGGGACGATTGGCAAGCTGCACAGCATATAGCTAAGAAATATGATGATGATGGATATCTTCACAAGAAGGAATAGCATAAACAAAAAATAAGCTGCTACAGAAAAAATCTGTGGCAGCTTATTCTATTCAGAACAGTCCTAATTTTAACCTATCAATATCGGCTCCTGATATCTGTTTGTACGAATCCATACTTATTCAGTCTATGTCACCTTACCCCCTCAATAACACCCTTATCCATTTCATGAACAGTATCGCACAGCACTGAAATGTCCTCCGCAGAGTGTGAGCATATAAGAATAGTCTTGCCCTGCTCCTTGTATGAAAGTAGGTACTCACGCATTTCTTTTACGCCGTCCTTGTCAAGACCATTGAACGGCTCGTCGAGAATAAGTATCTTCGGGTTTTCCATGATAGCCTGTGCCAGACCAAGCCTCTGCCGCATACCAAGGCTGTATTTACGAACGTGACGCTTTAGGTCAGGATCAAGTCCCACCTGTTTCATACTGCTTTTTATCTCCTCTTTGCCGATCTTGTTGTTGAGCCCTGCAAGCAGCTTGAGATTTTTGTAGCCTGAATAGTATGGGATAAACCCCGGTGTTTCAATGATAATTCCCATATCTTTCGGAAAATCAACGTCCTTTCCGACCTGCTTGCCGTCAACTGTTATCACACCGCTCGTGGGCTTGATAAAACCGCATATGCACTTCATCAGCATCGTTTTGCCGCTGCCGTTTCTGCCGATAAGTCCGTGTATCTTGCCCTCCTCGAAGGACACATTTATGTGCTTTAGTATCTCCGTTTTGCCAAGCGTAAGGCATACGTCATTTACATTGATGATATCCATTTTGTCCCCCTAACTTGCAACCTCCGTCACATTATCATAATTAAACTTACCAATGGCTATCCCTCCGAAAACCAGTAGAACCGCAATAAGTACTAGCAGATAAATCACAGAAAAGCTCATCGGCATTATTGGCTTTTTGAAATATTTCGTGTAATGCAGCCAAGTTATTGAGTTTGCCATTGGCATTGTCCACATAAGATTTGTCCTTATAGCACTGAACGCCATTCCAAGGGATATCATTCCGCCGCATATGATAAAGCCCAATGTTTTTCGCTTGAATAGTGAAAACACCAGCAGTATCAGCCCTATTATCATCAAATACGCCACCACGAGCAGATAGCTTTTTACCGCCGCCTCAAATACCGAAAGCTGATTGTAGAGATTTTCTGGAAGCAGCTCAACGCCGAAATCGCCTCGCCTGTCGGGGAACATTTTCACAAAACCCGTGGCAACATTGCTCCAGCCATTGTACCAAAAACCCTTTGAAAGCATTGGCAAAACTGTACCGAGAAATATTACCGCAAGATATGATACTATCATAAAAACAAGTTTCAAAACCTGCCCTACAAACCAGTTTGCCCTGCCGATACGCACGATATAAAACACAGTATTGGTGTCGACTTTCGGATAGTCAGCAATAAGTGTCAGAAAAACTATTGGGATTATAAGTATCAGTATCTCAGAATTCGCCACAGCTATAAATGGCTCTAGTATGTTAAGCGGCTCACCCATAAGCTCTGCATTGTTGGTCAGCGGAGAAACTGCAAAATTGTTTATGAATATGAGCAGCACCGCAACGATCACCATTCGTGCGTCACAGACCCACTTTACAAATTCCGTTGCCGCACAGGAAAAGGCTTGTTTTAAACTAAAATTTTTCATTGCTTACACCCCTTTGTCCAGCCGCATATTCATTATTACTATAAAACCTATCACAGATAAAAGTATTATCCATAAATTGAAAAACAGAATGTATTTTGTGTCGGCAAAAGCTGTGTAATATGACAAATTCATTATGCTGTTGGGATAAAAATTCTCCAATATGCTTGCCCTGTCAAAATCCTCTTTCATCATCGAATTTGCAATAAGTTTCTGCACAGTTATCTGCCACATATATGTTACCATAAATGGCACGCAGGTTATAAGATACGGATTTTTGCAGAATGAGCTTATGAAAAGCGCAGGCATTGTGCTTATAGCTCCATACAAAAACACCGAAAGCATATATCTCAACACGCCCGTAAGCTCGTCTTTATTGTTCACAAGCACGAATGATAAATCATCTGCGGAAAGTCCGTATTGGCTCAATGGCGGAAATATTATCCGCACGATAACGCCAAAAATTATATATCCGAATAGAACGGCTGAACCGCCGCACAAAAATGCTGAGCAGAATTTTGACAGATAATATCTCAAACTGCCTGTTCGGGTTATGTTGAACCGCATTGAGCCGCCGTTTCGCTCTGCACAAAATGCCGTCATAAACGGAAAAGCCGCTATTATAGGCAGAAACATTGCCATATATCCCGACATACCTTTTGCGAATATCAGATAGGAACTGAAGGAATAATCATCAGCAAAAAGCTGTTTGTCAAGCTTTGCAATGCACTCAAACACTGTGTATATCTTCGCCGTGTTCGGGTCGGTATACGCCTTTGCGGTAAAGCAAAGCAGTGCCGTGAGCAGCACCGCACCGACATATCCGATATTCAGTATACTCTTGTTAAGGTCGCATTTAAGTGCTTTCATTGCCCCACCCCCTATGGAATAAGCACATATATCTCGCCCGTAACGCAATCGACTGTCACATAATTTATTGCGTGCAGACCTGTCGGCTGCTTATCGTCGATAATAAAATACCACTTTGGCGTACAGCATATATTATCCGCACTTTCGCCGACTTCGGTACTCTCGCCACGAGGTTCATACATAAGCTTGACGTCATCAAACTGTATATCGATCTTGTCCGCAAGATTTTCTTCAAGCAGATTGCAAGCGCCCTTGAAAGACAGCATTTTGTCTATTTTCTCAGCCTTTGCCACCTTGAAAGCGTTACAACCTATGTAATATTCGGGGTCAAAGTTTGCGTCGAGATCGGTATAAGTCTGCATTGAATAGGTCATAAGCGCATTGCCCTTCACGAACAGCGTATCGTCAGCATTCGTGGAAAAAACATTTTGTATGCCGATACCTTTATATGCCTTTTGTATCTCGATCTCATAGCCAATGCCGCTGTCGGTGGTGATTATATACCCGTCACTGACTACATTGTCAAGCTCCTCACCAAGTACCTTGCTGAACGTGTCCGCCAAAGTCTTTGCCTTGTCAGCAGCAGACAAAAGTCCGCTGTCAGCATTTTCAGAAGTTGGTCTGTCGAGATAAAAAAGCTCCATATTATCGGCGTCAGCGTCTGCGGCATTTACGCCGTTTTCGCTTGCCTCCCAACAACAATAAGGCTGTGCAAAGCGTGTTATTTTAAGTTTGTTATGTTCGTCCTGGAGCTGTGCCTGATCTTCCACAGTTTCGATCTTACCATCGATCTTGATATTCAAGGCACTTTGCAGCTCTTCCACTTTTGACGACAGCCAGTCCATATCATTTTCGGCATTGATATAAGCAAGCTCCAAGTCATAAACACCGTCAGACTTGCAAATGCTCACCGCCGATTTTTCGGGCAGCTTGAATTTTGTATACTCTTTTTCAAATGCAGCATCAAAGCTGTCATAAATATTCTCTGACGAAACATAAGCCTCGCCGCTGTCCACCTCAGCCGAATGCTTGTTGCTTCTGATATTGTCGGGAGTATTTTCACAAGCTGTCAAGAATAACAGCGACAGGCATAAAATCGTACTTGTCATTTTTAAATGTAACTTCATTTTGTTGCTCCTTTGATTTCTTATAATACAAGGCAATACCGCACAAAGACCGCTTGACAGAGTTATGCGGTATCGCCTTATATTTTTATGCTGTTATCGTTCCTTTTGACGATACTGTTTTACTAACAACGTAATTTTTCAGAGTACCCTTTACTGTTACCGGAGTGCCCGCTTTTGGGACAGCCGTGCCTTTATAATTCATGTAATATGTACCCACGGAGTTCACATTCGAAATATAATTATGTATAATAAATATTCACATCTTCATTGAACTCACCACATTTTTTTTGCAATAGACTTTTTTATCTACGTATACATCATTTTAACACATATAACACCAAAAGTCACTATATTCTGCATATTTCTCTCATATGCACAAGATTTTTGTATAGCTGAATAAATATTGCGTTCTAAATTATTTCATTTTACATAAGTTGATTGTTAAACGCTTGTTAACATCAACACGGAAGTTGAGATAGCCAGATTATAACGCTTATTGACATACAAGTCAATGAATGATATTATTAAGATATAACGATTTTAGCACAGGCGGTGAATTAATTTTGAAATTCTACGATTATCCGATAATCAGCAAAGAAAGCAGTCTTCCCGTCTTTTTGGTGAGCGTAGGGCTATCTGTACAGCTTTTTCATTGAATTGAGCCGTCTTGCGGCGAAAGGAAAAGGCAGTGTACAAATCGCCCCTGCGGTGACAAAGGCGATCGCATATATTGACGAAAACTATATGAAACAGCCCGGTCTAGAATCCATAAGTAAAGCCGCAGGCGTTTCTTCGCAGCATTTGTGCAGATTATTCAGGCAGACCTTGAACTGCCGACCGATGGAATATATCACAAAACGCAAGATACAGGCGGCTAAAATGCTTCTGGCGGAAACGCAGAAAACTGTCGATCAGATAGCTGAAGAAACAGGTTTCTGTGACAGCAGTTATTTTTGCAAGATTTTCAAAAGGTTCGAGAGTATTACTCCGTCGCAGTTCAGAAGTATAGAACAGGCTCTATGAAATTCGTAAATTGACCGCTGACACCGTATAAAAAAACAAAAAGGCATCATGTCCGGATACATGATGCCTTTTTTCCTATTGTAGCTTTGCATAAACCTGCCGGATACGATCAGTTATTCCTGCGTCTGGCTCTGTTCAGCAGCAGGAGCGATATCATAAGTATCAAGGGAAATGCGCAGCCTGCGAGCATACCTTTCTGCATATCATCGCCTGCACTCTGGGTGATATTTCCTACAATAGCAGGACCGAGTGCTCCGCCAAGGTCACCAGCCATGGCGAGGAGTGCAAACATTGCAGTTCCGCCGGTGGGTATTTTTCCCGAACAGATGCTTATTGAACCGGGCCACATGATACCTACCGAGAATCCGCACATTATGCAGCCGAGAAGTCCGATTACAGGTATTCCCGACAGGGATGCAGTGATGTAACAGATCAGACACAGCAGTGCCGAGCCTATCATGAATTTCATAAGATCGAGCTTTTCGCCGTACTTCCCGTAAAGTGTACGGCTTATGCCCATCGTCACCGCAAACATACACGGTCCTGCAATATCTCCGACTGATTTAGTCAGTCCGAGAGCGGATTCTGCAAATGCCGACGCCCACTGCGCCATTGAAAGCTCCGAGGCTCCTGCACAAACCATAAGCAGTATCGCAAGCCAGAACAGCGGTACTCTGAGCAGGTCACGGATACGCATTCCCTCGCCGTCCTCGACGGGGTGTGCAATGGGACATACTGAAAAATTGTAAACATTCACCAGTGGAATTATCGCCCAGATACAAGAGAGCCACTTCCAATTTTCTATGCCGAAAGCAGTAAAAAACAGTGTTGAAATGAGTATGACTCCGACCGAACCCCAGCAGTAGAATGAATGCAGCAGGCTCATTGCAGCTTCTTTGTGCTCAAACGGGCAGGCTTCAACTATCGGACTTACAAGTACCTCGGTCAGACCGCTTCCCATTGCATATATGACCGTGCTTATAATTATTCCTGAAAACGGATCGGGAAGCAATTCTGGCAGAAAAGCAAGCCCGATAAGTCCCAGCGCAGAAAACACCTGCGAACCGATAACGCATTTCCGATAGCCGATCTTGTCGGCGAAACGTGCGCACAGCACATCTATGATAAGCTGAGTAACAAAAAATACCGACGAGATAAGGGCAATTTTCCCAAACGGAATACCAAAGCCATTGTGAAATGTGAGAAATAGAAGCGGAGCGAAATTAGCCGCTATTGCCTGTGTGATGAATCCAAGATAGCAGGATATAAGTGTTTTTCTGTAATTTACAGCCATATTGACAAGCTCCTTTACAAATGATATAATCAGATTATATAGTAAATGTCGTAACATTTCAATACACAAAATCACATTTTTATTACACAATATCGTAAATCGGGTGAGAACATGGGAAATGAAATCAAAAAGGACAGGATCACAACGGACGAAACCTTACGTGAAACTGCAAGTCACGGCAGCGAAGAATATCCGTTCAGCTACTATTATGAGGACATCTGGGATTTCGATTTTCACTGTATCGACTGGCACTGGCACCCAGAGGTCGAATTTGTTTATGTACAGCATGGCAAGGCTGATTTTCTGGTGGGTGGAAACAGGTATGTTCTAAGCTCGGGCGATGGGATCTTTATAAATTCTCAGGTGATACACAGGTTTGAAGCAGAAGACAGCACCATCATTCCGAACATTGTTTTTTCACCTGTTCTGCTTGCGCCGCAGGGCAGTCTGATATACAGCAGATACATCAGACCGATAATTGAATCAACTACCGAATGTGTGATTTTTTCCGCCGAAGAAACAGCACACCACAGCATTATCGAAACAATGAGGTCGGTATTTGCTGTGCAGGGTTCTGGCACGGTTTCTGAAATGGAAACGGTAGAACTGCTGCTGAAACTATGGCGCCTGTTATATGAAAGCATACAAATAACAGATTGCGGTCCCGTGTCCGGGCATTCCGCACAGACGCAGACTAAGCTTCAGATAATGATGCAGTATATTCATGATAATTACAGCGGTCAGATAACACTTGATGATATTGCAGGAACAGTTCTTATAAGCAAAAGCAGTGTTCTCAATATTTTCAGGACATACCTGCACACTTCGCCGATAAATTACGTTGTGGAATACAGACTAAAACGTGCGTCAAAACTGCTTGTTGATACCGAAAACAGCGTTTGCACCATAGCGCAGGAAACGGGATTTGAGAACATCGGCTATTTCTGCCGCAGATTCAAAAAGCTGTACGGCGTTACGCCGATAAATTACAGAAAATACTATCGCAGTGCAGAGCGTAATTCAATGAGAAATACACATTCTGACACAAATGTCCTGTCGGGCTGATGAAATAGCAGCTCTATAGACTTTTTGAGTTCGGATAATTTACTCTATGGAGTTGCTTGAAGTTTATTATACTTCTTTAGTAATCGGTGGGGTAGATGCGGAGGGTTTGACGGTTACTTTTACTGTACAAAATTATTTCCCACAAACCTTTGTAAATGTGGTATAATAAAAGAAATTAAGATCATAGGAGAAAAACAAAATGGATGATATGCTTGATAAATACAGAGGCTCGCTGGTCGGTGGTGCTGTGGGTGACGCTTTGGGGTATGCCGTGGAATTTTGCAGTGAAAGACAAATTTTCAGCGAATATGGAGAAAATGGCATAACTGAATATGTGCTCAAAAATGGCAAAGCCCTTATTTCTGACGATACTCAAATGACAATGTTTACTGCAACTGCGTTGCTGGACGGGATAACAAGGGGCAAGCTTCGTGGGATAATGGGTGACTTTTCGACCTACATGGCATTTGAGTATCAAGGTTGGTATCTGACACAGACCGCAAATTATCCTGTTGATATTGAAGAAAATTATGCGAAATATAGCTGGGTCATGAATTTGCCTGAAATGTTCAGCCACCGTGCACCGGGAAATACTTGTTTGTCAGCCTTGGCGGCAGGCGGAAAGGGTACTATAGAAAAGCCTATAAATAACAGCAAAGGCTGTGGCGGAATAATGCGTGTCGCACCTATCGGGCTATATTTTTCAGAGAGTAAAATGGATATCGCAAGTATTGATAAGATAGGCGCTAAATGTGCCCCTATTACTCATGGGCATGAGCTTGGATATATCCCTGCGGCGGCTCTTGTTCATATGGTCAGTTTGTTATCCCACAATAATGATATCACACTGCTTGAAGCTGTCACGAGTTCGGTAAGGACAATGCAGCAGATATTTAACAGAGCTAAATATATTGACGATTTTGTGGAATTGATTGAGCTTGCGGTCAAGCTTTCACAGTCAGGCGGCAGTGACCTCGACAATATACATAAGCTTGGCGAGGGCTGGGTGGCTGAGGAGACTTTAGCTATTGCAGTGTATTGTTCACTGAGATATCAGGATGATTTTGATAAAGCTGTATGCACAGCGGTAAATCATAACGGCGACAGCGACTCAACAGGTGCAGTTTGCGGAAATATTCTTGGCGCATATCTTGGCTATAATGCAATACCACAAAAGTTTAAGACGAATTTGGAATTTCATGATGTTCTTTTGACCCTCGCAGACGATCTTTACAACGATTGCCAGATGTCTGAATACAGCGATCATGATGACAAGGTATGGCTGGATAAGTATGTTCATAAGACGTATGGAAAGAGGGGATAGACTTTGAGCGAGCGGAATGACGAACTCACAAGACTTAGTTACACATTGGGCGAGAACATGGAAGACAGGTTTTATGTTTATATGCTGCAAGACGATAATGAAAAGCCTTTTTATATCGGCAAAGGGCAAGGCGGACGAGTGTTTTGTCACGAAAACGACGCTGATAAGCTGTTAGAAGTTATACGCTCAGAAAACGGAGATAGAAATGTCGATTATTCCAAATTATCTGAGAAAATAAAAACTATCATTAAAAGTAGCGGCAAGGTTGAAAAGGTCATAATAAAATGGGGGTTGACCGAAAATGAAGCATTTATGTGCGAATCTGCACTTATGAATATGTATGATCACATTTTTCCTGAAACGCTCACCAATATTTCTAATGGTCACGCAAGCAATGCTGAAAAGCACTCTCACGCACTTGACGGATATAAAACGAAAGCGAGAAATGTGCAGGATTTTCTTGATAATGTTGCCATAAGAGAAGTGGATTTCAAAGAATACTGTGGAAATATCCCTGTTGTTTTCATTACAATAAATAAAAGCTATCCGCTTATGTACAAGGAAAAATGTGCCGACTTGCAAAGGGAAGATTTTATATACGATTCAGCAAGGGGCTTTTGGGATATAAACATAAGGCGTACAAGGTATGCAAAATATGTTTTAGCACTTTATAGGCAGATAGTGGTAGGTGTGTATCCTGTTAATGAGGATTGCTGGAGAGTTACAACAGACTTTGATGAAAAGGAATTCCCCATATATCCCAAGAAGTATCGAGAAAACGATAAACTGTTGATACAAAAGAATAGGACTTATGACGAGTACAAACGTCTTGGCGGACAGAATGATGAAAAATGGTTTGATACACGTCGGAAGAGAATCGGTTTTGAAAAGTGCAAGCCTGAGAACAGCGAGGAATATTCGTATCTATGCAAACTAAAAGGCACATATCTCAAGGACAGATTTTTCAAAAACCAAATGTCAGTATATAATTATGACGTGGGCAAGGACGGAAAGCTGAGATTTTATAGTTCTGCAAACTGGTGTTAATAGTGGCAGGCTATTTCAACTTCCATGTTGATAAATGTAAACTTTTTCAAATAACATGTTGTAATATATGACAATTGGGGCGATTAGCAAGCTGCACAGCATATAGCTAAAAAAATATGATGATGACGGATATCTTCGCAAGAATGAATAGCATAAACAAAAAAATAAGCTGCTACAGAAAAAATCTGTGGCAGCTTATTCTATTCAGAACAGTCCTAATTTTAACCTATCAATATCGGCTCCTGATATCTGTTTGTACGAATCCATAAGATTTTGAATCATATTTAATGTCGAGCAGGTCGAAAGACCAGTTACATAGTGTATTGTCGGAGAAAATTTATTATACAAAAAAATGGCTTTGGTTTTATAGGCTTGACCATAAAGAACCTTTCCTCTTAGAATTTCAAATGAATAACCTTTCCCGTCTCTTACAATATGCCTAAATGGTTTTGTTAATGATAATTGCTGGATCTTACATCTAAGTCTGTTTGTCATTTTTGAGCAAAGATCTAGCGTATTGAATCTGTCAACAAAAATACTTCCACAGTCTTTATACAAATGTTTGTGACCTCTTATCTTAAGAGCTGTGTAATGTTCATTATTTAGTGCATATCTTTGTTTCAATTTTAGGCGAAACAACAAAAAGATAATCACACTCATCTGCATTTTCACGCAGTTCAAGTATATCAAATTCATCAAGACAAAGCATATTTTGGTTGTGGTTTATTAGCATATTATATCCTTTCATTACAAATTTTTTTGCAGAGGACAAAGTCTAATTACTGAAGAAAAGAGGCAACTATCGTTCAGAGTTGACATCATTATCTGAATTATCTCCTCACTCAAACACTCCCCCGTCAAGCTGTCCGCAGAAATAAAGATCATTCATAGTCGGCTCGCTCATAACAGCGTTAGGGGTGGGCTTTGTCTTTGAGATAGTCTTCGACTTTGTATCCTCATAATAAATGTTCTCGATAGGCAGCAGACCAATGTCCGCTTTCGGAATATCCCAAACCATACCCCTTATGTGCTCAAAAAGCACATCGGGGCTGTCATTTGCAATAACTGAGCCTTTATTCAAGATGATAAGATCGTCTGTTATAGTGTCGATGTCGGAAACGATGTGTGTTGAGATTATTATAATGCTGTCCTTTTTAAGTCGCACCATTATCCTCTTGAATTGCTCACGTTCGAATGGGTCAAGACCAGCAGAAGGCTCGTCAAAAATCAGTATCTCGGGGGAGTTAAGGATAGTCTGTGCAATGGCAAGGCGCTGTTTCATTCCGCCAGAAAATGACTTTATCTTGTCATCAAGATTTTCAGACAGATTCACAAGCCCCAGCACACGTCTTATCTCGTCCTCAATAAGCGGCTCAGGCATTCCTTTTAACAGAGCCGAAAATCTGAGAAATTCATGGGCGGTGTAGCTTGGATAAAATGGCTGATACTGAAACTGAAAGCTCAGCTTTTCACGATATTTCTCGCCCATTTCAAAAACGTCCTGCCCGTCAAGGGTCACGCTGCCGCCCGACTTTTTTATCACGCCCGATATGCAGTTCATTATGGTGGTCTTGCCTGCGCCGTTTGGTCCAAGCAAAGCGTTTATGCCCGTATGAAATTCGCAGGTTATGCCCTTGAGCACCTGCTTTTTGCCGTATCTTTTGGATAAGTTTTCTACTCTTAAAACGCTCATATCATCACCACTCCTTATCGGTCAAAGCTTTTTTCATAATATCCGCTGTATCTCCATGCAGTCAGTCCGCTCAAAATCGCTGCAAGATATATGAATACAGCTACCGCTTCCGAACAATCAAAAGCCCTCATATAGTCAAGGTTGTTAAGCTGCCCATTTACGCTTGTGACAGCCGCAAACATATAAGGCGAAAGTGCTCCCACATAATGTGCGGCGGCGGACATGACCGCTATCAGCCCAGAGGTCAGCATAACATATTTTTTCACAGAGCGCACTTGCTTTGCCACAAGCACGAAAATGCTGTAGGTTGCAAAAAACGACATAAGCCTTGTGACACATAGCCATATTATAGTACCTCTCACAGTGAGCATTACGGGCGAAAGGTCAAATTCCCATACGCTTTGCAATGGTGCGGTGCTGTATTCGCTCTGCTGTAAAGTTCCGCTTAAAATAAGGTCGGCGAAAAAGCTCAGCGTGAACATTATAAATATCGCCACTGATAAAATTATTTCCCGTGACTTGAAAAACGCTGACGAATTTTTAGATATCCTTATCTGCTGATCCATTCGTTTTTCGTAACTGTCCGCAACAAAAACACCCACAAGCAACAGCACAAATATCGGCATAATATCTACCGCCCGCAATTCGAGAAATTTCAAAAACGGCTCGTCATTTATCACCTGCGGTGTTGAAAAGGCAGCGTAAAGTCGGCTGTTTTTCACAAGGTCAGAGGGAATATTAGCGTCTGTTAGACCTTTTCCTGTGCGTGCATAGCTTCTGATGCTTTCGACCATGAAACAACTGCGAAGCTCTGTTTTATATTTGTTCACGGCGGCTGTAATGTTATTATTATAACCGCTTGCGTAACTTCTCATCTCATATTCCATTATGTATTCGTCACACTGTTCAAGGGTCTTATCTGCGGAATTTTCTATAAGTTCATTGTATATCTCCGCCGTTTCTTTGTTCATATATACAAGGTTATTAGAAGCGTTAAAGCTACGATACACAGCAAATTTAACGGAAGCTGAAAAAATTATCACTATGACAAAAAGCAGCCAGAATTTCTTTATGAGCCGTGAAGTCTGATAACTATACATACTTTTCATTATCCCACCTGCCTTTCAGCAAGGAGATATGTCCCTGCGACAAAAAATGCGGTCATGATGAATATGATAGCAAAATAAACAACGTATTCTCGTGCAGGTATTCCCCAGAAATTCATATAACCTGTGTCATTGAGCATATTGGTGTAATTGCCTGTTAAAATGTCAACGGCAGGATTGGAAAGACTTGTGGTTTTCAGATATAATGGTACAAATATTGGCACAAGACAGACAGCTCCTGCAAGTATGGTCTTTCTGCAAAGCATTGAAAGAAACATAACAATACTTGCGGTGAAAAGCGCATAAACAAGTTTTGCGGCAAATACTGCAACTAGATATCCGCCAAAGCTCATATTCGCCGAACTTAGTTCAAAACCGCTCAGATATTGCAATGGCATATCAAGTTTAAAGCCGTTTGTATCGTAAATAAAAAGAGTTATAATATCCACAGTGTAAATTATCAAAACAAGAATTATTACAGCAACAAAGCCGGTACAAAGCTTGAAAAGTGAGAATTTCCTCACACCTGTTTTGGTTATCCCAAAGCTTTTTATCCTGCCGCTTTGTATCTCTGATGAAAAAATGCTGAAAAGAAGCAAATAAACGCCGAACGGTATGAGTATTTCAGATGACATATAGTTTTCAAAGCCGTCAGCGGCTCTGGTGTCAATGATCTTATCAGATTTTTCAAGCGCTGTTATAACGGAATCATAGTCTTCTATAAGTTTGTTTGACAGCTTTAGAGAATACTCATCAGTAACGCCACGCCTTGCATTTCGGCTGTAACCTCTCACACGCTCGGATATGAGCTTCAAAGAGTTTTGTTGAGCGTAAAGCTGCCTCTCAATAAGAGAAAACATACTGTCAAGACCCACACCAGCCTGAGAATTTTTCTGAGAAAAATCTATTATCTTTTCCTCAAGCTCCACAGGCAATTCAGCCTGTTTTACACCGCCCGTGTTGTGGTTATTTTGATAGTCGTTTATCTCATTATTAAGGGAGTTTTGCTCATCAGCAAGCTTTTGAGCGCCTTGGCTTACGGCTTCCGAGCCGCCTTTAAGATAGGTCATGTATTTTTCGCCATAAGCATAAGAAGGTCTGAGTACAGATATCAAAAAGGCACAGGAAAGCAAAGCCAGCAATAAGCTTATCAAAGCTGACTTCGCCATATCTTTTCTTATCATAAATCTGAGAAGTTTCAAATCGTCACACCTCAAATATCAAGCTCTTACATTTCTGACTGTATCTCTGCATATGTATCATAATCCCATTCGCCGTTTGAAATAAACTTGTGCAGTTTAAAATCTTTATCCACAAGATAAGCGGCTGTATCAGCGTCGGGATTATAGGTCGAAAGAAGGAAATAATCCTCACAGTTATTGAATATCGTCATATAGTCGATATACTCATAGCCGTAAAAATACTTTTCATTGAGCTTAGCATCATCAATTATCTTCTGCGGTTTATTATCGTTATCAAGATAATAAAGCACATACTGATACATTTTGCCATTATCATTTGGCTCACGAACAAGCACTATCATAGTGTTATTGAAATACTGAAAATATCTTACAAAAGATTTGTCTTTAAAAGTGCAAACTGTGTCACTTTTTTCATTATCCTCGTTATACCTATACAGCTTGTTTTCGCCATTAGAGTAATACACATTTCCGTCGGCAGGATAATACATATACGGCGTATTTTCGCTTATCTGAGAGCCAACATCAATGCCTGTATCCTTGACGTTCTGAGGGTCTGAAAGTGGAGCTATAAATAGGCGGACTGTATCCGTTTTTGGACAAAGCCTTGTAAAATAAAGCTTGCCGTCGCTTATGTAATAGGTATTGGCTTTTGTTATCTCGCTTTTGTCAGAGTTTTTGAGAGCGTATTTATATAGCGAATAGCCTGTGCTGAATCCGTTCTCGTCGGTCTCGCTCTTTTTGTATTTGCCCTCAACAAAATAGATATCTCCGTCTTTGTCCATAGACATACAGCCTAATATGCTGTCCTTTGGTGCAGAATACACTTCCGTGACTTCACCGCTGTTGTAATCCACTGTGACAATGCTGTAATCTTCTTTTTGCGTAGCAGAATTATACACTGACCTTACAGCGTATATAACGCCGTCATATATGGTATAGCAGGACAAGTTTGAATACTCTTGAAGCTTGACCTTTATCATTGCAAGGCTGTCGGATTCGATATCATATTCTGCAATGCCGTCATAGGTTTTGTAATACACAAAATTGTTTGCAAATGCAGTAGAAGAAGCTTCAGGACACAAAAGGTTTGTGGGAGAAGCAGAAAGTTCTTGTTGACCCTTTTCAGAAGAAACCGCCTTATCGGATTTTGTGCCAAGAGAAATGAAAAGTGTAACTGCAACTGCGGCAATTATAACTGCGGCTGTTGCGATAATAATTTTAGTTTTCATAATTCACACTCAAGTTCTATTATTGACTATCAACGGAAAGCGTTGTGCTGTAATTGCCATGTACCTTATCATTATAAATATGTACAGTTTTTACTAACTTTGAAGATGTACAACCTTTTAACCCAAACGAATGCTCAATTTTACCTGTGTCAGAGTGAGATGATCCACAACCAGTACCACCAACAGAGGCACTTGCATAAACATAACCGCTGTATTTACAATTTGGATTGTAAACATTGTTATTGTTACTTGATGTCCTAGTCCAAGCTTGACCAGCTACAGTTGAATTTGTTCTTATTCCTGTTACAAAACATGAAATATAAGCATTTGAGCCAGAACCACCAACTGCTCTGCCGTATTTTATGGCTTCATACGCACTAGCCCCAATAGCCATAGAACTCATCATCATAACAGCAGCACCCATAGCTGCGATTCTCTTAACGATTTTTTTCATATTAAACGTCCTTTCTTATTATAACATCCAAATATTTGAATGTCAATGTTTTGTTTTTTGATTTTGGATTATATAAATTTTATTACTGCATTGGAATCACCTGTCCTTTCTGTACACAGCCTATTATTTTAGCATGACGCTGTTTTGCTGTAAACAGTAATAGTTTCATACTTTGAGCCGCTGTAAACATCAGCAGTTGTCTTTACACGATAAGTGCCGCTGCCGATATTATACTTTGTGTTATTAAATGAAACACTAGATTTGTTTACAGTTTCGACCCAACTTGTCACATCGAGCCATTTCGTACCGCTTTTATACTGCAATGTCTGCTTGATGACTATTTTGGTCACAGTTTTGGAACTGCCTTGTACTGTTGACTTACAAGTTGCATTTTTTGATGAGATACTCACTATCGATGTGATCTTGTTGGTATACGCATACCTTGCATCAACCTTATCGGTTATTGCAACATCTTCGAAAGAAGCAAAAACAGATACTGTAATACAGCACGTCAGAATAACCGTCAGAACTAAGCATATAAACTTTTTCATCATTTTCACCGCCTTTCAATTATATAAACCGAAAAAGCAGTAAAAATGGCTGATTGAAATACATAAGTTTGTATGTTTTCACAATTGCACGTACTTGTTTTTATTATTATTGCATAAAAATAGTGCATAGTATCACATCATGCACTATTAATTCTTATTCTACAGAATAGTAGATATCCATTATTTCTGATTCAGATATGTCACCACTTAAACTAAATATATATTCGCCATTATCCCACAAAATATTAATGAAATCATCATTTGTGTATATCATAAACTCATTTCCGAATTTATCTGATGAAGTTTTGAAATGACCACGTTCATTGTCATAATATGAAGAATAAGAATCCGCTGTATATTGGTCGAAATATATACTCTTTTTCTTATCATCTGAATAATAGCATAATCCGATGTAGTTGTCAGTTGAAACACTTTCGCTTTCGTCTAAAACAAAGCCTTCCGGAACAGTAATGCTATATTGCTTTTCTATCTTGCTTTTGTGATCGCCTATATCTTTGCTATCATGTTGAACAGATACAACTGAGTGATCATTAAAAATTCGCAGGAAGAAATTCTTTATGGCGTTTCTTGCAGGTGCATAGGCTGCAACAGTTGTTGTACCCATAATGGCTGCCGCAATTATGGCAGAAGCGATCCTACGTCCTGTGGTTTTGATAAGCGGATAATAGATGCGGCTTTGGTTCTTTATGAGCTTTTCTTTTTTGTTCAGATAGTCCTCAGAAAACTCATAATTGCTGTATGATGACAGGTCTAGGCTATTTAATTCGTTGCAATACAAAGGCACAAGCTTTTTTAATTCTGATCGTGTATCACTCATCGTCATTCATATCCTTTCTGAGTATTTTTCGGGCTTGTTCAAGTCTTGATTTTACTCCTCCAACAGATAGATGTAGTTGCTTTGATATTTCATTGACCTTAAAGCCATAGAAATATTTCATCATAATAACGTCACGATAAATATCAGGCAGCTTTTCGACCATATCAGCAACAATAAGCTGTTCAAAGTGGTCGCAGTCTTCAGATATCTCTTTAATTTTATCATCTATCTGAACATTGATACTGTGTTTGTTTTCTTTTGCAAGAATATCGATACACACGTTTCTATTAATAATAACTGTATAAGCGACTATTTCGGCTGGTTCTAAACTATGAATTTTTTTGAAATTTTCTGCTAATGCCAAAAATGTTTCAGAAACAGCTTCTTCTGCCAAGGCATTATTATGTAACTTTGACATTGAGAACACGAACAATTTTCTTTCAAGAGAGTCATATATTTTTCTGAACTCTGATTTATCATCATCGTCGATCAGCGTCATACAAACAGCGAGCACTTGATCACCTCTGTCTAATTTTGTAATAAACTTAGTATAGCATTATTTATATATAATTTCAAGGGGGATTGTCTGTAGAATTAAAATCTTGCTGATTGTGAAATTTTTGTTAACATCAACACGGAAGTTGAAATAGCCGTAATTCATTAAGGATTGACGAAACTTCATATCTTGTGTTATACTATTCATGAGAGATAGGCTTCCTTTCTGATTTGAATTTGGTGTGGTAACTTTATTTTATCAGATTTTTGTCTATCTCTCTTTTGGTATGATATTAGCATAGTCCAAACTGCTGACTACAGTGGTGACAGGCTATG
>OIZE01000882.1_pt1 | contig 21562 bp, 22 predicted proteins | sample 1588421 | NCBI WGS metagenome assembly OIZE01 (sample SAMN03283251) | human gut metagenome | biome: human-associated habitat; material: feces | host: Homo sapiens | place: USA | collected 2013 | reverse complement strand
GTTTGTCGGTGGTCGAAACACCAAGAAACACGAGCGCTTGTTCATGGTTAAAAGATAGATAAGACAATTCAGAAAGAGAGGCGGTGGTATATGTGACCGAAAAGAAGAAAAAACTGACGGCTAAGCAAAGTACATTTATCGACGCTTATCTGGGCGAGGCCAAGATGAACGCTACTCAAGCTGCACGGATTGCCGGCTATAAGCATCCCGAAACTCAAGGCGCCGAAAACTTGCGAAAACTTAGGCCATATATCGACAAGGTCATGAATGAACGTCATAGCGATGCCATCGCAACTCAAAAAGAGGTGCAGGAATTTTTTACGTCTGTTTTGCGTGGCGAAGTCAAAGAAGAAGTTGTATCAAGCAACGGCTTGGTTTTAGAAGTGCCAGCAAGCACCAAAGACCGGCTCAAAGCGGCAGAATGCATGGGCAGAGCATACGGTATGTTTACCGAACGCAAGGAAATCAGCGGCACCATGGATATCAACATTGGGGTTGGCGATTATGACGACGATTAATCTTAACTTCCCGGAACCCGCTAAAGTCTTTAATCGTCAGATATACGATAGCCTTTTCGATTATGGCCATTTTATCGAAGTGTGGTACGGCGGTGCCAGCTCAGGCAAATCGCATGGCGTCGTTCAGAAAGTCGTACTCAAAGCACTCAAGAAATGGCCGTATCCGCGCAAGATTTTATGGCTTCGCAAAGTTGACCGCACAATCAAGGATTCAATTTTCGCTGACGTTCTCGATTGTCTGTCACGATGGCAGCTGCTGCCGTTGTGTAAGGTCAATCAGACCAACTACACGATTACGCTCCCGAACGGGGCGCAATTTTTGTTTAAAGGTATGCAAGATCCGGAGCGCATCAAGTCAATCAAGGGTCTGTCTGATGTGGTTATGGAAGAAGCGTCGGAGTTTACGCTTGATGACTACACGCAGCTTACTCTTCGTTTGCGTGAGCCTAAACACAAAAACAGACAACTGTTTTGCATGTTTAACCCGGTGTCAAAGGTCAACTGGACATACAAGCAATGGTTTGCGCCCGATAGCGTATATGATCACAACCGCGTTGCCGTGCACCATAGCACCTACAAAGACAACCGCTTTTTGGACGCAGACAACATAGCAACTATCGAGGCGCTTAAACGTACTAATCCGGCTTACTACAAGATTTACACGCTAGGCGAGTTTGCGACGCTTGACAAGCTTGTTTTTCCGACGTTTGAACGCAGGCGCTTGCATCCCGACAAGCTGACGCAGTACCCGTCTCTGTTTGGCCTTGACTTTGGTTATATCAACGATCCGTCGGTTTTTATTCACGTTAAAGCTGATGTCAAAGGCAAACGGTTATACGTGCTTGAGGAGTACGCCAAAAAAGGCATGCTCAACAATGAGATAGCCGAGATTATCAAGCGGCTAGGCTACAGTAAAGAAATCATTACGGCTGATGCTGCTGAAAAGAAATCCATTGCCGAAATCAAGCGGTGTGGAATTGCTAGAATCAAGCCGGCAAAGAAAGGCCCCGATAGCATTATTCAGGGCATCGGCTTTCTGCAGCAGTTTGAATGGGTAGTCGATGACAGGTGTGTCAAGACAATCGAAGAACTGGAAAACTACACGTACCAGAAAGACCGACAGACAAACGAGTATATCAACAAGCCGGTCGACAGTTATAACCACTGCATCGACGCCATCAGATATGCGGTAGAACCAATCAACGGTAGTGGAGCGCCAAAAGCAGTGGGCATGCGCAATATTTTCATTTAAGGGAGGTGAGGAAATGGCAGAATTATATAGGTTAGAAAACGGTATTTTGATTTATCCACAGAATGAACAAATCACGCCCACAGTTATCCACAATGCGGTGTATGGTGCCGGTGTTTTAGGCAGTGCAGCAACGGGGTTGACGGACTACAAAGCCAAAATGCGCATGTACCTTGGCGACCATGACATTTTGCATAAGCCGGCTGATATGCAGCGTACGGGTCCGGATAACCGATTGGTGGCCAACATTGCCAACTACCTTGTTGACACGTACAACGGTTATTTTATGGGTATACCACCAAAGATTACGCTCGATAATGAACAGCAAAACGATTGGCTGCAAGACTGGAACGACACCAACTCAATGCAGGACAAACTGAACGAAATCAGCAAGCAATGCGATATTTACGGTCGCTCATACGCCCTTGTTTATCAAGACGAGGACGGTTATACGTGCTTGACGGTCATTCCGCCGACAGATGGTGTAATGATCTATGATGACACGATTAATCACAGTCGCTTGGCGTTCGTGCGTCACTGGTCAACGCAGGGCGATCAGGGCACGCAGAATATGGCCGAGGTGTACACGGCAGATACGATTACCACGTACAGCGATACCCGTGTAATTGACGAGCGACCGAACATTTACGGTGTAGTGCCGGCGGTCGAATTTTTCGACAATGAGGAAAGGTTAGGCTTATGCGACAACGTAGCGACACTTATCAACGAACTTAACGACACATTGTCGAGCAAGCAGAACCAGATCGAGTATTTCGATAACGCCTATCTATCGGTGTTAGGGCTTAACCTTGACGCCGACGGTGACGGTTTGCCGGATATCGATTTGCAGACACAACGCATGATCTACAGTCCCGACGCCGACGCGGTAAATGCGAAGATCGAGTTTCTGTCAAAACCCGATGCTGACGGAATGCAGGAACATCAAATCGACAGGCTGACCAATTTGATTTATCAAATCGCCAAGGTGCCTAATCCTAATGACGACAGTTTCAGTGGTAACGCGAGCGGCGTGGCCATGCAGTACAAAATGTTATCCATGCAAAATATGGCAGCGTCAAAAGAGCGCAAATTCACGCGTTCGTTGCGCAAACTGTATCGGGCGGTATTTAGCCTGACCAACTGGCCTGACGCATGGCGTGACCTTAAATTCAAGTTCAACCGCAACTTGCCTAACAACCTGTCAGAGGAAGTCACGGACGCTAAGAACCTTGAGGGCGTGGTCAGCAAGGAAACTCAGTTGTCTGTTTTGTCGATTGTTGATGATCCTAAAGCTGAAATCGACCGTATGGATAAAGAAGATGAGCAGAAAATGCAGACGGCCATCAGCGTTGTCGATATGCAGCGTGGCCAAGATGTAGGCGGTGACGAAAATGAGCAACAAGACGTACTGGAACGATAGAGACAAGGACTGTTTTGAGTATATCCGTCAGAATTTGGCTGATGACAAAGCCTTTAACGCAAGCCTTGAAAAATACTATCAGCGCACGATAGACGCGATTAACAAGGATATCCAAAGCGAACTGCAAAGCTTTGCCACCCGTGACGGGGTGAGCCTGGCCGAGGCACGCAAGAAGGTATCTAAAGCTGATATACGGCAGTTTGAAACAGAGGCTAAAAAGGTAGTTAAAGAAGCCGACCAAATGCGCAAAAAAGGCAAACACGTCAGCTACTCTGATTTTTCAGATGAAGTCAATGAACGTATGAGATTGTACAACGTGACCATGCGCATTAATCGGCTTGAATACTTAAAAAGTATTATCGGTGTGCGTCTGATTGAACTAGGCGTAGACATCAACGCTGAACTCAACATCAAGCTTGACGAGGACACACGCAAAGAATTTGAGCGCCAGTCGGGTATCTTGGCTGGTGCCGGCATGGCTGATGCCATGGATTGGTGGACGGAAGAAAACGTTCAAAAGATTATCATGAGTAACACGCGCAGCGCCAACTTCTCAACTCGTATTTGGTCAAACGTTGACGTTCTCAAATCGGAGCTGGAGAAGCAATTGTCAAGGGTGCTGATTGGTGGCGAGAACCCGAAAGCGACCGCTAAAGAGTTCTATAAGCACATGACAAAAGACGTTGGCAACATGAGAGCGGCCGCAGAAAGAATAGCACGCACCGAATCGGCACGCTGTCAAACGCAAGCTACTTTAGAATCGTTCAAACAATATGACGTGAAGTATTGCAGATGGATTGCTGAACCGAGGGCGTGCGTTGTGTGCAAAGAGATTGCATCCCACAACGGCGGTTATGGTAGGGGCGTATATCTCATTAAAGACGTGCCCACACTTCCGCAGCATCCCAATTGCCGGTGTGCGTTGTCTGCCCACTGGACAGATGAAGATAAGCAAAATGCTGCTAAGCCTGATAAGGCTGATAAGATGAATATATTTAATGATCGATTAAGCAAAGCTTTCGAAAGTAAATTCGGTAAGAAGGACGCTCAAACAATCATTACAGACATTAATAATTTAATCAGTGAAGCACCGAAGAACATTAAACGAATGTTCAAAAAACATTCATCTAAATTTGATGTTATTTTCGGCAGAAACTCTTACTATTCACCAAGGGAAGATAGAGTATCATTAGTCAAAGACGGCTTAAATTTTGAAAACGCTGATGATTATTATCAGAAAAAATATGATGTATTTTTTCACGAGTTCGGGCACTTTATAGACGGGCACGGGCTAGGTCGCAGATTTTATGACTTACCTAGTCAAGACTTAAGCTATTACATTGATGATGATATAGACAAGCTTATTAATGATCGCATTGATAAAGTGGAGCTAAAGCAAGAGGGAAACCCTACCACTGGTTATACAAGAATCAACGGAATTAATTACAGACTTAAGAAGAACGGCGACTTGACCAAAGCCGCCGAGAATAAACTTGCTAAGTATAAGCGAAAGCAAGCGTTACAGATGGCGGTCAATGAAGTTCGAGATAAGTATTCTAACAGGCAGAGTTATTGTGATTTTTCTGATATAATAGGTGGTGCTAAAATGCTTGATACTACTTACCCGTTGGGAGTAGGACACCCAGAAGCATACTGGAATCAAACCATGAGAAGCGCCGAGTTCTTTGCAGAAGCTACTTCCGCAACCATCAACAACCCTGAGTCTTTGGAAATTCTGAAAGCAAGTTTCCCTAAAGCGTATGCACAATATGAAAAAATAATCGAGGAGATTGCTAATTATGAAGATTGATGAAATAATGGAAACATATAAAGGCTTCCCTGATGATGAGTATAAGTTAATCGAGAAATATGTAACAAAGTTTAAAGACTTTTACCCAGTTTACGGGCCTTGCAATTCTGAAATCATTAATTATTGTATAGATCATGGATTAAAAATTGATGATTTATCAAGAAACGACGAAATTTACAAGAAATACTTTGCGGGTAAATTCTTTTAATACAAGGCGATTGCATTTTAACTGGGGTTCAAGGTGAAAGATACCCAGTAAAAAAAGAAATCTTTGAAAAAACATATGAAATTTTAGACGACTAGAAATAGCCGTCTTTTTTATGCCCTTTTTCCTGCTTGCAGGGCGAAAAGAACAACTGAGTAAAACAGGCTCCCAAGCCGGAAAATGCGAGGTAAAAATATGGAAAACGAAAATCAAGTAGCTAAAACAACAGAAGAAACCAAGGCAACTGAAACGAATGCTGACGAACAAGCGGAAAAGGAAACCAAAGTAGATTCTGACGTGGTTGTTAAAAAGCTCCAAAAGCGCATTGGAGCGGAACAATCCAAGAAGAACAGCTACAAGGAACAGTTGGACAACGCTTTGAAGGAAATCGAGAAGCTCAAGTCCGGCAAATCAGTTAAAACGCTGTCTGATGAAGACAAAGCCAAAAAAGACGTTGATGAAAAGGACAAGGAAATCGCAGCTTTAAAAAGCCAGATTGCCCGCAGACAAACGCTTGATGATACGGATCAAGTATTGCGAGAAAACGGGTTAGTTGTTCCTTCAGACGTCTTGAGCTTCCTCGTTTCTGACGACGCAGACAACACTTACTCAAATGTCAAGGCCTTTATCGACTACACGGAAACGGTCAAGGATTCCGTGCGTGAGGAATTTAAGAAAGGCAGAACACCGAGGGTCTCCGGCACAACGGCAAAGGCTGTCAGTCAAAAAGATTTTGACGGTATGACGCAAAAGGAACGCGTCGCCTTGTTCCATGCGGACCCTGAACTTTTTAGAAAACTAACAACTACTGGAGGTAGATAACTATGGCTGATACAATTACTCAAATCGCAGACCTCGTTAATCCCGAAGTCAATGCGCCTATTATTTCTTATGCGCTTGAAAAAGCTTTGCGCTTTACACCGCTTGCTCAAGTAGACAACACGCTTGTCGGCCAGCCGGGCGATACGCTCAAGATGCCGAAGTTTACTTACATCGGCGACGCTAAAGATGTCGCGGAAGGTGCACCAATTCCGTTGGATAAGCTCGGCACCAAGACGGCATCAGTCACCGTCAAGAAAGCTGCTAAGGGTACGCAAATCACTGATGAAGCAGTGCTCAAAGGCTATGGCGACCCTGTTGGCGAATCCAACCGCCAGCTTAGCTTAGCTTTGGCAAACAAAGTTGACGATGATTTGCTTGCAGCCGCTAAGACGGGCAAGCAGAAAACAACAATCGAGGCAACCGTAGATGGCTTGCTCGACGCAATCAACACGTTTACCGACGATTCAGACGAATCTCCGCTCGTTTTGGTCACATCGCCTAAAGTTGTCACCGCAATCCTTCGAGATGCGCAGAAAAACCAAATCGGCTCCGATATCGGCGCAGATGCCGTTATCCACAACACCAAGTACACCGTGGAAGGCGTGCAGCTCGTAGCTACCAACAAGTTAGGTGCAACTGAAGGCATTTTGCTTAAGGTCAATCCTACAACACCGCCTTTGAAGCTGATCATGAAGCGTGGTGTCCAGGTCGAAACAGACCGCAACATCATCAACAAGACAACGGTTATGACGGCTGATGAACACTATGCTGCATACCTTTACGACGATTCTAAAGTGGTGGTCGTAACTTTCCAGGCTGCATCTGCAGCGACAAAAGAATAGGGGGTTAACTGATGGACAACGTGATCGATTTAACAGAGCTTAAAACCATGCTTGGCTTGGCTGATGATACTCGCGACGCGTTGCTCAACCTCATCATCAAAACCACCGTGCAAGCATTGCGTTTTAAGCTTGCTCTTGTATCATCTGAGGAATTTCCAAGCGATTTGAGCTATATCGCCCTTGAGGTATGCGTCAAGCGGTTTAACAGGCTCAAAAACGAGGGCATGGCTAGTTACTCTCAAGAGGGAGAATCAATCACGTTCAACAGCAACGATTTTGACGATTTTCAAGCGGATATCGATGCCTGGAAAGAACGCAATGGCAAAAATGCGCAAACACTGGGGCGAGGTTTTTTCTTCGACCCATACAAGCGAGGTGAGTAGCGATGAGATTTGAGTCAACGGTAAAATTTTGGTCAGAATCAGCTGAGCATTACGTGCCGGGTGTAGGGTATGAGGGTGGTATAACTCTTGTCGCTACTACACCGGCAAACGTGACCGACGTAGGCACTAACCGCAGCGCCGAGGTGTTTGGCGACGTCAAGACCGCAAACAAAGTGGTACGCTTGCTTAGTCCAATTGTTGACGAGTGGTCATATCTGACGATTGACGATGGCACTAAGCACTACAAAACGGTTACGTCGCGCAATTTGTCGCATGGTACAACACTGATAGTAGGTGATGTTAATGGCTAGGGTAACGATTGAATGGGTCGGAACTAAAAAGTTGCAGAAAATGCTTGAAACGAGCGGCAAAAAAGCCGCAATCCGCAGGGCGGTGCGTAAGAATACGATGCAGCTACACGAACGGGCGCTGTCAAATGAACGCAAAGCCTATATTAAAGGCTATTGGACGGGCAACACCGCACGGCAAACCACCATGTCTATCATGGGATTTGAAGGGCGAGTTACCGTCAACACCAACTACATCAACTATTTGGAAAACGGAACACGTTTTATGGCCAAAGAACCGGCAATCAAGCCAGCTCTTAACGCTCAAAAGCGTATTTTCAAAGCTGACCTAGAAAAGATTGTGGGGTGGAATGATAAATGAGCCCCGAACAAGAACTATATGACTATTTCTATGCTGAATGCTTGAAACTGAGGCCGAAAAGCACGTTTGACTATTTGCCCGGCGAAAAAGAAACGGTAGACTACCCTATAATTTGTGTCGGCGACGTCAAAACGCTTTCTAGTGCTACCAAGTTACGTGTCGGCGGCACATACACGATTGATATCGATGTATGGGGTACACGCAAACAGCGGATTGACGTGGCAGAACTGGCGGACAAGATCTACAGTCTGATCAAGCCGGGTATCATCAGGACGGCAAACTATCAGTTCTATGCTTATTTCGGCAATCAGCAAAAGCAGCTAAGCATGGATACGAGCGTACCCAACGTGATTTACCACCGTGGGGCATTAACGCTTGAATTAAAACGATTTTAAATTGAAAGGATTTGACTAGACATGGCAAATGATTTGAAGATTTTGCAAGGTTTTGATGGCATCGTCATGGTGCGTGACCTCGCAAAAGCAAAGACAGAGGACGCTAAAATGGTGCCTTATCTGACGTCAACGGATTTTGAACTGTCACGCGACAGTGATTCGACCGCTACAAAGTCGGGCAACGTGGCTAAGGTTGGCGGTCTTGAAACAAGTTTTAGTTTTGAGACGTTGGATAGCACGTCAGAAACGCTTGATTTGTTGCATAAGTCTTTGGTGGATAAGACAACACTTGAATTTTGGTTTGTAAAGCTCGGTATGCTCGGCACCGATGGCAAAAAAGTTTTTGCGCACTATATGCGCGGCCGAATTTCCAAAGACAGTGAATCGGGCGATCCGGATGACAACGGAACAAGAGAATTTGAAGTTGCGGTTGACGGTGAGCCGAAAGACGGCTACACCAAAATTCCCGACGGCTTGCGTGAGCAGATTAACTACATTTTTCAAGGTCTGCTCAAGAATGACGGCACAAACGGCGAAGACGGTTCAGGTGCCGCTTAGTGAGCAATAGATAAATAGCATAAGGGCGCTTTTTAGAGCGCTCTTTTTTTAGTAAGGAGATAAAAAACATGGAATTGAAAATTAATGGTCATAACGTAGCTTTGGTTTTTGGCATGGCTTTTGTCCGCGAACTTAATCACCTTGCCGGTGTGGCAACAAAGGAAGGTATCAATCTTGGTATGGCTTTGCAGACAACGATCCCGAGCCTTATCGGTGCTGATCCGGTTGCAATCGCAAACGTCATTTATGCTGCTACTGCTCATGTCAAGACCGGCAGACCAACGCAAGAAGATGTTGACGCCTACTTGGAAAACGAAATAGAAGACTGGGATAAACTTGCAGAAAAGCTTGTTACGGAACTCGAAAAGTCGAACGTGACAAAGCGCCCTTTACAAGCAATGAAGGCAGCAGCAACAGAAAATCAAGGCTGACACCTGAGCAGGAATATTACGATATTCAACTTAACTGCATAGCATATTTGGGTATTACCGATTTTGACGATATCGAACGTATGACCTTGCGTGAATACCAGATCAGAATGGAAGCCTATCAATTGCAAGAAATAGCCACGCAACAACACTTATGGCAGCTTGCGTTTTATACCCGTGACGCCAAAAGCAATAACGGCAAGCGGTATAAATTCAAAGGGCCTGATGGAGTGTTTGATGTTGATAAAGCCATCGACAGCGTGCGCAGCCACTATGAAGATTGGTACACGTCGGATAGGCTGGAGCGAATCAACGTGGCCAAGCAGATACAACAGAGGCAAAGAGAATGGGAATTAAAGCATAGAAAGGAGGACAAGCGATGACAGAAGTAGGTTTAACGGCCGTTTTGAGAGCGTATGACAATGGTTTTAGCAAAGGCTTGAGCAACGCTCGAAAAGGCTTGGATGGACTGACCACCTCAACGCAACGTACAGGCTTGAGCGCAATCAAATTCGGCGCCCTATTCGGTGTTGCCAGCAAGGTTGCCAGCTCTGCTCTAGGTGTGGTCAAGGACAGCTTAGGCGGTGCAATCAACCGTTTCGACACGTTGAACAAATATCCAATTGTCATGAAAGCATTAGGGTATAGTACGCGTGACGTGGCCAAATCTTCAAAAATTCTTCAAAAAGGTATCGACGGGTTGCCGACTTCGCTTGACGAAATCACGGCCAGTGCACAACAACTTGGGCCATTGACCGGTTCAGCTAAAAAAGCCGCTCAATCAGCCGTGGCACTCAACAACGCATTCTTGGCGAGTGGCGCATCAGCCGGTGACGCAAGCCGTGGTCTGACACAGTACACGCAAATGTTATCCACAGGCAAGGTCGATTTGATGTCATATCGGACACTGATGGAAACTATGCCGATTGCCTTGCGCAAGGTGGCCAACGCTTTTGGGTTCACGGGCAAATCAGCGGAACAGGATCTTTATGCAGCGTTGAAAGACGGTTCAATCACGATTGACCAGTTAAACGATAAATTTATCGAGCTGAACGGCGCCCAAAACGGTTTTGCGGAACTTGCACGCAAAAACAGTGCCGGAATCGGCACGTCGTTTGCCAACTTAAAGGCATCCGTCGTTAAAAACCTAGCTAACATGATTACCTATATTAATGATGGTTTCAGCAAAGCGGGATTCGGCTCGATTGCTCAGCAACTGGACGGCCTCAAATATACGATCAATGACGCATTTACGGCAATCGGTCCTATCGTATCTAAAGGCACTGAGGTAGCTTTGCAGTATCTCAAACAGGAGTTGCCAACAATCAAGAAGGTATGTAGCGACGTCAAAAGTTCTCTTATGTCTTTCTTCCAATTTCTGGAAGATCACAAAGACGGCGTAAGGGCAACTGCCAAGGCCCTGTTGTATTTGTGGGTGGCAATCAAGGCTGGTTCTACCACGGTCAAGACGATAACCGCCATCTCGACTGGTTGGAAGACATTTCTCAAGGTTATTTCCAAAATCGGTACGATTGCAGGTGTGGTAAGCGACGCATTCAGCACGTTGGCAATTGGTGCCATGTATGTAGGCGACGCTATAACGGGGATTGCCAGCGCAATCGGTGCGGTTATTGCGGCGGCAAATCCGATTACGCTTGTTGTAATTGCCATTGGTGCGGTAGTAGCTGCTTTGGTAGTCTTCTTTACAAAAACGAAACTCGGCAAAAAGTTATGGGGCGAGTTTACGGACTTCCTTAGCAACGCCTGGAACAAACTTAAAGAGTTGGCATCGTCAGCGTGGGATGCGATTACTGACAAGGTATCTCAGGCAGCAGATGCGGTTAAAAATGCTTGGAGCGGTGTTAAAGACTGGTTCAGCGGTATTTGGAGCGGAATCAAAGACGCGGCCAGCTCAGCTGTTCAAGGCATAGAAGACGCATGGAACGGCGTAAAGCAATGGTTCGGCGATTTGTGGCAATCTATTGTTGACGCAGTATCGCCATACTGGCAATCTTTTCTGACATCAATCCAACCGGTAATCGACGCGTTCAAGAATCTGTGGAACGCACTCAAAGAGTTTTTCCAAACCTTATGGGACACTATCACAAGCGCTGCTCAAGCCGTGTGGAACGGGTTTGTGACTAACGTCGTAAACCCGGTAGTTGAGGGCGTCAAGTCAGCTTGGCAAGGCATCGCCGACTTCTTCAGTGGCTTATGGCAAGGGATTGTCAGCTTTGCATCGGGAATTTGGAGCGGGTTTGTCGGTGCGGTGGTAACACCGGTCGTAAGCGGTGTGAAGTCTGCATGGTCCGGTATCACCGGTTGGTGGTCGGGTCTTTGGAATGGTATCAAAGATGTTGCATCCAATATCTGGAATGGCATCAAAACCGTAATTGGCATAGCCATCAATGCGGTTAAAACCGTTATTAGCAACGTGGCCAACGTTATCAAGACGCTTTGGAAAGATTTTTGGAACGGTATTAAAGTGATTGTATCCGGCGTATGGAACGCTATAATCACGATCGTATCTGCATGCATCAATGCGGTCGCAAAAATCATCAGGGCGATTACCAACGCTATCAAAGGCAACTGGAAAGCCGCATGGAATGACGTCAAATCGGCATTCAGCGGTATTTGGCGTTCTTTAAGCGGCGTCGTTCGTGGTGCTTTTGGCGGCGTCATAAGTGCCATCAGCAACGGCATGGGCAAGGCCATCAATGCAGTCAGAAGCAAGGCTAACTCGCTTTGGAGTGCCGGCAAGAACTTTGTCATGGGCTTTGTCAAAGGTATTAGAGGTGCTATCGGTAGCGCGGTTAGTGCCGCCGCTCACATGGCAAAATCAGCGCTTAAAGCGGCCAAGTCGGCACTGGGCATTCACTCCCCGTCACGCGTCATGCGTGACCAGGTCGGCTACTATGTTGTAGCGGGCTTTGCAAACGGGTTGACCGGCAACAAAGACATGGTGGCCAAAGCAGCTCAAGCACTGGCAGATTGTGCGGTAGTCAAACCGGCAAACGATTGGTCAGCATTGGCAACAGACGGCTTTAACACGGCGTTTGCGCAGGCGTATAGTGCAGATGTCAACATGCATAGCACGATTACTGTAGAAGTGCCCGTTAACCTTGACGGCAAAACGATCGCCAAGGTTACGGCACAACCACTGGAAGACGAGCTTAATCGCAGACAGGCGCGCAATCAGCGTTTGTACGGCAACAGATAGGAGGTAGCATATGTACGATTTTATCGATTTAAATAACCACGATATGACAGGCGTTGCATGGCTATCACCTGAGGCGGTGACGGTGGATGGCGTGACGCTTGACCAGGCAATTCCAGGATTTACGACACTGCAAGTTACGGGGCGCGAACTGGTCGGCTATAGCCTAACCACCGTGACGGTCGGAAACCAAGACGGTTCGACGCTACAGAAGAAACGAAGAGAACCGCGCAAGATCACGGTCAAATATCAGATTGACGCAGAAACACCGCAACGGTTTAGGGAGATTTACTACAAGCTCAATCAGATTTTAAGCGGAGAAAACAAAAAAATCAGTTTTGCTGATGATCCGGATAAATATTTTGTCGGTACGCTTTCCGATGCAGATACACCGGAGGGCGGCAGACTATCAGTCATTTCAAGTTTTGAATTTACGTGCTTTGATCCGTATGCTTATGCAAACAAAGAAGATGTTTTCACTTTTAGTGACCAGACGACCACTCAGCAGATTAGCGTAGACATGGCCGACAAGATAGCAGGCAAGACATCACCCGTACCGCATGCGATCTACAAGGGGCATGTGTTAGGAGATGGGGCAATCGAGCCGCCTGGCTACTATACGCAAGAGCTAACTCAACTTGAATATGGCTATCTTGGCAGTTTGAACGGACGTTGCGCTTCGAGTGCTGCAAAGAGTGAGTACGATAACTCACTGGGAAACTTCCAACTGTATGCAAACGAAAGCGGCGGGTTAGACAGTATCAAGATCGAGGGCGATAAACTCAACATCAAGGGCTGGCATGTGGATAACTCGTCAACGTGGCGCAAATACGCCTATATCATAGTGACTGATGAAGACAGCAAAAACCATGAGTACTGCCGGCTTAGAGTTACGCTCACTTCTCGTCCGGATATCCAACAAACACACTCAAACATAGCTGGTAGCGGCATGTGCGGGTTTGAGGGCGAATTACCATGGACCAATGACATGGCCAACAAACGGTTGAGAGTGCGCCTGAGATACACCAATGACGCCGCGGGCAATGGGAATTATAACGATTGGTCAACGATTGTAAGGCCGCAGAATTTGTGGCGCTATCAAGTGCCGCATTTCGTGGCCAAGCTGAACGTAGTAGGCGCAATTGAGCAAGCTCAGCCCGGCTTTTTTGCAAAATACGGGATCGCCGGCGATGTTGAGCGCTTGAACTGGGTCAAAAACAACGTCAGCTCGGCAGACGTCAAGATTTGGGGATATGGCAACAATGGCTTTTATGCACAAGCCTATAAGCCTGCTTCCGGTTGGGCAGATGCAGTAAAACATACGCAAACAAAATCAGCAATGCTTGAGCTGGACTATCAGACGTCAGACGATTTGTTTAACTATGTAGACAGTAACGGCAATTTATATGTAGACATTTGCGGCAAATCGAGTGCGGGCGAAACAGATATTAATTTGGACTATATCCAACTGACCATGCTTATCGCAACGCCCGTAACCAACTCTCTCAATGTGGTCAATGAGGGCACACAACCTGTACCGGTACGCTTTGAGCTGACCAACCACGGGGAGAATGGATATGTCTCAATTGCCAACGGCAAAACGGCTTATTTGCTCGGAAATCCTGACGAAGTGGACGGCAAAACAACCGTCAAATCGCAATGGATTGCGCAACGTGATGATAACCCTGATCATGGGCTCAAACAGTGGACCATCAACGCGGGCGTGCTTAACGACTGGAACGCAAATCCACTCCAGCAGGGCGCCTTTGAAGACCCGGCAAAAATCAGAGAACGGCGCTGGCGTTTGCGCAATGCGCAGGGCAGTGCAGCCGCATGGGGCACGGGTCAAGACAGTACCGGAACAACCAAGGGTTGGCACGGACCAAGCGCAAGCGTGACATTCCCGACTGACAGTAACATCAAGAATTTTACGGCACATTTCTACACGCAATTTTTGTTTGGCAATATGGGTATGCACGGCCTTCAGCAGTTTAACATTTGGGACGTCAACCGCAATTTACTGGTGTCAATTCAACTTTGGAAATGGTTTAACTGTCATGCATCCCTCAAAATTCGTGTGGGTGATCATTGGATTTTAACCGACGAGAACAACGCCAAATGGGACAACTTTTTCGGTCAAATTAACGTCCAGAGAATCGGAAATACGTATACCATTACGCTTGAATCGATTGAGGGAAGCAACCGCAACAAGCAGGTAATCAGCTACACTGATACGGTATCGGGCGCTAAATTAGCGGGTGGAATGACTTACTGGAAGGCAATCTTCCAAGACAATGCACCTAAAGTCATGTGGAATGATTTATATGATTTTTGGATTAGAAAAGACAACGTGGAAACGTATACCAATATTCCTAACATCTTAAAAGAAGGCGATAAACTGGTTATCGCTGGAGATAACGGCAAAGTGACCACAAAACTTAACGGCGGGTCGGCGTTGAAGTATCAAGACATCGGCAGTCAGCCTATCATGGTCAACCCAGGCAACAACCACATTACTTTCAGCTACTCTAATTTTGCCAACCGGCCGGACGTGACGGCTTATATCAGGCGTAAGTATTTATAGAAAGGAGCGACAAGACGTGCAAATTTACGTTTTAAACAGGGCGAGAGAAACACTGGCTACCAGCAGCAGTATTTACGATGACAAACACACGCTCACGCTTGACGCAGGATCGAGCTCGTATGAGTTTAAGATTGATAAAGCAGATGAAGCAAGTCAGTATATGGATAGCGGAAATTATATTGTGCTGCAAGACGATGCCGGCAAAACGTGGTTGTTTACGATTTTAGATTACGAAGAAACTCAGTACACAAAAACGGTGTATGCAGAAGATGCCGGCATCGAGCTGCTGAACAAGGCGTGCAACATCTGGAAAAGCAGCGGTCCACATAGTTTTGAATACTATTTTAATTTAGTAACGAGCGGCACACCATGGCAACTCGGCGTCAATCAGCTAGCCGGGTTAGAACGTACGCTGACGTATGAAGGGCGAGATACCGGACTAGGTCGCCTGTTGTCAATTCTTAAAGGCTTTGACAATGCAGAATGCACTTTTGATGTGGCGGTCAAAATGAACGCCCCTTGCGATTTTAAAATCAACGTGTACAAAAGTGTGGGTAGTGACCGTTCGGACGTCCAGATGGTATATAGTCACGAACTGAACAACATCACTAAAAAAGAGTCAAGAGCCGAGTTTGTCACGGCGCTTTGTGGTGTGGGCGGAACTATCCAAACTGAAGACGGCCAAGGCAACGCTCAAGATGCCGGAAACATCGATTTTGCTGATTTGGAGTATAACCACGATGGCTTAGTTACAACTAAAGGCGATAAATTCTTGCGTGCGATTGACGCCAACAAACGTTTTAATCCCGGCCAAGTAACCTATATAGAAGCGTTTTATGAGTATGATACGCAATCGGCCAGCGAGCTGCTGAACCGCACCATTACACGGCTCAAGACGTACAGTGAACCGCAGTACACGTACACGGCGGACGTCAAGATTATCGACAGTACGCTTAAAATCGGCGATACGGTAACGATCATCGACCATGACTACAATCCGGCATTGTATCTGTCGGCAAGAGTGGCCAAACTGGAAAAATCGTATACGGACCCGTCGCAGAATACGATTGAATTCTGCAACTATCGGCTTTTGTCAAGCCGTTTAGCCGACAAGCTGGCAAGACTGCAGACGGTTGTCAACAAAATGCCGTCGGCAAGTCAAGTGGGCAAACTGGAAAGCAACGTATCAAATCTTGCCCAAAAACAAGAAGAACTCAGTCAAGAAATCGTCAGCGCCAACGGCAAAAATACCAATTTTTACGGTAAAACAGAACCGGCAAACCCGAAAAATGGCGATCTTTGGTATAAAAAACTGGAAAATGGCGAGGTTGAAATGTATCAACGCCAAGACGGTGTGTGGCAGCTGCTAGCGTCAACCGCAGACTTAACCACGGTACAAACCGAACTTGACCAGGCAAAAGCTGATATGGCACAAGCCAAAACGGATGCTCAAAACGCATATGACGAGGCAATCAAGGCTACAAACACCGCAAACGGAGCCAAGGCACAGACTGACGAAGCACTCAAACAGGCCAAGCAGGCAAACGATAGCTACACCACTTTGGCTAAAGAGGTATCCGCAAACAAAGCAAGTGCAGATGCCGATTATCAAAAAGCTCAAGCCGATATCACGCAGGCGCAGAAAGATTTGGCAAGCGTGACGGACACGGTAACCGAAGTTAAGAAAGTGCAAGGTGAACTATCAACGAAGATAGCCGGCAAGGTAGACAACGCCGTATATCAAACATACGTTAAGCAGACAAATCAGTCTTTGTCCGAGAAACTGGTATCAAGTGATCTTAGGGGATACGCGAAAATCGTTGACGTGGAAAAGAGCGTCAACGGAGTAAAGACCACGGTCGCAGATAATACCGGCAAGATAACACAACTGACTACCGACGTAAACGGTATTAAAACCACCGTCAAAAATGCACAAGGCGACATATCGACTTTACAGACGGACGCTAAAAGCATAAAAGCCACCGTGTCCGACCACACCGGCAAGATAACACAACTGACTACTGACGTTAACGGGGTCAAATCGAGCGTATCTAGCAAAGTGGACAAGACAACGTACCAATCGTATGTCACGCAGACGGATAAAGCGTTGTCCGCTAAGCTGACGGCTAGCGACCTTAGGGGATATGCAAAGACGACCGACCTGGAAGCCAGGGCAGGAAAAATTGAAGCCAGTCTGACGTCGCTACAGGGGAGCGTGTCGTATAAAGCGACAACGCTAGTCGACAAACCTGAGTTCTCGGATGGCGATGTAGGCGGATGGGTCGCAGGAGGGAAACCAGCATTGCTGTATAAAACAGGTGCCGTTAACGGCTATCTTTACAATATCCAGTCCCAGAACATAGGTAATGACTTGTATGCCAGCGTGTATTGGAAGCCGGTTGCGTCCGGGTCAAGGTGGTACGCAGAAGTACTAGTACCAAATTTCGATTCAAGCAAAAACATTTCTGTCGGTGTCTATCTCCACTATATTAACCCAAGCACTGGAAAAAGTGCTTGGCAACTTATCGACACAGGAGAAGTTACCGTGCCCCCAGGGCAATGGGGGTGGATAAAGGGATATGTAACTGTTCCCGACGGTATTACAAAGGTTAGACCATGCATTTCAATGCGAAGAGCCGACGGAACGAATATTAAAAGCGCCGTCAAGTACTGTCAGTTCACGCTTGTCAACGCCGGTGTACAGAATCAGCTTACCACTCTTTCAGGCAAAATCACCGCAACGAGTGACCGTTTGTCTTCCGTTTACACTAAATCGGAAACAGACGCAAAACTGAAAACAAAGGTAGAACAATCGGCACTTACGCAGACGAGCAACAGCCTTAGCGCAAGCATAGCCAAAAACTCAAAGATACTGTCGAGCGCCGGTTTGGTCAACGAAAATGCGTATATCAATGCAAACAGAATTGCGTTGAATGGCAAAACGCTGATGACCAATGCAACAATCAATGACGCCTTCATCGGCAACTTATCGGCTAACAAAATCACGACGGGAACGCTCAATGCTGCTAAGGTCAACCTTATTAACGTCAATGCAAGCAACATCTCCACCGGCGTGCTCAACGGCATTAAAATCACGTCAACCGGTAAAGACCCAAGCGGCACGTCTAGCACGACGACTATCCAAAGCGGTTATATCGATACCAACGTTATCAACTGCTCTGACTACATCATGGTTGGTAAGGCGGACGCTGACCCACGCAAACGGTGGCAGACAAAACAGACACCACAGGGCATGTGGTTTCAGACGCCTGCAAAAATCACGGGGCACACTGGTAATGCGGTTTCGGATTGGCAGACTGAATGGCAAGGATTCATGGGTGGCGATGGTTGGAACTACCGTAATACGACAGTCACTGGTACCGGCTATTCTGGAATTCAGCTGGCACTCACTCCCCAGCAGGAATGGGGCAACCCGTATGGTGGTGACATAATGTCTTTCGGCACGTGGATCCGTACTGAAACAAGCAACAAAACCAAAAACATTTTGGACGGCACGCTTGATCCGTTCCTGTGGTACTCATACACAGGGCAGAGCGCCGCTTATAAGGACACTGTGGTAATTCCTAAGCCGTTGCGTGTTTTCGGCGAAACTCATTTTGACTGGGATATCCATGTCAAGGGTGGCGGCTCACACGGCATACGCACTGCATGGGTATCATGGAGTGATTGGGGCAGTAATCAAAAAGTCCCGTGTATCGTACAAGACAAAGACAACTGGGGCGGTATCGCCTTCCCCGCAAACGGGCGAGTGGTTTTGTTCACGCATGACTATCGTGTCAACACGGACAGCTTGCCAAGGGACAAAGGTGGTCGTTACAACGGTTGGGGAAGCTAGCAGAAAGGATTGATATAAATGGAAATCAAGAAAACTGTAAATTTAACATACATGGCAGATGACAAATCGTTTGCCATGTCAACGGTTTTACAAGGTGACGGAGCAACACCTATCGTGCAGACAATCGGATTTGACACGCCAAGTGAGTACAAAGATGACGGAACACCCGTTTATGCTAAGCCTGATGACACGATTAAGGAGGCACAAAAAGAATTTATGGCGGCCGCAATTGCGGAGCAGAAGAGCTTATGCAAAGAAAACGGGGTTGACCCGTCTTTGGTAAACAAAGTAGGCGCAGAAAAAGAAACGGAGGAAAAATAGCATGAACGAACTTCAAAGATTGGCCATCGAAATCGCCAACAAAACACTTAAAATCGCAGAGTTGGAAACGGAAAACGAACAACTTAAAGCGGAAATTTCTGCATTAAAGTCTGAAAACGAGGGCAAAAATACTAAAAAGTAACAGTTAATGCAGAATTTCTTGCATTAACGGGCGGGTGGGCAGGATAAAAAAGGAGCTGATCAAATGGCATTACATGAATTATATTTTGAACATTTTGAAAAACTGATTGACAATCCCGTATTTTTCGCATTCTTTCTAATCATTCTAATCGATATTTTGACGGGCTTTTTGAAATCGCTGGTCAATAAAAAGACAGAGTCCGGCAAGGGAATCGGTGGACTTATCAAGCACTCAACGCTGCTGCTGGTCGTATGTATGCTATATCCGTTTTGTGATATCTATGGAGCAAGTGGCATGGCGGACACGCTTTTGATTTTCTACATTCTTTTTTATGCAATCAGCATTGTGGAGAACCTAGGCGAAATGGGTATACCAATTCCAGAGTGGCTTAGGAAGTATATCTACAAGTTGTCGGATGAGTACAAGAAAGGGGACGTAAAAGATGAAAAATTGCAAAAATAATGCTCTAAAATGTGTTTTGATAACAATTTTCTGCATTACGGCACTGTCTATGTCAACTATACCAGTTAGCGCCGCCAAGGGGGACCAGGGAGTAGACTGGGCAAGATACCAGGGCATTAGCGGCAAATGGGGATATGTACACGATAAATTTGCTATTTGCCAAATCGGCGGTACTGTTGATGGTTGGAACGTGTATGACCAAGACACGTACCGTACACAGGTAGCCGCTACTATTGCCATGGGAAGACGTGCGCATACCTATATTTGGTGGCAAAACGTCACTACTCATCAGCAGGCCGACAAGGTGCTTGACTATTTCTTGCCACGAGTGCAAACGCCTAAGCGGTCAATCGTAGCGCTTGACGTGGAAAGTGGGGCGCAGAACACGGACACCGTAAGATATGCTCTCGACCGTATCAAGCAAGCCGGTTATACGCCTGTTTTGTACGGGTACAAAAGTTACTTGACCAGTCACGTTGACTTGGCAAGGCTTGCCAAAAAATACTCGCTTTGGCTAGCGGCATACCCTGACTATAACGTAACAACGAAACCAAACTACTCTTTTTTCCCGTCATACGGCAACGTGGGTATCTACCAGTTTACGTCAACCTATGTAGCCGGTGGCCTGGATGGGGACGTAGACTTGACCGGCATTACCGACAACGGATATCGCAACGGGGACGCAAGCAAACCCGTAAGCAAACCAACTGCCGTCAAGCAAGGTATCGTGGCGGACAACACGCCCAAAAAAGATATTTCCACAGGCTACACCGTTAAAGTCAACTATGGTGCTAAACGTTGGGCAAGTGGTCAGTCTATCCCTAACTGGGTTAAGGGGCGTATGTATCCGGTTGTACAGACAAGTGGTGACCGTGTGCTGCTAGGCGGTATCATGAGTTGGATCAAGCGTTCAGACGTTGAGATACTGCAGACGGCCAAGCAGGCAACGCAAACAAGCGGTACGTACACGGTACAAAGCGGTGATTCTTGGTGGTCAATCGCAAATCGATACGGTATGTCTATGTACACGTTGGCCAGTCGCAACGGAAAGACGATCTACACTGTTATCCACCCAGGCGACAGGCTGACCATCAACGGACAGACGTCACGTGTCTACACGGTCAAATCAGGCGACACGCTATCAGCCATCGCAAACAAGCTAGGTACGTCGGTAAACTCGTTGGCTAGTCGTAACCACATCAGCAACATTAACTGGATCTATGCAGGTCAACGGTTAAGCTACTGATGTACGAAAGTGTACGAAAAACGTATGCTATAAACTACTGATGTACGTAATTATGTACGCAAATGTGCGAAAGTGTACGAAAATGATGCTATAATTAACATATGCTCGACAGAGTAAATGTATAGGAATGTATTTTGCCGGTATAATATAAACGAAAAATAACATACAACAGCTTCGTAATCCCCCGTGCCGAACGGGGGATATTTTTTTATATAAAAAAGTAGGAATTTTTGAAGAAAAAGGTTGATTTTGTATAGGTTAGGAGGTATAATAAATAATGTAGGAAGGAGGAAAGATATGGCGAAGGCAATTACAATAGCCCTAGTAATCAGCTACTTGCTCGACCGACAAGTTAAACGACGCATCGAAAGAGCAAAAGCGAGAAAACTAGAGCTAGAAAATCAAAGAATTGAACAAGAACTCAACAAGTAATTG
>OIZE01000869.1_pt1 | contig 21691 bp, 17 predicted proteins | sample 1588421 | NCBI WGS metagenome assembly OIZE01 (sample SAMN03283251) | human gut metagenome | biome: human-associated habitat; material: feces | host: Homo sapiens | place: USA | collected 2013 | reverse complement strand
TCGGCTGTTAACCGATAGGTCGTTGGTTCGAGTCCAACATGGAGAGCCAATAAAAATGAGTAGTCTAAAGACTACTCGTTTTTATTTGTTTTTGGATTTAATCAATTATTTATTGTTAACAGCTGAGCGCGGAGAGCGCGAGGCTTTAACTGCGACGAAATCGAGCGCGTCCAGTGGACGATGAAGCGAGATTGAGGAAATGCAGAAACTATCGTTTCAGCGATTGCGTTTAGTCAAACGCTGAAATGATAAGTTTCAAATCGTATGGTCGTTGGCAACTTAAAGTTAAAAATATCCCAACGACCTATCGGTGTTATAGCGAAGCTATTAACTGATGAATAAACGAGCGCTGCCTGTGACAGCTGAAGAAAGCTTATGTGAATAATTTATTACTAAATTAAGAAATATAAGTAAAATGTGAATGAATAATATTGATTAAGTATAAAAAATAATATATTATATAAATAATACATAAAATTAAAATCATATAAAGAAAGGAGAAAAATATGGAAGAGAATACAGATTCAAAACTAATTTCACAGACATTCTTTTGGATGTTTTTAGGATTGCTAGGAACAGCTATAGTATCATGGTACACATATTCGTCAGGACTTTTAGTTAAAATAATTATCAATGACATGTGGAGAGTATTATTAATAGCAGAGGTGCTAGTAGTAATTTTATTTTCATTATTATTTAGAAAATTATCTCCAACATTTGTTGGGATATTGTACTTTGCATATGCAACTCTAAATGGTGTTACACTATCTTCAATATTTTATTGCTTTGAATTAAATTCTATTATATATCTATTTTTAGCATCTGCACTATTATTTGGTGGTCTTGCGCTTTATGGATATAAAACTGAACGTGATATAAGTTCTTGGCATAACATATTGTTTGCAGTACTTATAGTTGGAATTATTTTGAGTATTATAAATATATTTATTGGAAATAGTATGTTAGACATTATATTAGACTGGGTTATATTATTAGTTTTCTTTGGAATAACTGTGTATGACATGAACAAAATAAAAAGTTTACAATATGAAGAAGGCATTAACCAAGAAAAATTATATATATATGGAGCTATGCAATTATATTTAGATTTTATAAATATATTCTTAAGAATACTATCTATCTTTGGAAAAAGAAGAGACTAGTTGTATCAAAACAATGCTTGTATTCATATTATATATTAAACACTACCTAGTGTTGAATGGAGTTGAAAAATATGGAATCAGAATACGGTTATTGTTGCGAAAAAAAATCAAAATGTAAGAGATGCAATTGCTTAGAAGTTATAGCTGCAATAGTTGGTGCATTATTTGCTTTAGTTATAGGTGCTATAATTGGAGCAGAGTTAGCATCAACAATACTTGGAGCATTAGCTGCGGTAATAGTTTTAGCAATAGTACTTGGACTACTTTTAATTATAACAGTAATTTTGATTATTTGTAAAAATCTTTGCAAAAACAAAATGAACATTACAATATGCTAATATAAGGTTTTTATATAGAGGGTATCTAATTTAGATACTCTCATTCTTTTGAGCTATATTAAAAAATGTTGATTAGTTTCATAGAAAGTAATATAATAACAGTAACAGCAAAGTTGATATCTTCTAGAACAGGCGGAAACGTGTATATTATATCAAAGTAAAGAGGTATATGAAAGTCAAAAAGATGACATTTTTAATAAGATATCAAAAGTGTTGGGTACAAATAAATTTTAGAAGGGAATGAAAAAAATGAAAAGTTTTGGAAATGTACTATGGGGGATTGTTTTAATTGTAGTAGGATTGATTATAGGAGGAAATGCACTTGGAATTACAAATATAAATATATTTTTTGATGGATGGTGGACATTATTTATAATTGTACCATGTTTTATCGGCTTATTTAAAGAAAGAGAAAAAACAGGTAATATTATAGGATTATTAATAGGAATTGCATTATTGTTATGTTGTCAAGATATATTAGATTTTGATATGATATGGAAATTAGCACTTCCAGTAGTTTTAATTATTATTGGTATTTCATTTATATTTAAAGATACTTTTAATCACAAGATCAATGAAGAAATAAAAAAATTAAATGAAAATAGAACAAAAGACGGAGGATATTGTGCAACTTTTGCAGGACAAAACATAAAATTTGATGGAGAAAAGTTTAATGGAACAGAATTAACAGCTGTATTTGGTGGAGTTAAGTGTGATTTAACAAAAGCTATAATTGAAAATGATGTTGTAATAAATGCTACAAGTGTGTTTGGTGGAATAGAAATTTATGTACCTGATGATGTAAATGTAAAAATTAAATCTTCATCAATATTTGGTGGGGTTAGTGAAAAAAGAAAATCTGATGTCAAAAATGAAAATTCACACACAATTTATGTAAATGCTACATGTATATTTGGAGGTGTAGATATAAAATGACGACTTTTTATTGATATCTAAACGCAATCGCTGAAACGATAGTTTCTGCATTTCCTCAATCTCGCTGCTTCGTCCACTGGACGCGCTCGATTTCGTCGCAGTTAAAGCCTCGCGCTCTCCCGCGCTCAGCTGTTAACAATAAATAATTGATTGAATCCAAAAACAAATAAAAACGAGTAGTCATTAGACTACTCATTTTTATTGGCTCTCCATGTTGGACTCGAACCAACTCCTCAGGCATCAAACTAATTGTTTCAGCCTTTGACTACACAAAGTCTAAAACAATAGTTTATGCATATTCATAAACTCGCTTCATCTGCCACAGGCAGCGCTCGTTTATTCATCAGTTAATAGCTCCGCTATAACACCGATAGGTCGTTGGCATAAAATAAAAAAGAAACAGGTTTTAATATCTGCTTCTTTTATTGGCTCTCCATGTTGGACTCGAACCAACTCCTCAGGCATCAAACTAATTGTTTCAGCCTTTGACTACACAAAGTCTAAAACAATAGTTTATGCATATTCATAAACTCGCTTCATCTGCCACAGGCAGCGCTCGTTTATTCATCAGTTAATAGCTCCGCTATAACACCGATAGGTCGTTGGCATAAAATAAAAAAGAAACAGGTTTTAATATCTGCTTCTTTTATTGGCTCTCCATGTTGGACTCGAACCAACGACCTATCGGTTAACAGCCGAGCGCTCTACCAACTGAGCTAATGGAGAATATTTTTAAAACTGAAGTTATTATAGTACACATTATACCAAAGTGCAATAGTTTTTATACAAAAAATTAAAAAAGTATTGAAAATTCAAAACTATTATAGTATTATAATTACAGAGCAAATCCAAAGAAAAATAGAAAAGAGGCACAAAACATGAAAAAAGCTAAAACCTATGCAGGAGTAGAGAGAGAGAGAGAGAGAGAGAGAGAGCTACACATTAATAAATAATAACCAAGCTAAGAAATTAGCTTTATTAAGCATATCAAAGGCAGACTATGAGCATAATAATGCTTGAAGTCTGTCTATTTTTGTATCCTAATAAAATTATCATAGAAGATGATTTTTAAGTAAAACAGATTTTAACATTAAAAATATATAAAAGCTAAAAATTGAAAGGTAGTGAAAACGAAGAATGAATTTAAAAGAGTTTAAACAAGTAAAATCAAAAGGAGGAGATAAGAAAATTATGAAAACAAAAATTAAACAAGAAAAAGGTATTACATTAATAGCATTAGTAGTAACTATTGTAGTACTTTTAATCTTAGCAGGAGTAAGCGTAAATGCACTATTTGGAAATAGTGGAATAATAGAAAAGGCAAAAGAAGCACAAAACAAAATGAACCAAGCAACACAAAAAGATTTAGATGCAATAAATGAGCTAAATAATTGGATAGATGGTAAAATAAATGGAAGTTCAGGAGGAAACACAACTGGTGGAAATACAACAGGCGGAGATGATACTTCAACAACACAAAAAATCTCAACATTAGTAGGAAAAGTAGTAGATAAAAATACAAAAGCAGAAGATGCATATGGAAATAAAATAACAATACCAAAAGGCTTTAAAGTATTAGCAAAAGGAACATCAACAGAGTCAGCAAGTTATACTTATAGTGGAAATAATATACCAGCAGTACAAGATGGAATAGTAATAGAAAATGGAACAGATGGAAACCAATTTGTATGGGTGCCAGTAGGAACAATAAAAAACAAAGATGGTTCAACAAATACAATAACTTTAGGAAGATATAGCAATTTTGCAAAACAAAACGGGACCTATGTGCCTGCACAAAATGCAAATAATTGTACACAAGAAGTTACAATAAATACTTATTTTAAAGAATTAAGTACATTTAGAGAAGGAAATACTGCAACAGATTCAACAGCGCAAAATGCAACAGCCAGAAATTTAGCAGAGTTTATATCAACCAGTTTATCTAATGGAGGATATTATATAGCAAGATTTGAAGCAAGTGGAACAGCATCAAAAATAACTTCAAAATATAATCAAACAGTATTAGTAGATATAACACAACCAAATGCAGCAAAAGCAGCAAGAGAGATGTATGGAGAAATAAAAGAAAATAATAAATTGGTATATGCAAGTGATTTAGTAAATAGTTATGCATGGGATACAGCAATAATATTTATACAAACATATTCAACAGAAACAGACGCAAGTAGTTATGCAAGTCAAAATAAAAGTACATCATTTGCAAATACAGGAAAAAGTAATGACAAATATTGTAATATATTTGACATGTCAGGAAATGCATATGAATGGACCACAGAATACTCTGCCAAATCTGTCGATAGCGACTTCTGCCCTTGTGTTCCTCGTGGAGGGTTGCGGTATAGTGGGTGGCTTTGATAGCTCTTGCACGTCTAACCGCCTCTTCTATGGCACGACTTACAGCCACATCATCTATAGTTTGCGTCCCCTACTTTATGTGAAGTAGCACTGACCACTGGTTCAATGAACCAGAAAAAATGAACAAATACGATGTTAGCACTAATGTGCTTAACACGTACTTTAGCGCATCAAATGCTAACTGCAATTGATACTAAAGTAACGGTGTATATAACATATATGGTGTGTAAGAAAATTACACGCCATATGTTTTTTTATGCTCAAAATGTCATTTTTTAAAAGATAATACTTGCTAAACTGTTTAAATAAAGATAAAATAGATAGAGTAAAATGATTTCATAAATATGAAACAGTAAAATAGTGAGGTATTAACTTTGGAGATTAAAGGAAGAATTAGAGATATTATTTATCGTAATGAAATAAATAGCTATACAATTGCAACATTTGAAACAGATGAAGAGGAAACTACTGTTGTGGGTTATCTTCCTTTTATTGAAAAAGGTGATAATCTAAAAATAACTGGTAATTTTGTTGAACATCCTGAATATGGTAGACAATTAAAAATTGAGACTTTTGAAAAGTTAATGCCAGAAGATTTAGATTCAATAGAAAATTATTTAGCGAATGGAAAATTCAAAGGGATAGGTCCTGCAACAGCTAAAAGAATGGTTAATACCTTTGGAAAAGATGTAATAAATATTATTAAATTTGAACCTGAAAAGTTATCTTGTATAAAAGGAATTACTGAGGAAAAAGCAATTGAAATTTCACAAAGCTTTAACGAAAATTGGGAAGTATGGCAAATTGTTAGTTATCTAGAGAAATTCGGAATTGGTCCACAAAGTGCAGAAGGAATATATAAAAAACTGGGGCCAAATACAATAACGACAATAGAAGAAAATCCATATATTTTAATAGATTTGACAGTTAGGGTTAACTTTGCACAAATAGACCAGATTGCTATAAAAATGGGAATGGATTTAGAAAATGATAAACGTATTAGAAGTGGTATAAAATATGCCCTTAAATTATCTACTAATAATGGACATTGTGCAGTATTATATGAAAATTTAATTCAGTTTGTAAAAGATTTACTAAATGTTTCAGAAGTGATGATAGAAAACAATATTATATTTTTGAAAACAAAAAATGAAATTGTATTAGAAGATAGAGAAAATCAGGAGTGGGTATATTTATATAATTATTATGTGGCTGAAAAAAATGTTGCTGAAAGTTTGATAGCTTTAGATAATTATTTAAATGTAAAAGAAATTAGTAATTTTGAAAAGAAATTAAAGAAAATTGAAAAACATTCTGATTTAGAATTATCTGAAAAACAAAGAGAAGCGGTAATTGCAGTTCAAGAGCATAACGTTTGCGTAATTACCGGTGGACCGGGTACGGGAAAAACTACTATAATAAAAACAATAATTGAAATGTATAAACAAGAGGAGAAAAAGGTTGTACTATGTGCACCTACTGGAAGAGCCGCTAAAAGAATGAGTGAAGCTACTGGAGAAGAAGCTAAAACTTTGCATAGATTATTAGAGATTGGAAAAACAAGCTCAGATGAGTTACAAAATATAGACCCAAATGTAGAAGTTGCACCACTAGATGCAGATGTGATTATTGTTGATGAAGTATCAATGGTTGATATATTTTTAATGAATTATTTATTACAAGCAATTTATAAAGGAACTAAGCTTGTATTAGTTGGAGATAGTAATCAGTTACCATCAGTTGGACCAGGAAATGTACTAAAAGATATTATACAATCTGAAAGACTTACTACAATTACATTAAACAAAATTTTTAGACAAGCAGCTAAGAGTAAAATTATTTTAAATAGCCATAAGGTAAATGAGGGCATTAGTATTTTTAGTAAAGATGAACAAAACGAAAATGAAGAATTATTGGAAGATTTTTTCTTTATAAATGAAACTAATAAATTAAAAGTGCTAGAGAATATAATTTCACTATGTACAGGAAGACTAGAAAAGTATGGAAACTATACTTTTGCCCAAAACATACAAGTAATTAGTCCAACAAAAAAAGGAGAACTTGGAACCAAAGAATTAAATAAGAGTTTGCAACAAGCTATAAACCCAGAATCAGAAGAAAAGAACGAAAGAAAGTATATAGATTCTGTGTTCCGTGAAGGTGATAGAATAATGCAAATAAAAAATAATTATGATATTTATTGGGAGAAAAGAGAACCTACACTTGAAATGGGTAAAGGTGTATTTAATGGAGAATATGGAACAATACTGAATATAGATGAAGTAGAAAAAAAGGTAAAAATTAAGTTTGATGACGATAAATTAGTATGGTATAACTTTGATGAACTTGAGCAAATAGAACATTCATACTGCATTACTGTGCATAAGGCTCAACGGAAGCGAGTTCGATGTAGTTATTATGCCAATAGTACAGGCTGCGCCAATGTTACTTACTCGTACATTGCTATACACTGCAATGACAAGAGCAAAAAAATTACTTATTTTAATTGGAAATCCTAATATTATAGAATTTATGACGCAAAATGCAGATAGTAAAAAAAGAAATACAGGGTTAGAATTTAAATTGAGAAATTTATAGTTTCATATTGACTTCAGTGTTAAAATAATATAAACTATTACCATAGGGGAAATAAAAATACCATTAAAAAGGAGGTGAACCCCTATGCAGGAAGAGTTACTATTAGAGATACTTAATGTAGTCAAAAGGTCAGAAGCAGAAAACAAAAAAGCAATAGAAGAACTAAGAGCATCTGTAAACAGACTAGAAGAAAAGGTTGATAGACTAGAAACAAGATTTGACGATTTAGAAGTAAGATTCGATGGACTAGAAGAAAAGGTTGATAGACTAGAAACAAGATTTGACGGCTTAGAAGTAAGATTCGATGGACTAGAAGAAAAAGTTGATAGACTAGAGACAAGATTTGACGGTTTAGAAGAAAAGGTTGATAGACTAGAAACAAGATTTGACGGCTTAGAAGTAAGATTCGATGGACTAGAAGAAAAAGTTGATAGACTAGAGACAAGATTTGACGGTTTAGAAGAAAAGGTTGATAGACTAGAGACAAGATTTGATGGCTTAGAAGTAAGATTCGACGGACTAGAAGAAAAGGTTGATAGACTAGAAACAAGATTTGACGGTTTAGAAGAAAAGGTTGATAGACTAGAAACAAGATTTGACGGTTTAGAAGTAAGATTCGATGGACTAGAAGAAAAGGTTGATAGACTAGAGACAAGATTTGATAGCTTAGAAGTAAGATTCGATGGACTAGAAGAAAAAGTTGATAGTCTAGAAACAAAATCTGATAGAATAGACGCAAAGACTGACAGAATTGAAAAGCGAATTACAGATGAAATGGAAGACACTTCGCATATGATAAAAACTTTATTTAACCAAACAGATAGAATTACTAACTATTTGGATTTGAATTGGAACATAAAAAAATTTAATTAAAAAAGATAAAACGGGGCTATTTATTTTAGGAGGTTTTAATGAACTTTTTAAAAAATATGCTCTTTTTTATTTTTCCACGCAAATGCGAGATGTGTGAAACAATTTCTGAGAGCTATATATGTGACAAGTGTAAGAGTAAACTAGAAAAAACAGAGTTATATTTAAATAGAATAGATGATTACTCAAAAGACAATACAAAGTATTTTGACGAACATGCATATATTTTTGAGTATAATTCAATAATAAGAGAAAAAATAATTGAGTATAAATTTAAGAACAAACCATACTTAGGAAAAATGTTTTCTGAATTTTTTGTGAAAAATGAAAAAATGTGTGGATTTTTTGAAAAGTATGATATAATTATTCCAGTTCCAATGACAAATAAAAAAATAAAAGAAAGAGGATATAATCAAACAGAAATAATAGCAAAGATTATATCTCAAAATATTACGAATATAACAATGCAAAAAAATGTATTAATAAAATATAAAAATAACAAAGTTCAAAGTCAACTTAATAAAGAACAGCGACAACAAAATGTACAAAATGTATATGAACTTATCAATGAAGAAATAATAAAAAATAAGAACATACTAATTTTAGATGATATATACACAACTGGAGCAACATGTAATGAATGTGTTAAAACATTAAGAAATGCACAACCTAAGAAAATTGGAATTATTACAATAGCAAAAGACTGTGAAAAAATACAAGTGAAGAACAATAGAAAGGAATGAAGCAAATGGAAGATTTAGTAGAAAGTATATTAGACTATATTAGAGCAGAATACACAGATTATGCGATTATGATAAATGGCGAATGGGGAAGCGGAAAAACGTATTTTTGGAATCACAAGATAAAACCTAAAATCGAAGCAATGCAAGTAAACGGAAAAAAACTGACGCCAATATATATGTCTTTATATGGAATATCAAACCTAGAAGAGATAAGCAAAAAGATATTTATCGAAACTACTCAATTAATGGATAAAAATTTAAAAAAATTTATGGGAGCAAGTGGTGTAGGAAGTATACCAGAATATGCAAAAACAGGACTAGATATGGCAAACTTTTTTGGTGTGACTCAAAATGGAGATAGACTAGACTATGCTCAGTTCTTTTCAACGGATGATAAAGTTCTTTGCTTTGACGACCTAGAAAGAGCAAATGTTGATGTAATTGATATTTTGGGATATATAAATAACTTTGTTGAACATGACCACATAAAAACAATAATAATTTGTAATGAAAAAGAATTATCTACAAAACTAAAAAATAGCAACCTAGAAATGAAAACATTTATAGCCACATACTTATTAGACAAAGAAAATAAATTAAACATAAAAACAGATAAGCCAATGGTAGAAAGAATACGTGATACCATTGAATATGTTTTCGACAAAGCAAATGACTATGAAAGAATAAAAGAAAAATTAATAGGCGAAACTTTTGAATATGCACCTGAATTTAACTATATAATAAATGGTCTTCTAATGAGATACGAAAACAATGCAGATTTAATTAGATTTCTAAGAGAAAATACAGCACTAATAACTTCTACATTTAATAAGAGTGGAACTAGAAACTTACGTATTTTGAAACATGCTTTAAATAATTTTAAAAAAATATTTGACACAGTTACAAATTCGTATCCAAACACTAATAATAGAGTATTACAAACAATGCTGATTTTTACAATAGCTATATCTTTTGAAATTAAAGCAGGAAAGATTACAAAAGACAAGTTTGTGAACATTAATAACAATGAAGAATACAAATCAGTATTAGTATCTTCAAGAGTATTTATGGATAATAGACAATTTTACATTAAAGAATTTGATAACAACTATTATTACAATTTTAAGGCAGAATATCGCTTCTTTAAATTTATTGAAAAATATGTACGTACTCGTATTTTTGACATGAAAATCTTTAAACAAAATATGGAAGTAATACGTGATACTGTAGATACAAAACAGCTACCTGGATATAAAAGGCTTCTTACTGAAGAGTATTGGAAAATACCAGACGATCAATTTAATGGAGTAATTGATGAAACATTGGATTATGTAAAAAATGGAAGAATAGAAATAATACAAATTGTAAAACTATTTTCATATTTTGCATATTTCATAAAAAAAGATCTTATTAATTATGATATGAGAACAATAAAGTCTGTATTTTTCAATGGAATGAATATATCTTCTCTAACCTCAACTTACTGTGCGAATGTTGATGAAGAATTATCACAAGTAGCAATCGAAGATGAATTTGAACCGGATATGGAAGAAATACTAAAACATTTTAATGAAATAAACATGCAATTAAAAACAAAAATGTATAATGAAAAAGCAGAAGAAATATTTAAATATATTCCAATGAAGATGGAAATGTTTTATGATAAATTTGATAAAGAATGTATGAATGTTCCAATATTCAAATATTATGATTCGTTCCAAACATTCCAAAGAATTTCGTGTGCAAGTAATGAAGATATAGTAACAATAAAAGAAAAACTAGTTGACAGAGCTAGTAGATTTAAAAATGAAATTCAGGAAGAAATACCAAATATAAGAAAATTAAAACAAATAATGGATGACTACATTGATGGAAAACTTCCAAGTATAAAAGTAGTTTTACTACAGGATTTTTCTAATGAATTGGAAAAAATTATAAAAAGCTATGATGCAGGAAAACAAGAAATATTGGATATTGAAGAATAAAAATGTATAAAAACCTCCTTTTAAAGCAATAATAAGAATAATTATAATTGCATAGAGCTAAAAGCTTTAAATTTAAAAGGAGGTAATATTTTGAAAGCAACAGGTGTAGTAAGAAGAATTGATGATTTAGGTAGAGTTGTTATTCCAAAGGAAATTAGAAAAACATTGAGAATAAAAGAAGGGGATCCTCTTGAAATATTTACAGATAAAGAGGGAGAAGTAATTTTAAAAAAATACTCACCAATAGGAGAATTAACAGAATTTGCAACAGGATATGCAGAAACATTAGCAAAAACAACAGGACATATTGCATGTATTACAGATAAAGATACAGTAATTGCTGTATCAGGCGGAGCAAAAAAAGAATTACTAGAGCAAGATGTTAGCGAAGAACTAGAAAGATTGATGGATGATAAAGAGAAGTATACTAGTAAGGAAAACAATGATTTAGCAATTCCAATCACAAAAAATGAAAATAAGGAAAGAAGATACAATTCACAAGTTGTATATCCAATAATTTCAGATGGAGATGTAATTGGTACAGTAATATTGCTATCAAAAGATAATAATACAAAAATGAATGAAGTGGAACAAAAAGTTGCTCAATCTGCAGCAAGTTTTTTAGGAAGTCAAATGGAAATATAATGTAATATATTTGTAATATACATGTAACAAAAACGTAACACAAAAAAGCTTGATTATTTCCAATATTTATAGTATAAATAATATGAAAATAATTGAAGTCCACAAAGGAGGAAAAACAATGGAAGAATTAAAAAATAATGAAGTAAGAGCTGATGTACCAGCAGAAATAAGCACTTGGACAAAAATTAAAAACTTTTTATTTCAAGAAATAACACTTACAATGACACCAAAACAAGAGTTAGTATTCCAAGAAGTACATGATTTTTGGCACCAAGAAGTTAATCGTGATTTTTGGTTTCAAGAAATTAAAATTATAGATAATATAACATTATAATAAATAAAAAGCTTATTAGTTTAACTAATAAGTTTTTTTATTTATTTTTGTATATTTTTATATAAGAATACTTGAAAAGTATTCTTTTTTGATATAAAATTACATTGTTTAGGATATACTAAACATATTAACAAAAAAGAATGTAAATATACATTCAAAAGGAGGAAAAATTATGTCAATAAAATTAGGAATCAATGGCTTTGGAAGAATAGGAAATTTATCATTACAAGCAGCACTAAATAAAGAGGGAGTAGAGGTTATTGCAATAAATGACCCATTTATAACAGCAGACTATATGGCATATATGATGAAATACGATACAATCCATGGAAAATTCAATGGAGAAGTTTATGAAAAAGATGGAAAATTAATAGTAAACGGAAAAGAAATTAAAGTATACAATGAAATGGAACCTAAAAACATTCCTTGGGGAGCAGATGGAGTTGATTATGTACTAGAATGTTCAGGAGTATTTACAACAATTGAAAAAGCAAATGCACATTTAGAAGCAGGGGCAAAAAAAGTTATTATATCTGCACCATCTAAAGATGCACCAATGTTTGTTATGGGAGTAAATAACGAAACATATACACCAGATATGAATATTATTTCAAATGCATCATGCACAACAAACTGTTTAGCACCACTTGCTAAAATTATAAACGATAACTTTGGAATCAAAGACGGCTTAATGACAACAGTTCATAGTATTACAGCAACACAAAAAACAGTTGATGGAGCTACTAAAAAAGACTGGAGAGGTGGAAGAGCAGCAAGTTACAATATTATTCCATCATCAACAGGTGCAGCTAAAGCAGTTGGAAAAGTTATACCTTCATTAAATGGAAAATTAACAGGTATGTCATTTAGAGTACCAACAGTTGATGTTTCAGTTGTAGACTTAACATGTAACTTAGAAAAACCAGCAACATATGAAGAAATATGTGAAGCAGTTAAAAAAGCATCAGAAAATGAAATGAAGGGAATAGTAGAATATGTATCAGACCCAGTAGTTTCATCAGACTTTATACATGATGAACATACATGTATTTTTGATAGTACAGCAGGAATAGCACTAACAGACACATTTGTAAAATTAGTTGCATGGTATGATAATGAATGGGGTTATTCAAATAAATTAGTTGATTTAGCTATTTATGTTGCTAGCAAATAATCAAAAGTGATTGAAAATATTTAATCTAATGTGTAGTTACAAAGAAGGGAAAGAAAGTATATATGGAAAAGAAAACAATAAGAGACATAGATACAAAAGAACTAAGAGGAAAAAAGATATTGGTTCGCTGTGACTTTAATGTACCATTAAAAGATGGAGAAATTACAGATGATACAAGAATTAGAGCAGCACTTCCAACAATAAGATATTTGCTAGAAAGTGGAGCAAAGGTAGTCCTTTGCTCACACTTAGGTAGACCAAAGGGAGAAGTAAACGAAAAATACTCAATGAAACCAGTAGCTGAAAGATTATCGGAAGAATTAGACGCAAAAGTAAAATGCGCAGAAGATGTGACAGGACCAAGTGCAAAAGATATGGCTAATGAATTAAAAGAAGGAGAAGCAGGACTACTTGAAAATGTTCGTTTTGATCCAAGAGAAGAAAAAAATGAAGAAAGTTTAGCTATAGAATTGGCTGATTTAATTGGAAATGAAGGCATTTACGTAAATGATGCATTTGGAACAGCACATAGAGCACATGCTTCTACAGAAGGAGTTGCACATCATGTGGATGAATCTGTAGCAGGACTTTTAATGGAAAGAGAAATTGAAAAACTTGGAGCAGTACTTGAAAAACCAGAAGAACCATTTGTTGCAATTTTGGGAGGAGCAAAAGTATCAGATAAAATAGGTGTTATAGAAAACTTAATGCAAAAAGTTCAAACAATAGAAATTGGTGGAGCAATGGCTAACACTTTCTTAAAAGCTAAAGGATATGATATAGGTTCATCTAAATATGAAGAAGACAAAATAGAAGTGGCAAAACAAATAATGAAAGATGCTCTTAATAAAGGTGTAGAAATAATATTACCAAAAGATGCTAGGGTAGCTAAAATAGCAGAAGGTGAAGAGCTAACACCTGAAACAGTAGAATCAGCAGAACATAAAAATGTTAAATTAAATGTAGAAGGCAAAGGAGAATCTTTAGAAGGTTGGCAAATATTAGATGTGGGTGATACTACATTAACATATTTTGCAGATAGACTAGAAAATGCAAAAACAGTAGTATGGAATGGACCTTTGGGATATACAGAAGTTCCAGAATTTGCACAAGGAACAGAAAAAATAGCTAAATATATTTCACATACAAAGGCAAAGTGCGTAATTGGTGGAGGAGATTCAGTTGCAGCTATTCAAAAAATAAAGAAAGCAGCAAAACAAAATGGCGAAGATGTAAAACAAGAATTTAACAATATTTATTTATCAACAGGTGGAGGTGCATCTTTAGAATTTCTAGAAGGCAAAACACTACCAGGAATTGCAGCATTGAATAATAAAGAAAAACAAAAATGCAAATCAGGAGAAAATGGAAATTGCAAAAGTAATGAACAACAAATTGCTGATTAAGAAAAGAGGAAACCAAATGAGAAGAAAAGTTGTTGCAGGAAATTGGAAGATGAATATGCTTCCTAATGAAGCAATGAGCTTTATAAGACAAATTGAAAGTGAAGTAAATAATTCTAAAGCAGAAGTAATTCTTTGTGTACCTTATACAGACCTATTCTACAGTTTGCTTACAGCACAAGATACTAAAATAAAAATAGGAGCACAAAATATGCACTGGGAAGAAAAGGGTGCATATACAGGAGAAATTTCTGGACAGATGCTAAAATGTATTGGCGTTGAATATGTAATTATAGGTCATTCTGAAAGAAGACAATATTTTGCAGAAACAGATGAAACTGTAAATAAAAAGGTAAAAGCAGCGTTATTAAACGGTTTGAAGCCAATAGTTTGTGTGGGCGAAACATTAGAACAAAGGGAACAAGGAAAACAGAAAGAAATTATAACAAATCAAACTCATTTGGCATTAGAAGGACTAAATGAAGAACAATTAAAAAGTGTCATGATTGCGTACGAACCAATATGGGCAATTGGAACAGGAAAAACTGCTACATCTGAAGATGCAAACAACGCAATAAAGTCAATTAGAAATCAAATTGAAAAAGACTATGGCAAGAATGTTGCAGAAAATATTATCATACTATATGGTGGTAGTGTTAAACCTGAAAATAGCAAAGAATTATTTTCAATGTCTGACATAGACGGAGGTCTTGTTGGAGGGGCAAGCTTAAAAGCAGAAGAATTTATTAAGATATTATCGATTTAGAAGAAATGGAGAAAAATAATGAACAGAAAACCAATAATGCTAATGATATTAGATGGATTTGGAATAAATGAAAACGAAAAAGGAAATGCAGTTAAATTAGCTAATACACCTAATATTGATAAACTAATGAAAACATGGCCAACTACTCAAATTCACACAAGTGGGTTGGCAGTAGGTTTACCAGAAGGACAAATGGGAAATTCAGAAGTTGGTCATACAAATATAGGTGCAGGAAGAGTTGTATACCAAGATTTAACACGTATTACAAAATCAATTGAAGATGGAGAATTCTTTAGTATTAAAGAATTAACAGCAGCAATTGATAATTGCAAAAAATATAATTCAAAACTTCATATTATGGGACTTCTTTCAGATGGTGGAGTTCATAGTCATATTAGACATTTATTTGCAATATTAGAATTAGCAAAAAGAAAAGACTTTGAAGATGTATATGTACATTGTTTCCTAGATGGAAGAGATACACCACCTGCTTCAGGAGAAAGCTATATTCTACAACTTGAAGAAAAAATGAAAGAAAAAGGTGTAGGAAAGATAGCAAGTATATCTGGTAGATTTTATAGTATGGACAGAGATAAAAGATGGGACAGAGTTGAAAAAGCCTATAAAGCTCTAGTATATGGAGAGGGAGAAAAAGCAACATCTGCTATTTCTGGAATAGAAGCATCATATCAAAAAGAAGTATTTGACGAATTTGTTGAACCAACAGTTATTTACAATGGTGAAGAACCAATTGCAACAATCGATAATCATGATTCAGTTATATTCTTTAACTTTAGACCAGATAGAGCAAGAGAAATAACAAGAAGTTTAGTTGATCCAGAATTTGATGGCTTTGAAGTAAAGACATTAGACTTGTATTATGTATGTTTCACTCAATATGATGAGACAATACCAAATGTTCAAATTGCATTTAAGCCAGAAGTATTAGTTAATACATTTGGAGAATATGTTTCTAAAAAAGGATTAACACAATTAAGAATTGCAGAAACAGAAAAATATGCACATGTTACATTCTTCTTTAATGGTGGAGAAGAAAAACAATATAAAGGAGAAGATAGAATTTTAATACCATCTCCTAAAGTTCAAACTTATGACCTAAAACCTGAAATGAGTGCTATAGAAGTAACAGACAAAGTTGTCGAAGCAATAAATTCAGACAAGTATAATTGTATTATATTAAATTATGCTAACCCAGATATGGTGGGCCATACAGGAAGTCTAGAGGCTGCAATTAAAGCAATTGAAACAATTGATGGATGTGTAGAAAGAGTTGTTGAAGCAATGGCAGAAAAACAAGGAGTAATCTTAATGACAGCTGACCATGGAAATGCAGAACAAATGATAGATTATAAAACTGGAGAGCCACACACAGCACATACTACGAATCCAGTCCCACTAGTTTTAATAGGAATGCAAGGCGTAAAATTAAAAGAAGGTAAACTTGCAGATTTAGCACCAACAATGTTAGATATTATAGGACTAGAAAAACCTGAAGAAATGACAGGAAATAGTCTTATTGAAAAATAACAAAAAAGAAAGGAAGGATAATCATGAAAGATTATTTAGAAATTGAAAGTGTAAGAGCATTAGAAGTATTAGATTCAAGAGGAAATCCAACTGTACAAGTAGAAGTTGTAACAGAAGGAGGATTTTCAGGAGTTGCTATGGTTCCATCAGGAGCATCAACAGGAAGCTTTGAAGCAGTTGAATTAAGAGATGGAGATAAAGAAAGATACTTGGGAAAAGGTGTATTAAAAGCAGTTGAAAATGTAAATGAAGTTATTAGCAAAGAAATTGAAGGAATGAACGTATATGAACAAGCTAAAATAGATGCTACAATGATTAAACTTGATGGAACAGAAAATAAAGGCAAATTAGGTGCAAATGCTATGCTTGGAGTTTCTTTAGCAGTAGCAAAAGCAGCAGCAGCTTCATTAGGAATGAGCCTATATAACTACATTGGAGGAGTAAATGCAAAAGAATTACCAGTTCCAATGATGAACATTATGAATGGTGGAAAACATGCAGACAGTTCTTTAAGTGTACAAGAATTTATGATTATGCCAGTTGGAGCTAAAACATTTAGTGAATGTATGAGAATGGGTGTAGAAGTATACCATAACTTAAAGAAAGTATTAAAATCAAAAGGATATTCAACAGGTGTTGGAGACGAAGGCGGATTTGCTCCAAATTTAGGAAGCGAAGAAGAAGCAGTAGAATTAATTATAGAAGCAATCAAACAAGCTGGATATAAACCAGGAGAAGATGTATGCTTAGCACTAGACGTTGCAGCAACAGAAATGTTTGATGAAGCTAAAAAAATAGGAAAAGACGGATATTATTTTTGGAAAAATGATGAATTTAAAACAAAAGATCAAATGATAGACTTTATAGTTGAATTAGCAGAAAAATATCCTATAATCTCAATTGAAGATGGTTTGGCAGAAGAAGACTGGGAAAGCTGGAAAAAACTAACTGAACGTATTGGAAACAAAGTTCAATTAGTAGGAGATGACTTATTTGTAACAAATATGAAGAGATTACAAAAAGGAATTGACAACAACACAGCAAATAGTATATTAATTAAATTAAACCAAATTGGAACATTAACAGAAACATTAGATGCAATTGAACTAGCAAAGAGAAATGGATATACAGCAGTTGTATCACATAGAAGTGGTGAAACAGAAGACACAACATTAGCTGATGTTGCAGTTGCAACAAATGCAGGACAAATTAAAACTGGTGCACCATGCAGAACAGATAGAGTTGCTAAATATAACAGACTATTGAATATTGAAGCAGAATTAGGAGATGTAGCAGTATTTAGAGGTCGTAAAGCTATAAAATAATGTTACTTAGTGTGAAAAATACCTATGGTATTTTTCACACTACTACATAAATATTCTGGGGTATCGCCAAGCTGCTGTGGCTGTTCGAAGCTTTAGCTGAGTTACAGCATCAGTATGCAGGGAGCGATAGCGAGTCGCTGGTAAGTAAACTTGCTCGTGACTAAAATTTAAAATATTCTGGGGTATCGCCAAGCGGTAAGGCATCGGACTCTGACTCCGACATTCCTGTGTTCGAATCACAGTACCCCAACCAATATTATAAAAAGGTAGGTAATAAAAATGAATGAGAAAATGTTTGAAATTATGAAAAATAAACCAGGCTTTATTGCAGCGCTAGACCAAAGTGGTGGAAGCAGTAGCAAAACTTTAAAAAATTATGGAATAGAAGAAAGTGAATATAGCTCAGAAGAAGAAATGTTTAACTTAATCCATGAAATGAGAAAAAGAGTATTCACAAGTAAAGCATTTACAAATGACCATATAATAGGAGCAATATTATTTGAAAAAACAATGCTTTCAAAAGTAAATGGCCAATTTACAGCTGATTATTTATGGAACGAAAAACAAATTGTTTCATTCTTAAAGGTTGATAAAGGTTTAGCAGAACAAGCAAATGGAGTAAAATTAATGAAAGAGATACCAGAGCTTGACGAAGAATTAAAAGAAGCAAACGAGAAGAATGTTTTTGGAACAAAAATGAGATCAGTTATATATGAGCCAAATGAAGAAGGAATAAAAGCAATTGTTAAACAACAATTTGAATTAGCAGAAAGAATTTGCAATGCAGGATTAGTTCCAATTATAGAACCAGAAGTTGATATAAATGCACCAGAAAAGGAAAAATGCGAAGAAATATTAAAAAATGAAATCAAAAAACAACTAGATTCTTGGGATGAAAGTAAAAAAATAATGTTCAAATTTACAATTCCAACTAGAGCTAACCATTATCTTGATTTATATGACTATAGCTGTGTTGTAAGAATAGTAGCTCTGTCTGGAGGATATGACATAGAAGAAGCAGTAGAATTACTTGCTAAAAATAATAAAATGATAGCAAGCTTTTCAAGAGCATTATTACAAGATTTAAATGTTCATCAAACACAAGAAGAATTTGATCAAAAATTAAATGATGTAATTATAAAAATATATAATGCATCAATTACCTAACACAAAAAAACCAACTCGTAATGAGTTGGTTTTTTATGTTATATTTTATTTCTTTAATTCACTTAAACGTTTAATTCTTATAATAACAAATACTATTGTTGCACTAACTAAAATCACAAATAATGTGTTGTAAATTCCGGTTTGAGGAATAGGATTTTCAGTAATAGTGTTATCAGGAACTTTTACATCATTAATTACTAATTTTACCTTTGGAGAAACATCTGAGTTTGAATTGCCTTTTCCATCAACTGTTTCAAAATTAATATCTACTTTAGTATTAGTAGGAAGAATCTTATCAACAATTTCTTCATTATATTCATCCTTTAAAGTTAATTTATAACTTAAAGTAGCAACTTCGCCTTCTTTTAATAATTCTATTTCCCATGTAATACTATTATCAGAAAAATCTACTTCAGCAGAAACTTTACCGATATTAGGTGATTTTACATACTCGAAATTAAAGTTTTCAAGAATTTCTCTTGGAAAGTAATCTTTAACAACAATATTTTTTAATGTATTATCTTTAGAATATGTTATTTTATTAAATATATCTGTGTTAACAGTTTTAGACAAATTAGTGTAATCTATATAATAGAAGTTACCAGCAGTAGGAGTAGAAGTGGTACCAAAAATCTCTTCAGCAAGTTCACGATAAGTCATATTTCTTGAACCATCAGCAATTGTTGGAGCAGATGGATTTTGAACATTACTTTCAGATAATCCCATTAAAACAGGAAAGATATTGTAACCTTTGTTTTTTAATTCAACTAATTTATTTTTAGTATTAGTAGCAACAACTCCAGAATATGTCAAAGTAGTATTAGTATCTAAGCAAAGATTAGGTACACCATCTGAAATTAAAACAATATATTTTTGAGAATCTGTATTATTTGTGAAATTCTTTTCTGCTATAGCTAAACCTGCTTCAATGTTTGTGTAAGGTCCTTCTGTTGTAGTATAATTAGTAATTGTATTTTGAACAGTATCTTTAGAATCTGACAAACTTAATAAAAGTTTAGCATCATTTTCTGTTCCTAAAGTAGAACCTAAATTAACACTAGAAAAACTAACAATACCAATTTTAGCATTTTCATAATGATCAAACAATGCATTTACAAAAGAAGTAGCTGTTTCTGCGACATATTGTCTCTTTTCTTTACCTTCGTAAGTTGAAGTCATACTATGAGAATTATCCAATACTAAAAACATTTCTATAGGTTTAGTAAGATTTTCTTGTTCCATAATATTCTTTAAAGTTAAAGTGATGGTTGCTTCTTTTTTGTTAGCATCAAATTCAGTAAGTTCTTTAGTAAATTTCCCCTTATCTTTTAAATTAATTTCACAAATGCTTTTATCAACTACGCTCATAGTTGTTTTACTAGCACTTACAGTAGCAGCAAAACTAGAACTACATAGTGAAAACAAAAATGTGAATATACAAAAAATACTTAAAATCTTTTTATTCATAAATTTCAATCTCCTTTGTTTTAAACTACATATTTATTATACAATAAAAATAAGGGAAATTCAACAAATCCATACAATAAAAAGAAAATAATGGTTACTGGATAATGGTTTTTAATAGAAAAATCGTTCAAATCTGCCAGTCTGTAATATTAATGTAAATTTGTTAAGTGATAATAAATCAAGTGTAAGTATATAGACACCGTTGAAAATATGCAAGAAAAAATAAATGTCGGAAAAAGACGATAGAAATTAAAGAAAAGTATTGAAAATAAAAAAATGTTATGATATCCTTAAGGAAGAATGTACAAGAATCTTACTTTATTTTTTTGTAAGATAAAAATCTGACCTCTGCACATTGAAAATTAAATAGAGTAAACCTGAAAGATATATAGTCTGAAGCTATAAAATGAGTAAATGTGCATAAAAAAGAAAAAGATTGTACATACTAAATACAAGACAGAAAAAAGCAGAATAAAAATACTGAAGAAAGAGGAGGAAGATAACCTTGAATAAAAAAGAGACTAAAATAAGTAAAGAGATAAAAATAAATAAAAAATTAGCAAGAAAAAATTACTCAAATCAAACAGGTATTACTCTAATAGCACTAGTAGTAACTATTGTAGTATTGCTAATTTTAGCAGGAGTAAGTATAAATGCTCTATTTGGAGATAGTGGAATAATAAATAAAGCCAAAGATGCCCAAAACAAAATGGACCAAGCAACAGAAAATGACCAAAAAGGAATAAATGAATTAAGTAATTGGTTAGATAGCAAAATAAATGGAAACTCAGGAGGTAACACAACAGGTGGAGATGAAACTCCAACAGAAAAGCCATTAATAACAGATTCAAGT
>OIZE01000853.1_pt1 | contig 21862 bp, 14 predicted proteins | sample 1588421 | NCBI WGS metagenome assembly OIZE01 (sample SAMN03283251) | human gut metagenome | biome: human-associated habitat; material: feces | host: Homo sapiens | place: USA | collected 2013 | reverse complement strand
GAACAGGCCCGCGCCCACGACCACCAGATCGGGATACTCCACCGCATCAGTCATACAATAACCTTCCCAAAACAGTAATCGCACAAAAGCTATGTGCAGTTCATGCTCATACTACCCTCATGGCGATATATGAGGGTGAATGTCAATAACTCTTGGCTATTTATCCCCAAAGATATGCGCCCACGTTTCCATGGAAGCAATGCCATAAGCCTGATATTGGGCGGCCAAACGCTTCCAATGCTTGGTGATACGCCGAGTAAGACGATACCCTTCGAGCATGCTCTTGCGGAAACGCTTGTTGTCTCGTTTCAACCATGCCACACCATTACCGTCTGGTGTGGTCACCAACGCTGAATTGACATGGTCGAAAGCAAGCCAAGTCCAAGCGGCATCCCGTGCCGGGATGGCAGCATCAGGCTGAACGGCCTTATCTGGATTGACGTTTTTGATGAAACTCTTGACAATCAGACCAACCGCGGCCTTATACCGGCTCTTCATGGTCGAAGGATGGTTCTTCGGCGGCTCGACCTCGCCCGCAGGCTCTGGGAACGCTTCAAAACTATCCTGAGCCTGAGCATCAGGATATTTCGCGCGCAGTTCACGAACTTCCCCAAGCTTCGTCGGCAAGCAATCCACGAGGTACTGCGGGCCACGAAGAATGTCCCGTAACGCCATATGGCGCAATGCCATGGCCGAATACACAAAACGAAGCCCCAAGCTGGCATCGCCATACATGGTTTCCATCAGCATACGAGGCGCCTTATCAGGGTATGTCAGCAATGCGGCAAGCCAACGATTACGCTCGGTGAAATATTCCTCCCAAGAACGAGCGGGATCCTTGTCATGCCACGCCTGATGCCACACGGCAACGCCCGGCAGACAGACCGTCGGAAAACCAGCTTTCTTGGCACGCAGACCGTATTCGATGTCGTCGAACTTGATGAACACCGGCATCGAGAGACCGATTTTCTTGACCACGGCAATCGGAATCAAACACATCCACCAGCCGTTGAAATCCTCATCGATGCGTTGGTGACGATCCGGAGAGTCACGAAGCGGTTCCATAGAGAAGTCGTGATTGTACCCCATGCTCTTGGACGGATACATCCACATTCGCTGCGGATTAATCCTCTCGCCTTGCGTATAAAGCATGGTGCGATTATCAAGATGAAGCATGCCGCCGCCGACAAGAACCGGACGGATCGTATAGTCGGAGAACTGGATGGAACGAAGAATCGATTCAGGCTCACTGATGGCGTCATCATCCAGCAGCAACACGAAATCGCTGTTCCCAGCTTTCGCCGTTTCGTACATACCTCGAGAGAAGCCGCCGGAACCACCTAAATTGGCTTGCTGAATATACGTAAGCTGCTTTCCAAGGTCGGCGGATACTTCGGCAAAGCCTTCTTGATTTTTGACCAGATCGTTACCTTGATCCGTGCAGTACACGGTATCCAGTCGCTTACGCAGTGCCGGCGCTCCTGCGATGGCGCGCAATTGGTTCATGCAGTACGAGGCACGATTGAATGTGGTAATGGCGATGGACATGGAAGTGCCATGCTTGGCTGTGCGCGCTTCACGCGGAACAGACCATGTCGCATTGGAAATAACGACTGGCCCACCTAGCGATTCCGCGTCGAACCAGAAGTAACCACCGTCCATGAGCCCGGTCATAGGCACATCCACGCATACGGAAGCCGAGGCATCCGCAGCATGGACAATCCGCTCCGCTACCGGATAAATCAGGCCTCGACCCGTCGACCGGAAGACGTTAATCTTGGCGTTTCCTTGAACGGACACTGCGAAGCGCACGGTCTTCACACCAGTCCAACGACGCCAATACGATGCAGGGAACGCGTTGAAGAACGTGCATCCGGACATGTGACCATGATCTCGTAGTGTTACGGAAGTACGTCCCGTAATTTCGAATGAATCGCAGGAAACCCCGTTAGAGGATCCCGCATTCCGTAACATGCGTTGCAATGTGGACTGGTTCATGGAGCTGAATTCCAGATGACGCATGTCGATACGCGAATCCAGAGTGGTTTCCGCCACATGCGGGCGAGTCCAGTCAATCGCATACAGAGGGAGGGTCTGTTCAGCATCTTTGACCGGATACACAACGCGCATCACCGTTTCCCACGTATCATTCATCATTCAGCTCCTTGCTTAAGAAAAACACCATTCCGCACCATGCATTTCAAACAATTAATTCAATTGTCTGATCGTAAGAGCACGATCGCTTAGCAGTGCGTATTCGCGGTTTCGGTCATCACGAATCACGAAACTGCATGCATTGTCATCAAGGGCGACGCCCACAGCATCGGTTGCTTTTGGATTAGTTGGACTAGGAGTGCGAAGTGATGTAATCAGACGGAACTCGCCATTATTAAACAGATTGAGAGGCATCTCAAAATGCACAACCTGATGGCCATGTTTATCCATCTTCAACACTTTTGAACCGGTATCATAAGTGATTCCACCACGGCGAATGTCATGCAACGCAATGGCGAGGTAAAAATCTCCCGGCTCATCATATTGGTATTCAACATCAAACCTGAACATATCCGCACTGGTGCAGACTTTGGGGGAAACGGCAATAGTTCTCAACAGCGGGCATCGCTCGTTAAGACCATTCGGGTAGCCTCCGCGTTCTTCTTGACGCTTACGTTCGGCTTTCTCTTCCGCTTCGAGATTGGCAAGCGTGTATTGCTGTGATACGGTCTCCGGATCGCCGATGGCTTCCACTTCGCCATCGGCAATCATCATTGCCCTAGAACAATACTTCTTGACGGAATTCATATCGTGAGTCACGAGAATAACCGTCTTAGTCGGATCCTTTTTGATTTCCGTAAAGAAGTCATCACATTTACGTTGGAATGCCTCATCGCCAACGGCAAGGACCTCATCGAGGACCAGAATATCCCCTTGTGCTTTAATCGCAACAGAAAAAGCAAGGCGGACCTGCATACCAGAAGAGTAATTCTTCAGCTTTTGATCCATGAACTCTTCAAGCTCGGCGAATTCGACGATATCGTCATACATCGCGTCGACTTCTTCATGTGTGAATCCCAGAAGAGAGCCATTTAGATACACGTTCTCTCGGCCGGTAAGTTCAGGATTGAATCCCACGCCCAGTTCGATGAATGGAACCAATTTGCCGGAAACAGTAATGGAACCGCTTTCCGGATAATAAATTTGCGAAATCAGTTTAAGCAGGGTTGATTTGCCACCACCATTTCGACCGACAATGCCGAAAAACTCACCTTGGTGAACTTCAAAGCTGATGTCCTTAAGAACCTGCTGCTTCTTATAGCCTTTGATTCCTCTAGTCCAATTGATGAACGCCTGTTTAAGACCAGTGGCCTGCTCCGTCGGCAATTTGAAGCATTTGGAGACATGGCTCGCAGACAATACAACTGGATTTTTGGAATAATCGATTTTTTTTACGCTTTTCTCTTCGGACATCACATAACCTCCGCGAATTTGCGACTATTACGGCGGAATAACACCACGCCCAGCCACAACAAAACAACGGTCAGAGCAATTGGCAGCAGACGGATTCCCCAATTGTTGAACTGATTCCAAACGGTCGGTTGAGTCTCTGGTGCAATGAAATTATGCCGAATGTCCTGAATCGCCTGAGCGAATGGATTGATAAGCTCCAAACGGGCGATATCAGCCAAAAGTCCACCGCGATTGGTCACATATGTTAACGGGTAGATAATTGGCATGCCATAGAAAATCAACTGCTGAAGAACATCCCAGATATGGGCGATATCACGGAAATACACGTACATAGTGGCCATGAGCAATGTGACGGCAAGCGTCATTGCGTAAAGCTCGATGATGCTTAGAGGAAGCAGCACCACTCGCCAAGTGAAATGGACTCTTGCGATAATGGCGAAAATCAAAACAACAACAAGATTGATCGCATAACTGATAAGTGCACCGACAGTAGCCGAAACCACAACGATATAGTTCGGGAAATGAATCTTGCGGAGCAAATCCCCTCGATCCACCACGGATCGAAGTCCGACATTCGTCGATTCGGTAACGAATTGCCAAGAGCTAATTCCTAGCAACAGCACGACCGGGTATGTGGAAGTACCATCCGACATGCGCAGGAATTTACCGAATACCACATACATTACGCAAAACATCATCAGGGGCTTAAGCACCGACCATGCGATGCCAAGGAAAGATCCTTGATAACGAAGTTTGAAATCCGTCTTTACCAAACCTTGCAGGACGGTCCATGCATACCCGTATCTGTCCCGTATCTTTTTCACCAACTGTTTCACAAGTTGTATCCTATCAGTGGATGTCCCTTAGTCATTGAGCGTTGCCGAATGCCCGAAATATTATTACATCAATCGTTGCGCATGATGCTTAATGTTCGTCCGATTCCTTCTTCAATCGAATATTTCATATTCCAGCCTAAAGTCTGCAATTTATGTCCATCCATCAAAGCAACCGTCGCAGTAGAGTACCCTTTTGTCTCCAAGGAATCGGGGAGTTCAAAATGGACATTCACACCACACTTTGAAGCTACCAAGGAAGCCAAATCCTTTAACCGGCAATCGGAAATAGGTGCTGCGATATTGTATGCGCTTCGGCTTTCACCCTCAAGTAGGCAATACAGCAGACCAGCAACTGTATCAGCGACATATGCGTAGGAAAACAGCTGCGTTCCTTCGCTTTTCAGAATAATGTCTTCCTTCATTAACCCTTTGTGGATGAATTGAGAAAGCGCCTTGCTGTCATCCTTATGCAGAGTCGGGCCATAAGTTCGAGCTATGCGGGGAATGACAAAATCAATTCCATGCTGTTCGGAATAAGCTTGGCAAAGAGCTTCGCCCAGACGCTTGGCCTCTGGGTAGCCAGCACGAAGCGTATTCGGATCGATATAGCCGCAATACTGTTCATCAAAGCGCTCCGCATCGCCGCGGTTCTTTCCATAAATTTCCACGGATGAGGCAAAAACGAATCTGCCATCACGATGATCGTTTCCGCCCACCAATGAGTACTCGAGAAGGTTCTGCAAACCAGTCACATTTGAGGTAATCGTTGACACTGGTTCGGAGGCATATGCTCTGGGATGTGTTGTGCTGGCAAGATGAATGACAACATCAGCCGGACGATTGGGACGAACACCTGGTATCGACACATCCAGCTGCTCAAAATGGAAATGAGCCTCATCAAAATATGGGAATCTACTCCGTGCGCGACTCTTATTGCGTCCAATCGCAATAATCTGGCAATTAAACTTCGGGTCTTCGTTCTTTTTCATCAAGACATCAATTAAAAAAGTCCCGATCATCCCTGTTGCGCCAGAAATCGCAATAGTTTTATCCGCCAGTTTGTCCCATTGCAAGGGAAGATTGGCACAATACTCAATATCCTGCTGATAAAGTGAAGAGTCAAATCGACTGGGCAAAAGTACCTCCCTCGCCTTATTTCAGCCAAGTATCTTCATCTGCGGTGATGTATGCCTTGAACAGTTCCAAGTCGCCTTTGGTAGTGAGCTTGATATTCTTATCCGACCCTTTGGCAAAATGCAAGGTCTCACCAAGATCCACCATCATGGTATTCGTATAGCTAGAACCGTGAATTCCAATATTCTCGCGGAACGCCTTACGATATGCATCCAGCAATTTCCCATAACGGTAAGCTTGCGGTGTTGAGACGCGGCGCAATTGTTCCCTAGGCACATATTGTTTCGTAGTCGAAGCGTCTTCTTGGCTAATCACGAAAATTTGCTCGTTATACGGCAAAGAAGTCACCGCATTGCCATATCGATTACAAACATCGATTACATCAGTCAGAACATCAGCATCAATCAAAGGCCGAATGCCATCATGAATGATGACATTGTCTTCCTCACTGATTTTGTCGGCAAGGAATTCCACACCGTTTCTGATGGATTCCTGAACGCTTGCGCCGCCCCGCACAATCCACTTAAGCTTGTCGATATTGAATTGCTTCGAGTATGCTTCCACCATGGTTTCCCAGCCTTCAATGCATACCACCTCAATCGCGTCAATATCAGGATGCCGCTGGAAGCTTTCCAATGTATAGATAAGCACTGGCTTATCGAATACATTAATAAATTGCTTCGGGATGTCCTGCCCCATCCTGGTTCCCGATCCGCCAGCTACTACGATTGCAACGTTCTTAACAGATTCCATCCCATCACTCCGTTGTTCTGCTAAATCTTATCGATTCACATATTCGCGAACAGTCTGTTCGTCAACTTGGGCAAGCGCTTTCTTATCGACATGTTCGAAATGTAAACCGATATCATTAGGCAACGCGAAGATGTTGCCATAAGCATGAGTCAGCAAATACATATAGTTGGCCGGCACAGGGTACTGCTCCCCTTCGAAAGTTTGAACATCCAGCGGACAGAACTCGTCAAGACTACTTATCCATTCAAAACCGCTTGGATGGTCCATATTGTCATACGCGCGGACAATGCCTGCCGCTGCTTCATGCGAACAGACCACGCCGTCCCTGCGCATTCTGTCAAGCTGCGTATCGAAAGCATCCGCAATATGCTTCCCAGCCACTGATTCCGTTGGAATATAAACGTTTCTGTCCCAAGCTTCACGGACAACCATATCCGCTTCGGCTGTTTCAATCGCGGCTTTCCGGTATTCCTGAACTTTTAAGAAAGTGTCGTGGTTCGGCGAAGATACCCAATCGAAGGGGAACAAATCAATGAACCCTGGAATTCTTGTGTCTCGAGGAGCGAATCGAATCTGCCTGCAATGGACGATACGATCCCAGATTACGGTGATCTTGTACTTTGAATTATTAGTAAGCACTTCCTGAAGACAAGTCAGATCATCACGCATGATGCCCAAATCAAGGTCATCATCCCAAGGAATGAACCCATGATGTCTCACCGCACCGAGCAGCGTACCTCCGACAAGCCAATACTGATTTATTCCATTTTGCCGGCAAATCTCCGCAAAATCGCATAGCATTCGGTTTAAAGCGGATTGCAGAAGCCTAAGATCCCCCTCTGCCTTGGGCAAATTGAGGAAAAACCTTTTTCGTGTTTCTAAATCGGTCTCCCCGGGATCACGATACTGCGCCCAAAAACGGATGTCTTCTTTGGATCTTTCTGCAATTTGAGCACGCTGAACCTCATGAACAACCCTGCAGGATTCCTCGCCGATTTCATGCATCCAGTCACGAATTTCAAATAAAACCGATTCTTGTGCCTTCAAACTATCACGCAACTGGGCATTCTCATGTTCCAAGGAATCGATTCGGCCCATCAACTTTTGCATAGACCGCTCCGACGGCCAGAACAGCCTTTCACGCAGTCGTCTTGCCAGAGATGCCATAATCCCGTTCCTCTTCTACGATGGAAACCAGTAACAAAGCAAAATAATACCGCATACGCCCCTTGTGAGCGCATGCGGCTTAGAATCCTAGATGGTTTTGATTTACTCCATCTTGAGGTAGTTCTTCCAATACTCCAAAGACGTCAACTCCGAACGCGCCTCAGCGTATTCCTTTCGAATGCGTTCGATGTTCGCCTTGTAGTATTTTAGATCCCGAGCATAGCGCTTCTTGATCTGCTGGTAACGCTTCACGTCCTTGACGCGAATCGTGCCCTTGCGGTTGTACCAATCCAAAACCACCAGCTTGTGCTTGCCACGAATCGCACCGGCAGGATACAGCCATCCCTGCAACGGAATCACCGCATATCCAGTACCGTCCTTCTTGATATAACGCTGATTGTTATCAGTAATCAGATCTTCCAGACGTTCAGGCAAGCTGCGTGGCTTGTCCCCTTCAATAAGCTGCCTGTCGATTTCTTTGATATCAAAGCCCGCAAGTTCAGGATCTTGATTAGCCTGAGCCTGAAGTGTAGCGAAATCAACGAGCTGCTCCTTGTTGCGGTTTGCAGCCATGAAGCTTTGTTCAGCCTGTCCCGGCTTCTTGATGAAGGATGGACCTTTCAGGAAATCTTCGAATGCGTCCAGGCACAGCTCCGCATTTGCATAACCGAATTTCTTCAGTTCGAGGCGAATATTATTATGCAGTTCACGCATAAAGTCAGCACCAGGAGCCATTCCACATGTTGCTTGAGCAATCATGGTGTTACGCGTGGTCTGGTACCGTTCCACAGCCGCGTTATAACGCTCGAAGAATGACATATGCCATACGCAGAGGCTATTCATGGTAATAAAGCCAGTCTTGCAACGAATGCCATATTCAGCATCGTCGCAACGGACAAACACCGGCAAAGGCAGTCCATTCTTTTCGATTACGGAAATCGGAATGCAGCAGTACCACCAAGCGGCGTACATGTTGTTTCGCTGCCACTTGGTAGGCGTGTACATCTCGTTATAGATGAGGTCTTCGAACAGCGTCAAACGCAGCGGCGGCTTGCAGCCAGCGAAGGTGCCTTGCTGGGTCATATTGCCGATATCTTCCCACTGGTCTTCGCCGATTTCATAATTGAGCATGGCGCCGCTAATCATGTCCTCACGATGCTCAGGCTTGAGGATACGAAGCAGATTATAGGTACGCTTGATGCTCTCCGGAGAAACAGCAACATCATCGTCCATAAGAAGGATATTCGTGGCCTTCGGATTCTGCTCCATAGCAGTGATCATGCCACGGGTGAAACCACCGGCACCACCGACATTATCGTTCGGAATAACCTGGACGCGATCTCCGCTCAGTTTTTCCACATCCAAAGTCCGGCCATTATCCATCACATACATGTGGAAATGATCTGCAATGGAATCGTTGGAACCGATAATCTGGTTCTTGACTAAATCAATGTTGCGTTCAATGAACGCTTCCTTCTTGAAAGTAGTGGTGGACAGAACCAACTCAACATCGTTCAGCTCGCCATCAACGTCAAGCTCGTAATAGCTGTTCCTAATGGAAACAGTTCCTTCGGTCTTTATGATGAAGCCGACGATTACCATGTCGTCAGTGACGGTCAAAGGCAAATCAACAGTCTGCCAATTGGTAGACGCTTCCAGCTTCTTAGAAGCTCCTTCAACCGGAATAGGATCATGCGCGAAGGCATCGCCCATAGTCTGCAGCACCTCGCAAGCGGCACCCTTAAGCTCAAGATGCAGAGTAAATCCCGTCGCACGAGTATAGCGCTTCAGTTTCATGACCGACAAAGAATTGAAATAAGTACTGAAATCGAACGTTCCAGCGTCATACATTTTCCATTCGTGGATCAACTTGTCGAAGACGACAGGCTGATTGGAACGGCAGTACAAAGCTGGGTATGCAACGGAACGAGGATTCGTCTCCAACAAGATGTTCGCAAATTTCATCGAAGTCATGGCTTCTAGACTACATTCAGCCCTTGAAGAGAAACATAAAAAAGCCTCATTCCTCCAGCGAAAACGCACGTTTAATTCACGGTACCAGATTGACTTAATTGATGTCGCTTTGCCAATTGTGGGTAGAACCACTCATTGATTACCGGGACATAGTAGAGCAAAACAGCACCGGCAAGATCGATTGGCAGCCGGATGATGAAGCTCAATAAGACCAATGGAATCTGCGGAAAGAAGGCCCGTAGCGTTCCAAAATACGTCTGCAAAGACGGCAACAGCATATCATCCTCAACGAGATGCACACACAAGATAGCCAAACTCGCTTGCCCGATTTTGCTGAACGTTTTTCCTAACGCTGTGACCTGATCAAACAATTGAGAGATTCCGATGATGCATAGAGTGCCCGCAATGCTGCCAACCACAGCCAGAATCGGACGCGAACCGTAATTATTCATAGCCATGCTCATACCACCGAAGAAAGCAATGTCAGCTATCCAAATCAATAAAGCAATAATCCAGATATAAGGTGCATGCTTCACGAAATCAAGCGCATCATATTTTTTAGCAAGATAGCCAAGATAAAGAAACGCGACTGCGCACATTCCCGCTTGAATGCTCCATGGCAACCACACATAGCGAGACGAACCATAACCGACAAGGAAACAAGCAATCACCCAAATGAAGGTATAAGGAAGTTTCGCAAAAAAATGCAGTAAAAGACGCGCCCAGAATAATGCCAACAGGAACCAAATCGCACCAATTCGAAAATCCACTGGCCATAACGTCAAATCGGAAACGTCTCCACTTCCATATAATGCAGCCATGCCCCATTGGCGCAAAGCGAGTACACGGCTCTCATGGTTTAACGTTGCCACACAAGTCACGCCAATAAGGACGCACAAAGCAGTCACAGCATATGTGCACAGTAGTTGCTTTGATTCCTTCGCCCATCGAAACTTGCGTTCCGGGTGCATAAAATAGCCAGAGAGAATAAAGAAAAGCGGCATGTGAAAAGAGAAACAGATAGATAGGATGACCTGCGCTGTACGATGAGGAGTAAAAAGGTTCGCCTCAATCGCACTATGCCCAAGAATTACGGCCAAAATTGCCATGCCTTTAGCGATATCGAAAAATCTAATACGCTGCACCAGGATCTAATCCCTACCTTCAAATCGTGGACACTCATTTTCTAAATTTTCGTCCAGTAACTATCGTTTTAATTGCATATTTCGGGAAAATCATATCATGACTGCAACCCCCTCACGATATGCATAGATTAAGCTATGCTATAAAGATATGACATTTTTGCAGCGACTTAGTAACGAATACCAGCGAAAAAAGCCTCTTCGCATAGTCACCATTCTCAGTTTATTTCTAATCGTTGAAGTCTTTTTGTTCAATCTCCCTTTTTGGCAGACTCTCTCGAATCCTTCGACCCAGCCCATGAGTAGCACGCTCGGCCCAGGTCTAAAAAGAACAGCTAATGGTTTCGCCAAAATAGTCGACCCCGACAACGCATGGCAGTCTTTTTCAAACTCTGAGGAGATCAACTACTTTTACATCGATCCCTCTAATGCAGAAAACGAAATCACAGAAATCCGATGGCGGATGTCTACAAAGAAAGAGCACGATGGAGGGTGGTACGAGGCAACCGGAACTTCAGGATATTGCCCCAAGGTCAATTCTTCACGTTACATACATGTGGGAGGACTATCAACACAAATTAAACTTAACTATTTCGGCAAAACCGGTGATTTGATACCAATTCTCCAAATCACTCCGAACCCAAGGATACCATATAGTTTCAATACTCTTCGATTAGGATTAGAAACAACCCTATTTCTTACCCTATTTTTTCTAGGACCCAAAAGCACACTTTACAAACGCACATTTTCTAAACGTAATTCAATATGTTTAATTTCCATAGCATTACTTATTATTTGTGAAATTATTTTCACTACATGCCTCTGGCTAATGGCAGGTGGGTTACACAGTAAGACAGGGATCGAACGGATGTCCAATGGATCTTATTTCGATTTCGATCAATATGCCGATCTTGCCAAATCCTTGCTTAAAGGAAAAACAAATCTCGACATACCGGTTAGCCAAGATTTGGCTAACATGTCTAACCCTTACGATGCTGCATCACGTATCAGCATAAGCGCACATAGTGATAAGCCGATACTATTCGATATGGCCTTCTGGAACGGTAAATACTACTGCTATTTCGGCGTCTTACCAGCCGTGTTACTCTACATTCCTTATCAATTACTTTTTAATAGAAGTTTAACTTCTGGTCTTGCTATCTACATACTTAATATAGGCGTAATATTTGCTTCCACTACCTTGGGAATTTCTCTTTCAAAATTAGCGAACAAAGAGAAAAGAACATTAGGAACAATTATCCTTGCTTGTAGTTGCCTTTATTTCGGAACGGTGGTTCCACAAAATGTCGGAGAAAATCTTTTTTATGCTGTTCCTCAGCTAATGGGACTCTTCTTCACGCTACTAGCTTTCACTTGCTGGATCCAGGCCAAAATAAAACATCTTGATAAAAGATGGCTCGCAGCAGGCAGCGTTCTCATCGCAATGACCATTGGATGCAGGCCACAGTTTACATTATCCGTTTTGCTGGCTTTCCCTCTTTTTTGGAATGAAATAACCGTTTTATGGAAAGCCGGACTGAAATCAGTTAAAGAACTTAAAAAAGAGCTGCTCACATGGTCCGCAGCACTTGTACCTTTTATATTAGGTATAACGCCTTTCCTTGCATACAATGCCTTTAGATTTGGCAATTTCCTTGATTTTGGTGCAAATTATAACCTCACTGGTTACGATATGACGAACCACAATCTTCCGCTAACGCAGCTTATTCCCCTTGCCTTTGCCTATTTCCTGCAGCCGCCTAATTTGTCTACCCAATTTCCTTTCATTGGGCAGACAAATTCTAATATGCCACTTTGGCTGCCGATGCAACCCAGCCAGGGAGGACTTTTCCTTTTTATAGCACCATATATGATTATTATCCTCTTGCCCATCGTTTGGAAGAAAGCAACCCGAAAAATCAACAGTCCACTGTTCTATTTCAGCTTGTTAATATTTGCAGTGCTTGTTTTCATTTTCGACGCGCACATTGTTGGATACGACGTACGCTACTCAATCGATTTTTGCTGGCCATTCGCGATAGCTACAGCACTGCTTATTCTCGCGCAAGACACGCAACAAAAGAATGGAGAACCGAGCGCAATTCATGAAGAGCTTTCCCCTCTTTCCAACATGAGCACCATCACCTACTACACGATAAAATTAGTCGTCATGCTTTTTGCAATATCGCTCATTTTCCTTTTCTTCCGCCAATTTGTAGTTTCTCCTGTTTCGAGAACTCTTTGGTGGAAAATCTCAGCATGGTTTAACTTCATCTAACCCATGTGCAGCTATACCGCTTTAGGACTTTCTACCACCAATGCTCCAAAGCGGTATAGTTGTTCCATGAAGAAAATGAATACTTCCGTTTCCGTTGCGGTGTTGCTTCCTTGCTATAACGAGGAAGTCACCATTGGCAAGGTGGTACGCGATTTCAAAGCGGCACTGCCGAATGCCGATATCTACGTATACGACAACAACTCCACCGACCGCACCGCCGAAATCGCGACGGCCGAGGGAGCGATTGTCCGCAAGGAACCGCGCCAGGGCAAGGGCAACGTGATTCGCGCCATGTTTGAAGACATCGACGCCGATGTGTACGTCATGTCGGATGGCGACGACACATACCCGGCAGATGCGGCGCCTGCCATGGTGGATAAGGTGCTCGAAGGCTACGACATGGTAATCGGCGACCGCTTGAGCTCCACCTACTTCCAAGAGAACAAACGACCATTCCACAACTTTGGCAACCGTTTGGTACGCGGATCCATCAATGGCCTGTTCCACGCGAACGTCACCGACATCATGACCGGCTACCGCGCCTTCTCGTTCACGTTCGTCAAAACCTATCCGGTGCTGTCGCGCGGCTTCGAGGTCGAAACCGAGATGACCATCCACTCGCTGAACAACAATCTGCGTCTGTTCGAGATGCCGATTCAGTACCGTGACCGTCCGGAGGGTTCCGTCAGCAAGCTTGACACTGTGGGTGACGGCATCAAGGTGATGAGCACCATCTTCCGCATGATTCGCGAGTACAAGCCGCTGCCGTTCTTCGGCGGACTTGGCGCCATCCTCGGCATCATCGGCATAGTGCTGTGCGGCAGCGTGACCGTGGACTTCTGGCATACCGGCATGGTGGCGCGATTCCCCACGCTTATCGGCGCGGTCATGCTCGTCATTGCCGGACTGCTATTGTTCATCACTGGCATCATCCTCGATGTCATGGCCAAGAACGACCGCAAAGCATTCATCATTGACGCCAATCAATTCGCCATGATGCGGCGCCAGAAATAGCACAGATTCCAAATATGGCTGAGAGCAAAAAGATACTTGTCCTCAGCCATATTTTATTGGTTAATCTGTCTGCTATTTCACCCACTTTTGGGCAGTCGTGCCATTTGCGGCATACAGCTGCACATTGGCACCATTCGAGGTAGAAGCACCCGAAACATCAAGGACTTTGTTTTCCGCGAGCGCCGACTGGAACGTGTATGAGCCATCGGAGTTTTTGATGGCGATCCACTTCTGGGCGTATGTGCCGTTCGAGGCATATTGCTGCGCGTTGGCACCGTTGGCAGTGCTCGCACCATAAACGTCCAGAGCTTTGTCTGAATTCGCACTGGTTAGTGTCACATAACCGTTGTCATCGTGCGATACTCTCCATCTTTGAGCATTCGTGCCATTCCCAGTCCAAAGTTGCACATTGGCGCAGTCCGAACGGGACGCACCATATACGTCCATCTTCATGTTCGTCTTTAGCTTTGAACCGAAAGAATATGTGCCATCAGGCAAATCCTGCCTATGCTTTGCCGCCTGCTCATTCAAACGGTCGCGCATGGTTTTAGACTTCTCGATGATCCATTGCTGGGCAGCGGTATCATTTGGCGAATACAGCTGCAATGCGACGTTGGACGAATAATTCGCGCCCGGTACATCAATAGCTTTATTCGCGTTCACTGACATCAATGAGATTTTCCCATCGCCATAGTTGCGAACAGTCCATTGTTGAGCAACCGTACCGTTACTGTCATATTGCTGTAGAACCGCACCATTGGACGCAGAAGCGCCATAAACATCCAGTACCTTGCCGGAATTCACATTGACAATGTTGTAGGTTCCATTGCCAATCTGCTGGAAACGGAATTTCTGTGCGTTCGTTCCATTAGCCGCATACAGCTGAATTCTAGCGCTGTTTGCGGTAGAAGCTCCTGGCACATCAAATACAAGATTGGATTTCCCTGCGGATTTGATGTTCACCGCAGCATTTACCGGTACACTAACTTCGCTAGAGGAAACAACGAATCGTTGAGTCTGAGTACCGTTTGGCGCATAAAGACGAATCGCAGTACCGTTAGAGGTGTTGCCACCGCTCAAATCAAGCACCCAATTACCCAAAGCCGACTGCAGATAATATCCCGCACCGGAATCACGAATGAACCACCGCTGTGCATTCGTTCCATTAATTGCATACTGTTGCACCACAGAATTATTACCCGCTGCCGCTCCTCGAACATCCAAGGCTTTATCGGAATTCACATTGGTAATCACATAGCTGCCATCTGATTGTTTAGAGAATTTAAATTGTTGCGCTTTAGAGCCATTACCAGAATATAGCTGAATAGCTATGGAATCAGACGCGTTGGCTCCTGGAATATCCACGCTGGAAGACACCTTGGAATGTAAATTGATGAAATAATTCCCATCAGGAACACTCACCACAGGCATCTTGCGCACATCAATGACGGACGAGTCCTGGGCATAATTCTTGCTGCCAAAAGCATTCATGTCCACGGAACCACTGATACCGTTGATATGGCCGGAACTGGTGTATTGCCAGCCGCGGTCGTTGGTGCCAAAGGCGTTGTATCCCATTTGAGCACCATACTGGGCCACCCAACGGGTCTTTGCGTAGATGCTCGAATTGTTCAGCGGGCCTTGCAGATAGCTCGTATACGAATACACACCGAGATTCTTGTATCCGGCGGACTGCAGTGCGCCATACCAGGCGTCGGCCATACCGCTATAAACATTCGGATTGGTCGGCGGGGTATGACCAGCCCACGTCCACTTCTCCAGGTCATAATACACAGGGTATTTCAGATCGTTCGGGCTCACGCCCATCTGGCGGAGTTTGGCAGCCACATCATTGCCTTCCGCACGTGCGCAGTTCGCATCGTATGCATACGAATACCAGTAGATGCCAAAAGGAATACCGAGACGTTTGCATTCATTGATGTTGCGCTGCGCCTTGGCATCGGCATAGTTGCCCCAGCCATAACCCAAACGGATGATCGCACCCTCCACACCATCGGCCTTCGCCTTGGCCCAGTCAATGTCATACTGCCATTGGGAAACATCGATCACACCCTTGGCCTGCTGTGCGAAGAGGTTGTTCTTATAGTCGAAAAATGCCTTTGTTCCGTTGTAAGTCCCCCAGTGTGCTCCGTAGTCATTACTATCGAATTTAGCAAGCCGGACAGTCGCACCATCCTTCAAGGACGACTGCTCCACAGACTGTTTCACAGGTTGTTCCACAGCATCTTTCACATCCGAGGCACTCACCGGAATGAATGATTCGCCATCCGTTTTGGCCAGTGGATCAGGTTGCTGCGATTGCGTACCGACCAGCTGAGCGTCCGTCACGGTTTCGCCGGTCTCAATGTTCTGTACATCACCTTCCGGCGTAACCGCAAGGTTCTCCGAAACCACAGTGGAATCGTCCGAAATGTTTTCGCTTACCGTTTCCGGCAGCGTCGCGTTCGGATTGTCCGGCATGCTGTTTGACGAATTCTGCGCATCATCCACAGTTGCGGCAAAAGAACTTGGCGTATCCTCAATCGCAATATCCTGCATGGCGTAAGCCGGCACCACGGCAACGGAAACCGTCATTGCAGCCACGGAAGCGGTGGTCGCAATCTTCATCAAGCTTTTCGGCGATATCATCGTCAGCCTCTCTCACAAAACGCATTTCACGCGTTGACGCAATTGCACACGTAAACTTAAGTGTATTCTGAGATGTCTCCACTCAAAATAAAGCAGATGGATTCCAAACCAAACTTCACATTTACCGAATATGCCACAACATGAAGTGCTGGCATTCGGAAGTGGAACGGGTAACATACCTTATGTATTGTCATTTGGGAACAGAGGACCTTGTCGGACCACCTCCAATAGACAACATCGGAACGGTATCGCGGACTCCTGGAGGGAAGCATGGCACGGCACGAAAGGCAGCCAAATAAAGCTGACAGTCAAGCAAGTAACGTCCGCAAGCCCCGGACTTTCAGCAGTACCGCGACCGTCGGGACCAGCAAATCCAACAATTCCGTCAATGCCACCAATCGTGACGAAAAGCTTAGAACAAAAGCACCGGGGACTTCCTACCGAACGGCTCCCGAAGATCCGTTCCAAATCGCCATATCGCAAGGCGTGCAAGATGGCGACACTTGGGTGCACAACCATGTCAAGAACTTGATTCGCCGTTCCATCATCGTAGCCGTTATCGTCGTTGCGGTATGCATTGTGGTCTTCGGCGTCATGGGCGTGAGAACATCGCAGAAAATGCGCGAACTGAATGCCATCAACGATTGCAGAGACGCGGTTGCCGCTATGAACGCTTCATATTCCAAGGATTTCCAGCTCAAGGGAAAGATTGTCGACGCATTTTCCAGCATGGATTCCTCATATGATCTGGAAAAGCTCAGCACCTTGTATCAGGAAGAAGTCAAATCGCCGAAGGCGCTTGACTGCAAAGCCGACCCGTCCGGGACCACCAGCAAAGCCAACACCGAACGAGCCGCATATGACAAACAGGCCAGAACCTTCGAGCGGGCGTTGACAAAGAACGAGGCAAATCAGAATTGAGCGCAAAACGATTGGCAAGAACGGCGCTTGCCGTTATCGTAACCGTAGGAATAGTCGTTGCCATCATCGTCGGGTGCGGCCCCAAATGGGGCAACGGTTCAGCATTGCACCAAAACGAAGAAACCGCACAGTCCTCAAATTCGCAGGTTTCCGTGACTTTGCCCTCCTACTACATGGAAAATATGGTCTTCCAGCGCAACCAGCCGTTAGTGGTCAAAGGAACCGTCAAATTCGCGCATGCCAGCAAACAGATTGACGCATCGAAACTATCCGCAACACTTGCCCAAGGCAAGATGACTGCGAGCGCCACTGCGAAAATCGCAAAAAATGGTTCGTTTACTTGCACGCTGAACGCACAGAAAGCAAGCCTCGAGTCGTATTCGTTACAGGTGAAGTACGACGGCAAAGTCGTAACGGAACTGGCGAAAGTGTATGTGGGCGACGTGTTCGTGGCGGCCGGCCAATCGAACATGGAACTCAACTATACGCAGTATTACCCGGAGAACAGCGCCAATTTTGGCAACGGAATCATCAAAGAGACCGATCTTCCAAAACCACTCGTCGACAAGAACGTGAAATTCGTTATCGCAGATCATGATGTGAAGAACACGGATTTTCCGCTGGCCAACGTCAACCTGAACGCTGGCGCGTGGCTGAATGCGGATTCCACGAACTCACTGCATTTGAGCTACTTGACACAGCAGTTCGCACTTCAGCTGCGCGCGAAGCATCCTAACGTGCCGGTCGGCATCATCCAGACCGCGTGGGGCGGCACGCCTATACGCAGACATGTGCGCGGCGGAGATATCTACGCGAACCATATTGCACCGTTGAAAGATTTTCATGTGGCAGGTGTGCTCTGGTACCAAGGATGCGACGATGCGATGAATTTTGCGACCGCCACGGAGTATGAGTCGCAGATGACCACGCTCATCAACCAGTACCGTAACGTGTTCGGACGCAAGGACCTGCCGTTCCTGTACGTACAGCTCGCGCGCTGGCCAAACTACCAGTACACGCAAAACGTGCGAGAAGCGCAACGGACTACGCTCGGCAACACCAACCTGCACGATTCGTCGAACGTGGCGATGACGGTTTCCCTTGACACAGATAAGGGCACATCCGCGCTGATCCATCCGCTCGGCAAGGATATTCTCGGGGCACGCATGGCCGCGCAGTATCTCGCCATGGAAGACGGCACCACCGTACCCAACGGACCGCTTATCGAACATGCCCGGCACACTGCGAACGGCGCAATCGCCTTGTCTTTCCAAAACGGCACCGCAAGCGGGCTGAAAGCCATGCAGCCGAACTATTCGAAGACCGCGAGCGCAATCGCACCAAACTATAAGAGCGCTCCGAAAGCGACCCCGTTAAGCGGTATCAGCAATATCGCCGCTCCCACCACTACGGCATTGCAGGGGTTTGAGGTCGCCAATTATTCCGGTCAATGGCAGGCGGTCAATGCCACTATCAGGGGCAATCAGGTGTTGCTCACCGCAGCCGATGGTTCAATACTGAACGATCTCAACGCCATGAGCCAGGTACGTTACCTGTTCAGTGGCAATCCGAAGTGCGCGAGCATGCTGTACAACGGCTTTAATCTGCCGGCTAGCCCATTCATCACTATTGTCGAGTGATCTTTGTTGGGGGCCACCGCTAGATAAACCAATACGGGCGGGATAAGTACGGGCGGTCTAAGCCGTTGCTTGGCCTGCTTGGTCATGTTTTGAGCAGGCTGTTCCGGATTCTGGTTTGGTTTCTGGTTTCCTGCTTAAACTATGAAGACTGCTGCAGCATCGCAGAAACTAGACAAATGTCATTTTTCCACCGGTTTATTTAGGCACATTCCCCTCCTACTATGGCATACGGAACGAACGCGAGCGCACAATCACAGATCGAATGCAAACGTGCGCAGGAGAGGAACCACCATGAGGAATCGTATTGCAGCAGCTGCAGCGGCGGGAATATTAACCATCGGCATGGCCGCCTTGCCTTCCGCGGCTTCGGCCAGTGAAGTCGCACCGTCTACGGACGGACTGGCCGGCAGCACCACCATCAGCGGGCAGATCGACCAGGATATGGCCGTGTGCACCGACAAAACGTGCGATGCCGTACAGCATGTGCGCAAAACCAACCAGCAGATCAAGTCGGACATCGATACCGCCAAGCAGCACGCCGAGCAGCTGCATCAGAACGCGCACGAGGACGCCGACGCGCTTCGCCAGTACGGCGAGCAGGCCTGGAAGAACTACCAGGAGGACCGCGAGGATATAAAGAATGCGATCGATGGCGCGGTCAAGCGCGGTCAAGAGCGTCACGACGCTCTGCATCAGGATATGCAGGACACGCAGGCCCACCTCAACCAGATGCATGCCGACATGAAAGAGACTCACGACGAACTCAAGACGAGGCATGACGCGTTCGCGGCGAGCAGCCACCAGTGGCATCAGTCGTTCATCGCGGCGTTGAAGGACGCGAACTCCAAGACGGGTCAGCAGGGCGGCTCATCCGTTGCTACCGGCACGCATGGCACCACGGCTGGAACGAATGCTGGTACGACCGTTACTGGAGTCAACGGCACCACTGGCGCTGTGCGCACGGCTGCCGACACTGGCGCGAATGGTGCTGCAACTGGATCCGTCACAGCTTCCGGCGATCAAACCGCCGCGTCCACCGGCGCGCTGACCAAGTCGGAATATGGACAGCTTGCACAAACCGGCATCGGCATTTCCCTTGCCTGCGCAGCCATTCTGCTGCTTGCCGGCCTTGCCTACGCCATGAAGACGTTCGTGCAGTATAAGCGCGAAACCAGCGAAGACTGAGCCGGCTCGCTGCCGGACAGCGTTTGCTTCATCGACTCATGAAAAACGGTCTCGAATATATCGGGACCGTTTTTCATGCGCGTTTTTCGTATGTGCTTTTCATCTGCTATACGCATTGTTGCGATTCAATTGGAATGACGTAGTGCAGCGACGTACAATGCAGCGCGAAGCGCGCGTACCGTGCGTGAACCGCGTGTATGTCCAGTATTCCCACTGATTTGTTACGTTGGCCGTTCTGATCAGTCCACTGGTCAATTCGCATAATGGGGAGCACTGCTGGCGATTCGCGGCGACGGCGTATCGCCATTTCCCGCCGTCCGTCCGGTACTACCCGCGCTCCCCACATCGCCGGCCTTTTCAGCATTGCCGATGTTGGTTCTACGCAACGACCCCGCGGCCAACGAGCGGATGGATCGCCTGCGCTGCGCCTGTTCCGTCTGCGAAGCGGACTGAATTGCGGGAAAAGCGCCCGTTACAGGACGAATACGACCGGTTGCGGTCGGAATAAAGCTTGGTGGCAAAACCTGCGTTGTGATGGCGCTTATGGATGCCATCTGCGGCTGCTGCGTATTATCAGGACCATCCGCAGCGTCTTTTTCTTTCACGGTTTGCGATTCTTCCGCACGATTCGCGTCATCATTCGCATCCTCGCCCGTTTGCAAGGCAGACCCAGCTTCGCTCTGCTTTTCTTGTTTTTCCTGCTTTTCCTGCGGAGCGGCCTGCACATCACTCTGCAATACGATTGGCGATGAATTCGAACGGCGTCGGGCAAGCGCCGCCAGAGAGTCACGAGTATCAGCATCGCGTTGGTCAGTCTGCTGGCTGCCGGCAGCCGTCTTGTCAACCATCGTCGTGCTTCTTTCTCTCAACGTCACGATTTCGAGCGTAACGTAGCGCAGCGCAAAAGTGCGCGTAAAACGACGATGTACGCAACTCCCCCACCGAATCGCAATCAAATATCGACATATGAGGGCAAACAATCCCATTATTGAGACCACAGACTGGCACCAATAAGCCGCAGCATGGCAATCAGGGACTTTCCTGGATGCCGGCCCGTACACGCGAGACTTGCGATACGGGACGATTCAAAAACCGAGGCCAATGAAAGAAGCATTCGGAGGGAATCTGGACGGAACCGGAAAACGGAGTGGAAAAGAAGGAACCCCAGAAACCGAATGATTCCAACGGTTTCCAGGGTTCCAATCCGGGCGGAGAATACGAGATTCGAACTCGTGAGGCTGTTACACCAACACGCTTTCCAAGCGTGCGCCATAGACCACTAGGCGAATTCTCCAATTATTCAACGCTTCCCGGTGTCTATCCGTGAAACGCAACTTGACTAGAATACAACAGGAGCAGCAAAAAGCCAAATCGGCGTGTCGCACTGCTGGTTTGCAGAGTTGGGCATACGTGTCAAGGTTGTGCAACAGGTATGAGCGATCGGCTGCCTTTACTACAGATACTTCTTATTTCGCACACTGTAGATGCTATATTGCCGCCGATGGAATCCAATAGGCAACGGGATTCGGTAAGCATGGGAAAAGATACGAAAAAAGGGTTCCCGGAACGACGCCCGCCGGGAAGCCCGGAAAGAGAGCATGAAAAAAGGGACCTCCCGGGAGCCAAAGGCTCGACCGGGAGGCCCAACGTTTGAAGCGGCGGCGTGCTACTCTCCCACACCCTCTCGAGTGCAGTACCATC
>OIZE01000830.1_pt1 | contig 22192 bp, 19 predicted proteins | sample 1588421 | NCBI WGS metagenome assembly OIZE01 (sample SAMN03283251) | human gut metagenome | biome: human-associated habitat; material: feces | host: Homo sapiens | place: USA | collected 2013 | reverse complement strand
AAAAGCGGTACACTAAAAACGGAACTTATGAAAAGCAAAAGTCCTCGAAATCAGAAGGAGTGTACTGATAAAGAAGTTTTTACACTCCGAGCAAACAGCGTGATGTGCTATGGCATATCACGCTGTTTGCCTTGTTGCGACCTCCTTGGACAGCGGAATTTTCCCCACAAAGTTATAGTAAATGTCGATTTGCTGTGTGCGGTGTCCGCTGGATTTATCAGGCGCATAAACGATGATTTTTTCAACCAGTTCGTGAAGCATATCTGGCGTCAATTCACACGGCTCGGTGTATTTTCTAACACACTTCAAGAAACTCTTGATGTTCAAGGACTGCTCCTCACAGGTATCTACCATGCACTTTAGTTCTGCATTACTGTTTTCCAATGTGCGTTGTTCTTGTTCATAGTCTGCACTCATTTTGGAAAAGCGGCTATCGGACAACTTACCGTTCAGATTATCCTCGTAGAGCCGTTTAATGATATTGTCGATTTCTGCGATACGCCGCATCTGCTGTTCCATTTGACGCTTGGAAACGGACAGCATTTGCATCTGCTCAGCCGCTTTATTCTCTGTGACTTGCTGCACAAAGTCATTCTCATAATCCCTGACATAAGCTATGACCTTTTGCAGGTTGTCTAATACCAGAGTCTCCAATACTGTAGATCGAATATAGTGGGCGCTGCACTCACCGCGTCTACGCTTATAAGTGCCGCAAACATAATTGTCTAAACTTCTATCCCACGATTTGGTTCGACACAGGTGGAGTTTATTCCCGCAATCAGCACAATACACCATCCCAGAGAACATTCCCATATCGCCCATTTTGGTTGGGCGTCGTCTGCTTTGTCTGGCTTTTTGAACCAAGTCCCATGTCTCTTGATCTATTAAGGCAACATGGGTATTCTCAAAAACGACCTGCTTTTCTTCTGGATTGCGGATGACTTTCTTACTTTTATAGGACTTTTTTGTGGTCTTGAAATTGTAGGTATTTCCCAGATAGTCCTTTTGCTCTAAGATATTTACTACGGTACTCTCATGCCACTGATAAGGAAATTCAGGATTGTAACGGCTCGTCCGCCCAGTGCGGTGAAATTCCAGCGTACCGGGTGTTACTATTTGCTTTTCACGCAGAATACGGGCAATTTTGCCGGGGCCATTCCCCTCAACAGCCAATCGGAAAATCAGCCGTACTACCGGTGCAGTCTCCGTGTCCTCAATGAGCTGCCCATTCTCACCCTTTAGATACCCATAGGGAGTTTGCGTGGACAAGCGTTTTCCGGACAAGCCCTTTGCACGGAAAACTGCACGAATTTTCTTGCTGGTATCTTTGGCGTACCACTCATTGATGATGTTCCGAAATGGCGTAAAATCGTTATCATCACGCGCACTATCCACACCGTCATTGATAGCGATGAAACGGACATCCTTATCGGGGAACATGATCTCCGTGTACATTCCGACTTCCAGATAGTTTCGACCGAAGCGGGACATATCTTTGACGATCACGCAGTCAACATATCCCGCTTCAATATCAGCCAACATCTCTTGAAAACCGGGGCGGTTGAAACTCGTACCACTGTAACCATCGTCTACATAGAACTTGTAATTGGTGATGCTGTGGTCTTTCGCATATTTCTCTAAAATCTGCTTTTGGTGCTGGATACTATTGCTGTCGCCCTCGTTATCATCATCACGGGACAACCTGCAATAGAGCGCAGTCCATTTTTCCATCCGTGCTTTAAACGCCGTAGATATTGCTGGCATTACCGTTTGCCCCCTTTCCAAAGGAAAGAGGAAAACTGGTCAAGCATACGCAAGGTATCATGACCTTCCTGCACGCTGTACAATGAGATGCAATGCGGGGAAAACAGCGTTTCAAGAAGATAGCAGGTATCCTCAGTATTACGGGAAAAACGAGAAAAATTATAGACTATGACCGCAGACACATTTCCGGCTTTGATTTGACGCAGCATTTCTTGAAAAGCCGGGCGTTTCATAGTATTTCCGCTAAAGCCGATGTCCGAAAAGACATGTGCCGGCATCAGGTTGTTTTGACGCGCATATTCTGTTGCTTGAAGTTCCTGATGGCGCACCGTCTCTGCCATCATATCGGCGTTCCCGCCGTTGTCAATACGGCAATAAATTGCCGTGAATTGTTTGGACTGTCTAATCATGTTCCCTCCGTTCCGACAGCCGCCAAGGTTGATAAAAACGCTTATCAGGTCAATAACATTATACCAAACTCCAATGATACGGTCAAAAAATCAAACTTTTTTGCCGTATTTTGATGTTTTGGTATCCATGTCGATCAGACGCTTGATTTTATCAACGGCTGTACTGCCCTCACTGGGGAAATGAGAGGTGACGATATAAGTAGTGTTGCCAATCCTCTTTTCCATCTGCATAGGCTGCTCTGCTTTCTTATCCATGTTGTCACCCCTCGTATATTTTTTGAATGGTCTAAAATCGACGAAAACCGCGCCCTCATGCAGGCGCGGCCTCGATATGGATTGATTGGTTGATAGGAATGTTTCAGGAGCCATTGGACGGTGCTGGCACACCTTACACGGGAATTTCACCCCCTGCGGTTCTCACAGGTTGCCCCCTTTGCCTGCGACGGCTCGTGCCCATTAGGAACACTTCAACGCTCGGACTAAGGCTGGACAATCGTATCTCCCCAATATGCGGGTCATCGCCCCAAGCCAGCCACGGCTTGTTTGTGCGCAGAAGGCTGCTCCCCCTATACCTCCTTTCTCAAGTTGGGATCATGGCCTGCTCAATCCCGCACGGCTTTCCTTTCGGGCGCATATCGGATGTATCCAATAGACCTATTCAATTCTCGGACTGTCGCCAGCCCGCACGGATGCACCGCTGCCGGTACATTCGTGCCGAATGGCGAGTGTCGAAATCTGTCTCAAATTGAGCCACATTTCCGGTGACAGACAAAAGAGAAAGGCGGCAGCGCCGCCTTTCTCCCTGTCGGTCAATTTCGCAGGTAAGCGGCCAGAATGTCGATAAACTGGGAATTGGTCGGCGGCTGTCGCAATTCAGCCCCGGCAATCAGGTTCAAAAAGCTGTGGTCAGGATAATTCCAACAGCTCTGAATAAGCGTGCGGAGATTGCGCTCGACGCAGCTGGGCGTGGTCTGAAAATGCGCCGCCGTTTGTGCATAGAGGCGCTTGGTAATAAGAATCATATTCTCCGGCTGATCCCGAACTTGCTCCACCATGTAGACCGCATAGCGGAAACCCGTCAGTTTACCGCTCACACCGAGAAGCCTCAACAGGCGTTCGGCATCCAACGGGGTCTGCGAAGCGTCTCGTTCATACTCAGGCACATAATAAACTAAAGGCATTTGATACCCCTCCTGTTAGAAATTAGGATAAGAACAGAGAAAGGGCAGCAGGGGCGGGCCTCTCGGCCAGCGGTAGGTCTTGGCACAAGACCTCTGCTATGCCGGAACTAAATCCAGCCGTTAGGGATACCCCAATTTTCTGCTTTCACTGTAAAAATGGGATGGCAGGGGATTGTTGTATGAACGGTCGCCAGGTAAAAATTCCGTGTAAACATCCATATCCTCCGTATCTCAATCATACACGATAAATGCCGCTTTGTGTCATACAATCGCTCTACAATGCCCGGCGGCAATCGCCTGATTTTGTTCGATTACAGTCGAATTTTGAACTTTTGGACGATATTATAGAAAAACCGCAAGGCAACTCCAAAGAGGAACTGCCTTGCGGTTAAAAACAATATTTTTTTGGCTATTCCACGCACACTCGTTCGGGACTTAGCTTACTTACCTTGATAGGCTCTGAAAAGGAAAGTAACGATTTGTGCGCGGGTGCAGTTGTTGTCAGAGCCGAACAGACCGCCGCCGATGCCGCCAGTGATACCGCTCTTCTCCGCCCACTTGACCGCGCTTGCGTAGTAAGCGTCAGCCACCACATCGCTGAAGGCCGCGCTGCCGCTGACAGCAGGCGCGCCGGATGCGCGATAGAGGAAAGTTACACTCTGAGCGCGGGTGCAGGTGGCGTCAGGACTGAATTTACCATCGCTGGTGCCGCTGGTAATGCCGTTTTCGACAGCCCAGGCAACAGCCTTGGCATAGAAGGCGTCAGCGGGAACATCCGCGAAGTTGCTCATGTCCTTGGGGGCTGGAGAACCGGCGGCCCGCCATAGGAAGGTGACGATTTGTGCGCGGGTGCAAGGCTGGTTCGGTCCAAAGAGGCCGTTGCCGACACCGCCGGTGATGCCCTTTTCCTGCGCCCACTTCACAGCCTCATAGTAATAGGCGCTGGTGGACACATCGCTGAACGGGCTTGTCTCAACTTCCTTGACAAAGGCAACATTGATTTCAACCCTGCTGGCGGGCATGGTAAAGTTGTACTTGCCGTTGCCCTTGTCGGTCAGTTTCAGCTCCTTACCATTCTTGTCGGTCACGGTAAGGTCGTCCAGCTGATAACCGCTGTCGGGCTTCACCGTGATGGTTACGGTATCGCCCTTAGAGGCAGACTTAGGCGAAACGGTGATGGCACCGTTCTCGGTCTTATCCACAGAAACAGTGTAGCTGGAAGCGTGAGAGCCTCCGCTGGAGGGGCGGGTGCTGACGGTCAGCTTGCCGTCCTCATAGCGGATGGTGTAGTTGTCGGAGGCTACCGCGCCGCTGGCGCGGATGATCGTTTCGCCGGTCTTGGTCATGTCGGGGGTGGTCTCCTTGCCGACGGCGTCGACATACTTCGCCGTCGGCTGGGTCGTCAGCTTCTCCTCGCCCACCAGACCGGAAACGGTATAGCTGTCCGTCCCCAGCACGGGGGCCTTGTCACCCACATAGGCGGTCTGATCCTTGGCCTTGACGGTAACAGTCTTCTTCCCCACTGTCAGGTTGCAGGTCGCCGCTGCCTCGTCATACTCCGCCGTGGCGGACGCCTTGGCGGTGATGACCGCCGTGCCCACGCCCTTGATGGTGACCTTGCCGGTTGCGCTGTCCACGGTGGCAACCGCAGGCTTACTGCTCTCGTAGGTCACGGTGCTGCCCTTGGCAGCGCCGACCGCGCCAGCGGAGAACTCCGGGTCGCCGTAGGTCCTGGTCACGCTGCTATTCTCAAACTTGAAACCGTCTTGAGGCTGCTTATCTGTGGGATGGAAGGTCAGCGTTGCCTTGATGTTCTCGTAGTTCGTGGTGGCAATGGTGACGCTGCCGCTCTCCTCCGATGCAGTCGCGATGTTCTTCGCGCTGAGGTAGGTGAGTTTGCCGCCATCCACGCTCACGGCGCTTAATATCGCGGTGGGGTGACTCGTCAAAGACCAAGCCGTGATCTTCGCCCCGTCAGGCATCTGCCCTTCCGGGAAAAAGTCTGCTGCCGTCAGGGTGTCGGTCTGCGCAGCGCTGCGGCCCTTGACGATGTTTACGGTCTTGGACGCCGTTCCGGTATAGATTGCCTTAGCGATGGTGATTTCCTTTTTGGCGCTGGTAACAGCCTCATAGTTATCGCCGCCGGACTTGGTCGCGGTGACGGACACCGTACCCGCCTTCGTGGGATGCAGCTTGCTGCCGTCAACGATCGTCGCCTCGCCGGTGCCGTTCGTCACGGTGTAGGTCACCGCGCCGTTGCCGGTTCCGCCGGAGACCGTCAGCGCCAGATCTTCACCGTAGGTTGCAGAGGTAGAGGTCACGGTCAGCGGAGCCTGTGCAGCCTTGGTGATGGTGGCCCCGGTGATCGTCAGCACCTCGGTGCCTGCCAACGCATAGTTGCCGGTGGTGATGGCAGTGGGGGTAAAGATAATTTGCTTTGCCTCATTGACATTGGCGCTGTTGTATGTCAGCGTGCCGCTGACAGTGAGGGTATCGCTGCCCACCAGAGAATCGGGCTTCACAGAAACGGTGAGGCCGCTGGGGGCATTGGTATTGGTGTCATAGACCTTGGTGATCGGGCCGTAATAGATCAGATCATCCTTCGTCAGCGTCTTGGGTGCGATGGTGAAATTCGCCGTGCCGGTGCGGATCTCGATGTCAGTCTCATACTGCACCTTCACGGTGTAGTTGCCCGCGTCGGTGGGAACGGTTGTGCTGAAATCGTTGCTGCCCTGAGCGGCATAGGTGACCGTTGCCTCTGCCCCCGCCATCAAAGCGTACTGTGGTGTTTTTGCCTTCGCTCCGTAGGTCCAGTTGTCCATGCTGACGGAAATTCCCGGCACTTCCTGCTTGGGCTGGAGCGTAATGTTCACAACTACCGGAACAACCGTGTAGTTCTTGCTGGTCAGATTGACCGTGATGCTTCCCAGCGTTGTTCCCGTGATGCCCGCCAACGGCCTCATGGTAACGTACAGCTTGCCGTTGTCCCATTGGGTCGATTTTACAAGGCTCGGTTTTGTAGAGATGCCGCCATATGTCGTATTCGGCTCTAAGCCGCCGCCATGCGGAATATTTTTCAGCGCCTTGGCAATATCCACATCATATGTGTACTCTTTCGATGCCGGATACACGGTCAGCGGCACCTCAATGCTGACGCCGTTGTTGGCGTGCTGAGCCTTGCTGATGGTCAGGCCCAGTTCGCTGGTGGCCGCATTGATGTTATCGTCTCCCGCAAAGACTGCTTCAATGATGTAATCGCCCGCGTCAGTGGGATTTTGGCCCAGCGCATCGCCATTCTTGACATAATCATTGCCGTTCTTCGTGGCGTTATACCAATTAAACTTAAGTTGGTTAACCGAAATCAGATTACTGGGTTTGCCGTCGAGATAAATCGCCAGCGAAGTGGGATTCTGAATCGCATTACCACTAAACACACTTTGTGCTTGCGGGTAGCCCTGCCAGCTTCCAACACTCGGCGTAGCCTTTGCAATGGTATACTCCACGCTGGCGGTGGCTCCGCCCACGATGATGCTGGCTTTGTAGGTGCCCGCGTTGGTGGGGGCGGCACCGGTTTTCAGCGCCTGCCATGCCGGTGCGGTTTGCGTATAGGTAATTGCAGGATCCGGAGCGCCAGTGGTGAGACGATTCTCAAACGTGGCGGGATGTTTTTGGCCGGTATAGGTCAAAGTGCTTTCTTCGGGGGCCTTGATGGTCACGCTGCCGCCGTTCGGGCTGGAGCAGGTCGGGTCTGTGCAAGTGGCCTTGATGGTATCCGCGCCGTCATTCGTGTACTTCCAGCTATGCTGGTGGAGGTTGAGATTATCGAAGACCGTTCGGGAGACCATGTAGCCCTTGTCCGCCTCGTCCGGGGTGAAGATTTGCGTATAATCCACACCATCCTCCGCGCCGGAGGCGATTTGGACATTCTTACCGTTTTTGGGTTTGTCAACCGTGGTGATGCTGATACGGGCGTTGCTGCTCAGACCGTCTGAATCGTCGATGGTGACATATTTACCTGTGTCCAGATAAAGGTTGTTGGCGCTGCCGTTGTCGCCCTTTTCATACAGGCCGGTGTCGGCATTCAGGGTACCGTCTTTCCAGTTGTTCTCGATCTTTACATCGCCGGAAACGTTCATCTTTTTAGCGGCACCGTATACATACACGCCGCCGCCGTCTCCGGTTACGGTGTTGCCGGTGATGGCCGCGCTGCCACTCATGTTGAACGTGCCGCCGTGGTAGACATACACGCCGCCGCCGGAGCTTTCGGTGTTGCCGCAGATGGTGCCGCCGCTCATGCTGAACGTGCCTTCTACATACACGCCGCCGTAGGATCCGGTGTTGCCGGTGATAGCCGCGCTGCCGCTCATGTTGAACATGCCGTTGGGAGTGACATACACACCGCCGCCGCGTTCTCCGGCGTTGTCGTAGATGGTGCCGCCGCTCATGTTGAACATTTTGTTGACACACACGCCGCCGCCGCGCTTTGCCGTGTTCCCGGTGATCTCGCCGCCGAACATATTAAAGATGCCCCTTTGGGTAACCCACACACCGCCGCCGTAGCCGAGATAGTTTCCCTCATAAGATTCGACCCGGTTCTGAGAAATCTTGCCGCCGTACATATTGAATGTACCGTCGACGTATACGCCGGGGCCTTGGTCCTTTGTATGGTCGTAGTGTCCGATCGTGCCATAGTTACCGTTCTTATCCTTGCAATCGCAGAGGGTGAAGATCGCGCGCCGCTCGACCGAGAAGACATCATAGTTATCTGGATCAACATTATGCGCCTGACCACCCAGCGTAATGCTGTGGCCGTTCAGGCAGAGGGTCAGGCTGCTGTCTGTTGGCACAGTGATCGTGCTGGTCAGAGTCCAATCCTGGGTCAAATAGAATGTGCCGTTGGTGCTGCTCCCGTCCCACGGTTGGAAGGTGGTAGCGGCCCCCTCGTCGGCATGTCCCACTTTATTGCAGGTGCCACCGCCGCACAGGTAGTGCGTATGCCCCTCCCCCGTCGTCGCAGCCGCAGATAACATCGCCCCGACCGGGGCGACCTCCTCTGCCGCAGGGGGTTCCTCGTCCTGGGGAGGGTCCTCCGACGGGTCGGGGGTCTTCGTCTCCTCCGGCTGGTCCGGGGTCTCTGGCTCCTCCGGCTCCTCGGGGACGGGGGTGGGTTCGGTCAGTTGGGTGCTCGGCTCGGTGGTGTCCTCCGCCGCCAGCGCCGCCGTGGGCATCAGGCTCAGGCACAGGGCCAGCGCCATGAAACAGCTTAAAAATCGTTTTTTCATAGATGTCCTCCTTTGCATGATGGTCAAATTTTATTCATGCCAGCCTGACCATAGCGGGCAAAGTCTACAGGTTTGCAGAAAGATATCATCCCGTGGTACCACGGGATGAGGGGCGCGCCCCTCATCATAAGTTTTTCGCTTCATATTGATTCATAGTAATTATATCCGCAACTTCGCAAAATGTAAATCGTTCTAAAGTATGAGGATGGATAAAATTTTTGAATATGCTACTCGCCTTCACGTTTTACAACATTCAGCCATTTCTTTTTCCATGTGTTAGGGTGGATCAGCAGGGTTGGCTTCCCCAATGCAAGAGCATAGGCCATAGCCTTATCCTCTGCGCTGCCACCGGCAAGTTCAGGGTTATATACGGCCATCAGTATATCAGACTGCTTGATGATCTGTTGATATGCTAAAAACTGCGCGTTGGGCTTCTCCTGATAATCAATACAGGAAAGGTCAGTGCAGTCCACCAACATATCAAAATAACGTTCCCGCAGCTGCGGTGTCCACTTGGTAGCCTGTTCCTCAAAGGGCGTCACGCAAATAAGGCGCATGGCCTCGTCATTCTGTTTCGTGATGTTGACGATCTCCCCGGCGTACAGCCCCACACCGGGGTCACAGGCAACTTGAAATTCCACCACTCCGCATTGACGCAGTTCCATAATACACTGAGCCAGTTCCAGTTTCATTCGGCGGCATTGGGTATCTTCCTCGTCAAAGCCCCACGGAAATCGCATGGGATGCTGACCTATAATCGCACAACGATAGTTCTCCATAACTGCGCCCTCTCTATCTCATAACTCACCGATTCCGTCATGTGCTTTCCTATACTATAATATTGCTCACTAATTAAATCAATAGCACTCTGATACATACAGAAAAGAGATTTTGGAAACCGTATAATTTGCTTATCATCAGAAAGGTAGGACACCGCATGAGCAAAGAAGTTTCCTTCAAAAATCGTGACCGTTTCGTACAGCTTGGGATCGCTATTGCGGCGCTCCGTAAAATGCGTGGTCTGTCACAGGAAAAGCTGGCCGAGAAGGCCGGTGTCAGCCGCTCACTCATCAGCACGATTGAAGCGCCGAACATGGCTCACGGCTTCTCGCTGGATGTGTTCTTCGATATTGCCGATGCGCTGGAGGTCGATCCCGCTGACCTTATCAACGCTTCCGTATTCCCGGACAGGATCATAAAATCGAAATAGCTTTTAATGCGTCTCAAACTGAGACGCATTTTTCGACGATTTGTGCGCCAAGCCCCGTATCTGACTTATCTCTCATTTTACTGTATTGTGGGTATAATCACAATATGGTTTTCTCAGAATACCACATATAATTTCTTTATCAGACAGGAAATGTGGTGATGGAGATAGTCGATTACGGGCCGCTGTGGGAAACCATGAGACGAAACAATGTGACGCAATACCAGCTTTTGCAGAGCGGCATTGATAATCACACGCTCGACTCCCTCAAAAAGGGCGGAAATATCACCATGCTTACCTTGGAGAAGCTGTGTAAGATCATTGGCTGTACTCCGAACGATGTTGTATCTTTCAAATAGCGGCTGCTGGCATTTGGGCCGGTGGTCGCTATTGCTTTACAAAAAAAGAAACGGGCGGACAGCTATACAGCTATCCGCCCATCTGAAATTATCTTGTTGTCCTAATCAGTGTTTGTGTTTTCAGCAAAAGCGATGTCAATACACGGTGATCTTCCCGCTCTACCCACCATTGGGGTATCAGAAATTGTAGTGTCCGCTCCGTCCATAGGTAATCCTGATGGGTCAAAGTGTTCTGTTCCAGTCCTTTGCACAGCCGGGAGTAGCCAGCACGGACAGGCTCACAAACCGAGGCACGGTCAAGATACCGGCCTATAAAACCGCAGAGAATAGCAGCTTCTTCCTCTGTATAAGTCATAGATACCCCCAATCACACACGAGGGGTATTGTAGCATACTGGGAAGCCAAATGAAAGGGCAAAAATGCGTCTCAATTCGAGACACATTTTTCTACAATCATCGACAATTAGGCCAAATAGCTTTACACGGCAACCTAAATTTCATATAATGAAGCCAAGCATTGAACATAAAGGACGGGAAGATCATGCCTATTGATAAGCAACTATTACGGCAGCTTTTGGCTACTGAAAAATACAAGAAATGTGCGGATACCCCAGAGAGTGTAGCGGCCTTAGCCTCTACGCTATCAGACACGGATGCGTTGGTACAATCCTGCCAAAATGTTCAGGCCATCCCCTTTATCCTCTGGAATGATTTCTATAATGCCGCCGGTATCCTTGCACCGAAAAGCAAAAAGAAAGCCTACCGCTATAAGTGGGGCGATAAGGTCTTTGTGGACTTCGGCTGCGGCAATATTCAAACCGAGCTCTCCTTCCCGCATCCGGCCATCGTCCTCTATAACTTCGCCAACACTGTGATCGTCGCTCCGACCACCTCGGATGACAGTCCCAACAGCTTTTCCGCCGACATAGAAGAAGCAATCATCAAAACGCCAAAAGATGGCACGGTGTTCCCCAAAGATACCACCATCAATCTTCACCAGGTCAAGTCCGTACACAAGGACCGCATTATCAGCAATCTGCGCTGCAACGTAAAAAGCTATATTGTCAGCAAGGATGAAATTGCTCGTCAGAATGCAATTCATGGCAAGGATACGTTTTCAGACGGGATAAATTTGCTGGACTGTATTCGCATTAAGATGGCATATCTCTTTGCAGAGCCGCAAATGCAGCAGAAGGACACGGAAATTCGTCAGCAACACCAGAAAATCGGAGAACTGCAAATCGATCTCGAAGCAGCACAGCAGAGGATTCTCCAACTGACCGCCCAACTGGAAGAACTCTCTTCCGCAGGGGCGAAACAAAGCGATTGAATCTGCATATAATATTTTGCAGATAGACGTTGACAGAGCATAGAGAATTTGCTAAAATACAAGTAGCAAAAAAGGTCTATCTTGTCAGCTCGAAAGAGTGAGACACTCAACTTTATGCTTAAACTGCGGAAGCGGAGCATTGTTGCTCCGCTTCCATCTTTTTTTGCGTGAAAAAGCAGGCCCACGCTCCCCGGTAAATGGGCAGCGTGGGCCTAAAATAATGTGTCTCAATTTGAGACGAATTTCGACAGCAGTTATTCTCCGTAATAGTTTGGTCGTGCAACAGAAACAAAGCCGCTCATGCCGGTAATGACCACATTGTTCGCACCGCTGGCGCAGTGGATCACCAGCAGGCTGCCGTCCTCGGCTCTGCCGCAGACGATACCTACATGGGAATTATCCGGGTAAAATACCAGATCACCGGGCTGTGCGTCCGACCACGAAATATCGGTACAATAGGCGTGCTGCATGGCGGCTCCGCCGCCGTGGCCGATGATGTAGCCGCCGCCTGTGGCATTGTAAAAAACCCAATCGACAAATCCACTGCAATCCAAGCCGTAGGGCCGATAGGTGCCGGTGGTGGAGCTGCCTGCCGCCGTGACCTGCCGCAGCTCGCCCCAGCGGGAATCCCAGCCGATCACGAGGCTCTTTCCGCCCCAAAAGTACGAAACTTTTCCGTAGAGCGTCAATGCGTTCTGAACCACAGTCTTGCGCTCCGGGGAGAGGTCTGCCGGAAGGCTTTGGAGCACTTGCACTGCGTCCGCATTGGTGATCGTCAGGCTGGAGGCCAGTGAGGCCAGCGTGGCCCGGTCTGCCAACAGCTCGTCCAAGGCTTCATTCTGATACCGGGTAAAAGAGTAGACTGTCCGCATTTCATCCGTTGTTTTCGGCGTGATGGTGATATGCAAAATGTACTCCGTCCAGCCATCATCGTCTCCACTTCCGGGATGGTCTATTGTCTCCACCCAAGAGGCGATCTCCGTCATATCCCAGAACACGGCAGTCAGACGGGCCACACGGTCTGTATCCAGCGTGGCCACATCCACGCCATCATCCGTGCCTGCGGTTTTAGCTGCAAAAACAGCCAGCACCTCCGGCCAGTCCGGGGCCTGCCCTTGAATGTCGATGCTGTCATAGTCCCCTGTCTGCAATTCCTCCAACTTTGTATTGTAGGCGATATTCACCTGCGCCACGGCCTCGGCTACCGACACAGTATTCGGTGCATTACGCTCTGCGGCAAAATACAGGCCAAACGGGGAACTTGCTACAGCCGCAATGATGATAATGACTACCAGTGCCACCAGGACAACGCTCCCGCCTACCAAACCGGCCAGTGCGGAGATCAAGGCAGCGGCGGCACGGCGGAGCATCCCAGCTGCCCGCTTGAACAGCTCTACCGCTGTCTTGGCGGTCTTTTTTGCCTGTGCCGCAGTCTGGTGGATCTGTTGCTGCGAAGCGGTTTTCTGTGCTGCTGATATAGGCTTTGCCGCAGTCTTGAAGGATGTACGCTTAACCTTTGGAGCAGGCAGGGACTTTTCTGGCTTGCTTCTGCTATGATCGTTCACGGCAAACCGTTTCTTCTCTTTGAAAGCGCTATGCTTCGGCGTATCCGTCTTTGACGGTGAAACCGGCTCCCATTCAGCGTCACAGAAAGCAGGCGGCTCCTCCACAAAATGAACGATCCGTTGCTCCGAAAGCAGCTTGCTCTTCTGCTTGTCCGCTACGAACTGGCGACGTGCTTCAAACTGCTGCTTTTCATCCAGTGGCCTTGCTTCTTCAGTAGAAGGAGTTTCCAAGAAGTCTGTATTTTTAGGCACTGTGTATCTTGCAGGGGGTTCCCGCGAAGCGGCGGTTTGCTCATTTGCTTTACGCTCACGCGGAATACTCGCAGCCGATTTTTCCTTTATCGGCGGTTTTTGCCTTGCCCTCGGCACCTGCGCCGCACGATCCTGCACCGTGTCCACCGCCCAGCTGGTAGCGCCCTCTACTTCATCGACAGCCTGTGTTTCCGCACTGTCTGATTCCGGTTCCTGACGCTCCACCAACTGCTGGCGGTACTTCTCCTTCAGCACCATAGCCCGGTGGCAGGGATCAAGCATAGCGGTACGCTTACTTTTGGGCTGTCCCATTTTAGGCTTTTCCTTAAATTCCGGCAATCCGGTACACCCCCTTAATGTGTCTCAATTTGAGACGAATTTCGACAGCACTCATTTGTCCCCCGGGCGGTTATGCAAAGCTTTGCATAACCGCCCTAATGAAAAGTTTTGAATAATGGAAAGAAATGCGAAGAACGGCTGAGTTTCAGCCGTTCTTACCCAAATATCTTTCGATAAAATTTTCTGTTTCGTTGTCATAGCGATTGTAGCCAGGATAACAGACTTTGGTCTTTCTGCCAACTTGTTTGGGATTCAGCTGGAAGATCGAGATTTGCTGTTTCCAATGCCTTGCGCTTCATTTCTGCATCCGCACGGGCGTAAACCTCGGTCGTTTCAATCTGCACATGTCCAAGAAAATCTCGAATGTAATGAAGATCAACATCTGCACGGAGCAGGTGCATTGCTTTGGAATGGCGGATAATATGCGGAGTAATCCCTTTTTTGCCCTCCATCCAAGAAACTTGAGCCATGTATTTATTTAGAATATAAGTGACTCCGGGTCGGGTCAGTCGCTTTCCTTGGTGGTTGACAAACACTGGATCATCTAGTTTCCGCGCAGCGTCCAAATGCCACATATTCAGATACTTTTGCAATATGGTTGCCGTCTGTGACATAAGCGGAACGACACGCACTTTTCTTCCTTTGCCATAGAGCCGGATCGTTGCTGGTGTTTCCAGACGAATATCTAACAAGGAGAGATCAATCAGTTCTTGAACTCTTGCACCAGAGTCATAGAGCAAACACAGCAGCGCCGTATCTCGTATCCCATATTTTTTCGTCTGGTCTGGAAGTGAAAGTAGCTGGAAATACAGATAGCGAAATCAGATGGATGTTTCATTTGAGTTGTCCTCCAACGGTATTAAATTGCCAAACAAAGCTTCGGATTGCTTCAGGATAGCTGGAAAACTTTCAGCGGAAAGGTGAATATACTGGCTGGTTGCCTGCACGGTTCTGTGCCCCATATATGTCATCAGCAGCGGGAGTACTGCATAAGGGTCTTCGCCATGCGCTGTCAGCTTTTGCAGACTGTGTATGCAAAATGTGTGTCTCAAGTCATGCAGCCGCGGCCCTTTTCCCTTGCCGCGGTATGGAATGCCAGCCCTGAAAAGAATGTCCCTAAATGTTGTGTCCATTGTTGCAAGACTGTATCTGGAACCATCCGGTGAGGGAAAAAAGTATTCATCTTTCCTGAGAAACCCCATCTGTTCACTGTACGCCATAAAGCGTGCCCTCAAATTGTCATCCAGCGGAATGAGGCGATCCAGACTTGTTTTTGTGTTTCGCAGGAGAAAGAAACCATCCTCGAAATGAACATCACCCACAGTTAGATTCAACGCCTCAGAAATGCGGAGTCCGCAAAAGCATAGGACACGGAACAACAAAGGATAGACGATATGGCGCTTCGGGCTGCACTTGTTGAACCGAAACCCATCAACGACTGCTAAGATTCGCGCAATCTCATCATAGGTAAAAATATAAGGAACAAAGTCATGCACTTTTCTTGGAATCAGTTCAGATGGAATTCGATATGCGGAAAAACCGTTGCGGTTCAAAAAATCCGCAAGGCGTTGCATGATATAGATGCGGTGTTCAATCGTTGCGGATTTTTGGTGCGCTTTCGGCGCTATCCATTCGAGCATAAGTTCTTTACTCAAGGAATTTTTGCAGTCTCTCCCCAGAAGAAAGGTATCGAAGCTCTTCAAATATGCTTCAATGCTGTTGTATTTGAATCCGAATCGCTGTTTTTCTGCAACGAATGCAGACAGCAGCGGAGCAAGATCACTTTCGAAAACTGCTGTTTTAGGTGGTGACTGCATAATTTTCACCCTCCACTAAGGTGCAGCACCGCAGCTGCTCCGTATCTGAGCGTAAATATTGCATAGTGGTCTCCAGACTTTTGTGACCGAGAATCTCCGAAATAACCGGAAGCGGAATCTCTTTCCTTAGAAGTTCGTTGGCCAGACTGTGCCGAAGTGTGTGCATCCCGTGATTTTTCTCCGGCGTGACCTCAATGCCCGCCTTATACAGATACTTGTTAAACATACCGTAGAGGTGATTGTTGTCACTGAATTTTTGAAATGGCGGTTTATGTGTAATGAACACCAGCTTCAAATCAGATGCGGGACGCCCATTCTTCACATAGTCAATAATTGCCTGTCCGACATCTTCAAACAAAGGAAGAACCAATGGCTCATTTGTCTTGTACTGCGAGATCTGAATACAATTCTTTTCCCACTTTATATTGTCAAATTCCAATCGAATCACATCGCTGACCCTAATTCCAAGCCGGGCAACCAGCAGAATGATTGCGTAATCCCGTTTACCGACGGGACTGGCTAAATCAATGCAAGCCAGGATTTTATCAATATCTTCTCTGGTCCAAGTAGACGGAATGTGTTTCCGCTTCAGCAGTACGTTGGACTTTGGAATAAAAAGAGACAAGTCATCCTTTGTAAATTCATTTAGGTAGAGATACCGAAAGAAGACACGCAGATGGCAAAGCGTGGCGCGAAGATTTCTGACAAGATCCGGAATAGATGTAGATAAAAAAGATGAGATATGCTCTGGCGTCATATCTCTAAAAGAATCCACTCCTACGCTATGCAGATGGTTGGTGATGCGTTTTAGTGTACGCTCGTAATTGACAATAGTTTCTGGCTTGCTGTTCTGACTCCGCAGATGCGAGATGAAATCTTCTGTTATAGCTCGGAAAGACTCAACCCACGGCAAATCCTTGAACCACGGCGTATGATAGTTTCTGATTTTTCCATAACGGCGATATTCCAGCAAGTTGCGAAGCGCGGCTCTTACCTCATACTGCCGTTTGGAAACATTGATATTCCCACTCTGAATATCGTAGTTTTTCAGCAGAAACTCATCCATTGACGCTTCATCAATGTCGAGACTTCCATGGAAAAAGCAATACTCTTTCCAATAGCGTTGACGCAGCCCGATGGTGCTGTCAGTGTACCCCAAATCACGTAATGCATCTGAAATACCCCGAAGCTCTTTGTTGAAATTGTTTGTAATCATAGACACACTCTCCTTTCAAGGTGGTGTGTCTATTGTCGTTGAAAGGAGACATCCATGCAATTATTATCGCAAGTTTTTTCCATAAAAATGCTTTATAGACAGCTAATTACAATCACTCTTTCCATTTATAAAAACTTTTCATTAGGCGTTGTGGTCATCAGGCGATAAAGGGTGCCGTCACGGGGAAACTCGTTGACGAAGGGGATGATGGAACTGCCGATCCGCATAAGGCCGTGACCGGCCTCCACATTCGTCACATGGCTCATCTGCGTTTCCGAGATATGCAGCAGCTTCGCCAGCTCCGCCCGGTCAGTTGCCGCCTGATTGAGCAGGATCAAAAACTCGCTGTTGGCCAGCATCAGGCGGGCCGTTTCCGAGCGCAGACATTCCTCAATATTCTGCGTGGCGGCGGTCATGGCAGCGGCGTACTTGCGAAAGCGTTTCCAGCACTTGTAGAGAAATTGTGCGGAGTAGTAATACTTGAAGAACAAATACACCTCGTCCACGAATACCCATGTGTACCTTCCGGCCAGCCGATTTGCCGCCACGCGGTTCTGGATCGTCTCCAGCACCACATTCAGCGCCGTGGGCTTGAGCTGTTCACCCATCTCGTAGAGGTCAAAACAGACAATGCGGTTATCAATATCAAAATTGGTTTCGTGGGCAAACATATTCAAGCTGCCCTCCACGAACAGCTCCGATGCAAGGGCCAATTCCTGTGCTTCACGCTCCGGCTGCCGCTTGACCTCGTTGCGCCAATCCGGGAGAGTCGGAATCCTGCCTTCGCCGCCGCTCTTGATGAAATCGTGATAGATATTGGCGGTACAACGGTCAATGATAGACTTATGGAACGCCCCCAGCTGTCCGACACCCATCTGCTGTTCGCAAATGCTCATCATCAATTCGGACTTCATAGCCACCGGATTCTCCCCGGCTCCATAGCCCCGGTTAATATCCAGCGGATTGATGTGGTGCGGACTGGATGGAGAGATCTCCAGCACCGCCCCTTGCAGTGCCCGCGTCAGCTCGCCATACTCACGCTCGGCGTCGATCATAATAATATCGTCATTGGTAGAGAGGGCAATAAAGGTGATAGCCTCCTTCATGCTGAAGGACTTGCCACTGCCCGATACACCCAGCACAAAGCCGTGTGGGTTCAGCAGCTTCTTTCGGTTGCAGATCAAAAGGTTTTTACTCACGGCGTTGACCCCGTAATAAATGCCGCCCGCATCCTGAATTTCTTGGACACGGAACGGCATTAGGACAGCGGTAGATTCAGTAGTGAGGGTACGGGTCGTTTTGATGCGGCGCAGACCATAGGGCAAGGCCGTATTCAAACCGTCCTCCTGCTGGTAGCGGAGGATGGAGAACTGACATGCCTGCTCCAGTCCGATCGCTTGCAGCGTTTCCGTGTCAGCGTCCAGCTGCTCCAGCGTGTCGGCCATGTGAACAATGGTGACATTCGCAAAAATCATCCTCTGGTCGCGGGTACTCAGGTCATCCAGAAACTCCTTCGTCTCCGTCCGCAGCTGCTCCAGCTCATAGGGGATGCTGGCCGTGAAATTATTGCGGCTGTTCTGGCGCTGCTGCCACCGAGCAATATCCGCTTCGATGCCGAGGATACGGCTCTGCACCTCACGGATGGCCTCGTCGGTGGGAATAGGGAGAATATCGATTGACAGCATGAGGTTTTGCGGGAAATCAGACAGCTTGGAGATCATCTCGTCCTTGATGTAGCTGGCATAGTCCCGCAAAAACAGAACACGGCCAACTTTGCCGCCCATCTCGAAGTGGTCTGCTTTGAAGCACAGCCCATCCGGGCAGATGTAATCCCGGAAGTCATGGCCTTTCTTCATGGCATCGCTGAGATCAAAGCGGAAATGCTCTTTCTCACCGGGGCGGAAGAAATCATGGAAGATACGCAGTCGATCCTGGTTGTCCAGCGCTTTTGCGCCGCTCTCCAGCCGTCCGAAGTTCTTGCTGAGATCGGCGTCTACCCGGTGAAAAAAGGTGCGGGCCTCATCCATGTTCTTCCGAGCCACCGAAACCGTGATGTACTTGTCTTGAATCAGATCGTTGCTCTCTGCGGCCTTGTCGGTCAGGACGCGGTTGTACTCCCTGCGGTAACTGTCCAGACTGTCCCCTCGCTCCCGCATCAGGACACTGCGCTGGAAGTCCGCGCCGTTGAGACGCCGGTTGTTGATGGTGATTTTGGTAGTGGCATCCGTTGGCAGGCTATTCAGTGCGCCGCAATAGGCCGTAAACATATCTCTCTGATCCTCATGGGAGGCCAGTGCATAGTTGATGTCTGCGAAGCGCCATGTGCGGCTGAACTTGCCGCCGGTCTGCCAGATACCGTCCCGATAGATCTTTTGGATGGGGATGGATTGCTGGACGCTGCGAGGGATTCGGAACCGCTCGCGCTCACTTCTGTCTGCGGCAATCAGCGTTTTAATCATAGATGTTTTTCTCCTTTTCGCTCAAAATTTTGCAGTACAGATTTTCGGAGCGGAACACCCTCGGCCCTGCACATAAAATCTGTGACTTGATAAACGCCCACACAAACTGCTCAAAGGTCAGGCCGTTATAGCGAAAGAAGCCGGCTGCGGCCAGCGGCGCGGCGGCCACGATGCACACCCAGCTGGCGGTTTCTTTGCCAATAGCTCCCTTCGTCAGAAAGTAGGTGCCGATAGCAACGCTTACGGCCAGCACTGCGCAAACGAATTGCCGTGTGGAGAGGCCGAAGAAAATCGTCTCGCTGTGCTGCCGGACTTCTTTGGGTATCTTAATTTCCATATATCTGTCTCCTGTCGAAATGTGTCTCAAATTGAGCCGCATTTCTTCTGAATTGATTTATTTTTCGATTTTTTGACACGATTTTTGAGGTATGAGATAATAGAAGTACCAAATATAGGAGGTTTTTACTATGACGATCCTGCAACAGGTACTTCTTGCTTTCGCCGCATTTGTTCTGTTTATCTTTGCAATCCGGTTGGTGTTCGCTCTGCTCATGCGCCTGCAACTTCTGCCTATTCTGGTCTGGCTGGGCGTAGGCCGCCTTTACCCCCAATGGGCGGCGGCACATCCATTTGTGTTCTACGGTGTCCTGGCACTTTTCGCGTTGCTGGCGCTGTCCTGCTGGCTCCGCCCGGTGGTGGAGTGGGTACAGGAACGGCAAATGCTGCGGCTGGCCGAGCGGCAGATCAAAAACGATCTGCACCGTGCCAATGCAGAGGGACGCACCATTACCGGATTTCAGCTGTGCAACGGCGTACCCATCCCTGAATATAAGGACTGAAAAACGGCGGGCTTCGGCCCGCCGTTTTCTTATAGCCCGAACATCTCCTTTGCAATCCGTTCCGCCCCCTTGATAAGCGCAACCAATATCAGCATATTGAAAATCGTCTGCGCCACATACTGCCAGCTCATCGTAACAACGGGTAGTGAGGTATCCGCAATCGGCGCACCGCTGGCGGCAAAGGCAGAAAAAATCAAACAGGCCAGCACCACAATAGCACCCTCCATGCAGACGCCGAGATAGCTTCTGAGAAAGGCTTTTCCCATAAACGAAGTATCCTCCCCCGCAAAAGAGGCCAGCGGCAGCGGAGCCAGAGCCGTAAACATATACAGACGGAAAAAGCGCCCGTAGACGGTCATAATCAAAATAAACGACAATACTGTGATGAACAGGCTCCCCAAGAATGTGACCATCCAGAGGGGGACAGACTGAAAGAAACCCACTTCTTCAATAGCGTCAGTAATTTCCTGCGGCAGCGTCACACTGGCGGCACTCATGCCGCCGATGCTGCCCATGATGGATTGCACCACGCCGCCGCACACGGAGAACACAGCAGTCATAATTTCCATGGCACTTCCCACGGCCACCTTTGCGATTATGAAGCGAATGAAATGCCGCAGGGCAAACTCCGGGCGCTGGAGGTCGCGGAAGCTGGCGGCAGAGCGGAACACGCTCATAGCGAAAAACAGCACCAGCAAGCCATAACCAAAGGCTTTCAGACCGTCATTGATGCTGACGATGGTGTTCCAAATCTCGCCGCCGCGAAAGGCTTGCGGCGTGGTAGTGACAAGGCTCCATATCTCTGTCAGTTTTTCGTTCCATGTATCAAAGGACGCTTGCAGATTGCCGACGATCCAGTTATTCAAATGATTTCACCCCATTTCTCCAGAGAAGTAAGAGGGGCAGGCTCTACGGCCTGCCCCTTTTCCGTTAGACCGCGCCAATGGCGGTCAAGATTTCCTTGGCAAAGGCGATCATCAGGCCGCCGAACAGGCACAGAAAGCCCTGCGTTCGCTGGCTGGCATCGTGGGACTGGATGGACATACCCACCTGCACGATACCCCAGCCGAGGATGATAACGCCCAGTGCCTTGATGATGGAAAACACAAAGTCGGACAGGTTTCCGACGATGGTAAGAGGATCGTCAGCAGCCAGCGCAGGGCAAGTCAGGGCGGCACAAGCCAGCACGGTCAAAACGAGCGCCCCATAACGGCGCCCGGCCCGGATAGTCCTGCGGTCGACTTCAGACGGAATACGATTCTTCTTCATGGTGTCATTCTCCTATTCATTCAATAATTTCAATGGACTCCCAGCTGTCCGTGGACAACGGCAAGTCCTCCAGCGCATAGGTCAGGCCGGGGCGGTGGATATACGGTGCGGCACCGCCATCCTCCGTCAGCTTCAGGCCGGGATGCTTTAGGATGTCATACTTTCTGTCCATCACCGGCAACTCACCGCGGATAAACAAAATGCAGTGGTCATTATCCAGCGCCCGCACCTCGTCCGGGGTCATCAACTCCCGCCCGGTCTGCTGGTAGTTCACGCTGCTGGAGCCGCTACGCCCCTTGGATACACTGCGCGTCCGGGTATCCAGCGTTTCCTTTCCCAGTAGCTCAGAGATATATTTGAAGGTGCTGACCTCGTTGCCGCCCAAGTACAATAGAGTGTCCGCGTTACCGATCAAGCCCTCCCAATCGTCCTTGAACAGCGCTTTGAGAGCGGAAATGTTCTGCAAAACAATGGTGGACATGATGTTGCGGCTGCGCATGGTAGCTTGCAGCTTGCCGAAATCATCTGGGAGAGAGACATTACAAAACTCGTCCATCATCATTCGCACGGGAACGGGCAGCGCCCCTTGGTGTACCTTGTCGGCCTGATAGTAAAGGCTCTGAAAGGCGCAGGTGTAGAGCATACCCACGATGTAATTAAAGGTGCCGTCATTATCCGGGATGATGGCGAACACAGCCTGCTTGCGCTCTCCCATTTTTTCAAGTTCCATGTCGTCCTTGGCGGTGATATTCTGGATTTCCGGCAGGATAAAGGCGGACAGCCGCACTGCTGCGGAAATTAGGATGCTTTTTGCCGTCTTGCCAGAGACGAAAAGTCAAGGACTTTTTCATCAAATTCAAAAAGAAGTCACATTTTGCGGACTTCCTCACGGAGCAGACGCTTG
>OIZE01000811.1_pt1 | contig 22575 bp, 18 predicted proteins | sample 1588421 | NCBI WGS metagenome assembly OIZE01 (sample SAMN03283251) | human gut metagenome | biome: human-associated habitat; material: feces | host: Homo sapiens | place: USA | collected 2013 | reverse complement strand
CCGAGACATACAAGCCAAAATTCTATTGCCGCAGGCAATCTGGAATGAATTTTGGTTAAGTTACTGTGAACGGAGTGAACAGTAACTTTTGAATTGTAAGTCAGATGGTGATTTTTGACATTTTTTGGAGGATGCTAATCCTTGTCTTTTGACAGAAATTATGGTATGTTAAATAATAACAATCAAAACTGATTTTCATACAAATCATAATCTGGCAGTTCTGCCATATTTTTTCCAAAATACAATAAATATTAAGAGAGAACAGTAATGACAATATGAAAGGTGCAGGGACAGGAGGAGCCTGATGATTAATTTATTTGATTTTACTTATTGCGGAGACTATAATCGGCAGATTCAGAATCTGGCAAGGATGGTGCCGGAGAAGTGGAGCTTTTCGGATACAGATGATAACGGAATTCTGAAAGGATACCTGGAACATACATTTAAACGCCTTTATGAAGAACAGAAGGTGTGGGAGAAAAAGAACTATGCCATATTTAATACAGGACTCTTTAATTACTATTATCAGCCGATATATGCGTATTTTATTCCCAATCTGGTCCCGGACAGGCAGCCCTGGTTTCTGGATGGCTTTTACACAGAATACTATTTGTTAAAAGAAGGAATCACCTGTCTGCCGGAAAAGGCATGCTATGTGGAAAATCCGTCAGATCTTGTGTTTGATACAAAACTTCCGGTAATCCCACAGTACGAGCATATTTTCGGGGATGAGGAAAATGCTGCCCGTCTTCCAAAGGAAGTACGTGACAGCAGCATGAAAATGCAGCTGTTTGACGGCGCGCTGAAACAGACAAAAAGAATGCTTGAGGCAGATTACAGAACGGCAATTCCACAGTATTATAATCACTCAATCCAACTGCTGCTCCCAATCTGTCTCCGCCATCCGGGAAAACCTGACCTTGCACTGGCGTGTATGAAAACTTCGGACGGAAGCAAATATCTGGGGCGTACCTGCCTGACTCTCAGAATGGCCTATCATAATGCCAGACTCCTTGCAAGGGTGGACCGAAGCTGGCTGATGACTTCTGTATCTGCCTGAGGTTTGACATGTGTGGTTCGCTTTGATATATTATAGCAGCGAAGCGGATGATTTTATCTGTCTGACTGAAATGATGTCAGGTCAGACATTTACGGATTGTTCGGCTGCTATAGATGAAACAACAGAAAAAGGTGGGTGAGAAATCAAATGCGAAATAAAAGTCTGGATGCTGTAAAGGCCATTGCTGCGTGCCTGGTGGTATGCATCCATGTAAGCTTTCCGGGACAGGCCGGGCAGCTTGTAAAAGTACTGGCAAGATGTGCGGTGCCGTTTTTCTTTATGGTATCCGGGTATTTCTGTTATTATCAAAATTGCAATGCCTCAAAAAGAATATTGTCTAAAATCCTGCATATCATGAAGCTTTTTGCAGTTTCAGTTGTGTTTTATTTTATCTGGGAATGTTTTATGAAAGCCTGGAATGGGGAGAGAGTATGGACATGGATAAAAGGGCTTGTGAGTACAGAGCATCTGAAGGAATTTTTCGTGTACAACAGTACTTCTCCGGTAAGAGCACATTTATGGTTTCTTCCTGCATTAATTTACTGTTATCTGCTTGCTCTCCTGATTGAAAAATGGAGAATGCGTAAGGCTGCATATTGTATGGTACCTGTATTGCTGGCAATACTTTTATGGAGAGCGGAGTTTTGTGTCTTTTTTGACAGATTTTATCACACTATGGAATACAGAAACTTTCTGTTTACAGGAATGAGCTTTTTCCTTACAGGTCAGATGATCCGTGAATATCAGGATAAGATAGTATGCAAACGTCAGGAGCAATGGATGCAATGGGGATTGAAAGCAGGGATGAGTTTCGGTGTGGCACTCAGCATGATGGAATATGCTTTCCGGGGAGCAGGAGAAATTTACACAGGAAATTGTGTTGCAGTGATCTGTCTGTTTCTGTGGCTTATTTTATATGGAAGGGAAATAAATTTTCCCTCTGTACTGGTGGAAACCGGAAGAAAATATGCTTTCCTGATCTATCTTATTCATCCGGCGATGTCAGACCTTCTGAAAAAATGTTCAGAAGGTCTGGGAGTCAGCGACTGTCAGATTTATTTTTGGCTGCGTCCGGTTTTGGTATATATGCTGACAGTGGTGACAGTTTCCGGCATATCTGCGGTCTCTGCGTATGCAAGGCAAAATATTTTGCAGAATAATCATGTATAGTCAGGATATGAAAATCCGGAATGAATTTTGGCTGCGTTACTGAGAATGGGAATGAACAGTAACATAGTAACGTTATCTTCAGGAACCGCGGGAATTATAACTGTTCACATAATGGAAAATGTGATATAGTAATCAGTAAATCTTATGAACGTAACCGTTCGGTGTTTCGCAGAATGGCGGATTGCTGAACAGTTACCGAAAATCATTATGCAGAAAATACAAAGGAGAGAGAATGGCAGATAAAAATCAGGACAAGAACCAGAGTAAGAACAGAGCAGAACAGGCAGAAGAACACGATGAAAGCGTGCTGAATCCGGAGATTAAGAATGAATCGGATTTGTCAAAGAAGGAAAGACGTCTGATTGAGAAAGAAAAATTAAAGGGAATGGGGCCAAAGAAAAAGCTGGAATATATCTGGATGTATTATAAACCGGCTATTTTCGGAGTGATCGCAGTGATTGCTCTTATATTCGGAATAAAGGATTACTATGAACAGTCCAAAATAAAAACAGTTCTGTCCATGACAGTGGTAAATTCAATGGCAAATGATACGGAAACTCCTGAGCAGAAAATCAAAGAAACACTTGGGTACAAAGATGATCCCTATAGTAAAGTAGAGATAGGCGTGAATCTTACTACGGACTCTGAAATGGCAGAATTTGATTATAATGCACAGATGGCTTATGTGGCACAGATCCAGGCAGGTTCCATTGATATTATGGTTATGCCGGAGAAGCTTTATCAGACTTTGAAGAAGAATGAGCCATTTGCAGATTTGAAGGAATTGATGGGTGAGGAAGCTTTTGAGAAGTTTGGAATGCAGACAGATACTACGCACATTTCCATTACTGACAGTGAGCTTGAACAGGAATTAGGTGTAATCTACGATCCTGTATGCATTGCAGTGCCGTATTCAGCACCGAATCAGGAGAACGCAGTAAAATGGATAAAAAGTCTTGACAGCAGGAAATAAATTATGATATGTTAATCACACCAAAACTGGTGTGGATTTTTCAGTCTTGTGACAAACATGAACTCTTTTCGCCGCACGATTATCATACAGCAATGTAGAGATAATTGTGTGGCGTTTTTTGTTGCAATGAAACAGAGAAAGGAAAAAAGAATGAACAATACTTTTATGAAGAAAAAACCGATTCTGCCGCTTCTGGCATCTATGGCAATGCCTATGGTACTGTCTATGCTGGTGAATTCACTGTACAACATCGTAGACAGCTTTTTTGTGGCAAAGATCAGTGAGCAGGCGATGACAGCTCTGTCTCTGGTATTTCCTGTACAGAACTTTATTAATGCAGTTGCCATTGGTTTCGGTGTGGGAATCAATGCACAGATTTCTTTTCAGCTGGGAGCAAAAAATATTAAAAATGCGAATATAGCAGCTACCCATGGTATGCTCTTTAATATTATCCATGGAATTATTTTTACAGTAATCTGTATTCCGTTTATGCCTGTATTTCTCAGTATGTTTACAAAAGAGCAGGAAGTGATCTCATCTGGTGTGCAATATTCAACCATTGCATTTGCATTTTCCACAGTGATCATGATCAGCCTGTCCTTCGAAAAGATTTTTCAGGCTGTGGGCAGAATGAAACTGACAATGATCAGCCTGATGATCGGTTGTATTTCCAATATTATCCTGGATCCGCTGCTGATTTTCGGAGTGGGGATTTTTCCGGAAATGGGGATCAGAGGTGCAGCACTGGCAACTGGTCTTGGCCAGGTATTTACAGTTATTGTATATCTGATCGCATATAAGAAGTGTAGTATTCCGGTGGAGATCAGCAGGAAATATCTGGAACTTAACAGGAACCTGGACGGGAAGCTGTATATGGTAGGGATTCCCGCAATCCTGAATATTGCCCTGCCGTCAGTTCTGATCTCTTTCCTGAATCAGATATTATCAGCTTTTTCCGGAAGCTATGTAGTGGTTCTGGGAATCTATTATAAGCTTCAGACTTTTTTATATCTGCCTGCAAGCGGCATTGTCCAGGGAATGCGCCCGTTGATAGGATATAATTACGGAGCAGGAGAAATACAGAGGGTAAAGAAACTTTTTGGGATTTCTGTGCTTCTGAATGGTATGATCATGCTGGCAGGAACAATTATCTGCTTTACAGCATCAGAGACATTGATGGGAATGTTTACTGAGAACCCGGAAACTGTAAGACTTGGCACTGCAGCATTACAGATTATCAGTATCGGGTTTATCCCATCTGCCATCTCTGTTACAGCTTCCGGTGCATTAGAAGGACTGAGCAAAGGTGCTCAGTCCCTGGTGATTTCGTTATTAAGATATATTATAGTGATCATTCCGGCAGCTTATCTGCTGTGCTATTTTGCCGGGGCAGATGCTGTGTGGAATGCGTTCTGGATCTGTGAATTTATAACAGCAGTGGTAGTAGGTATCGGGATAAAGTATTACCGGAACCGTCTGCTGCAGTAGACGATAGTGATAAAGCTGCTAAGTCAGGCTGCGCCTGCTTCATCAGACTCAGCATCAGACTCTGCTTCTGAGGCATTTTCATCAGTAACATCTTCGGCATCGGAATTGCTTCCGCCGCTGAGAACATAAGTGATGACTTCGTCCGGAACACCTGCATTGGACAGATTATCCATAAGTGTAGTGAGGTCGAGTGTAGCTGCGTAGGCACTCATATCATCTTCATTGGTTACGTCATAAACATCTCCCAGAGCCGTAAGGTCCGGAATTTCAACAGATTCGCCTGCACCGGAAGTAACAGTGAAGCTTCCGAGAGTGCTTCCTGCACTTTCAACGGACAGTGCAACAGAACCAGGATCTTTTGCTGAATTTAAATCTAATACAAGTGCAAAGTTCTCGAGCATGGAAAGAGAAGAATCTGTATCTTCTGAAGAATCAGCAGGGAAGGTGATAGTATAGTTACCGTTTAAGTAACCTTCTTTTGCAGATTCGGTGTCGTAGTCCTTTACTTCGATAACAGCTGCGGCTGTATCATCCTGAGAAATTTTATAGGTTCCGTTTAATTTACCGCCATCAATCTGACCGGATCCGGACAGGGAGAGTGTGCCGGAATCATCTGTTTCAATGGAGAGAAGATAGCCAAAGTCTGAGCCGTCCCTGGTCATCTGCCAGTTCAGAACAGGAGTTATTTTATCACCTTCCTGAAACTCAATTTTACGTCCTGCAATTCTGCCGGTCTCATCAACCCAGATTCTGGTGTTGAGATGAGAATCATCGGAATCACCGGTATCTGCATCTTTCAGAAAATCAAGACCGTCTTCTACAGCTTTGGTAAAGCTTTCATGCAGGTCCTCGTTACTTGAGAGTTTCTCTGTCCAGGTATCGAGGATGTTCTCAATATCACTGTCTGATTTTGCTTCTTCCAGGATTGCAGTTGCAGTTTTTACAGCGTCTTCGGCTGAAATCTGGCCTTCATATACTGTACAGTCCTGACTGATATCACCTGCTGTCAGAGTTTCCTGACTGCTTTCGCCTTCTGTTACATTGTCAAAAAGCATAGATCCGTATTTATCCAGAAGTGTTTCTACTACAGAAGCTTCTGGAGCTGCTGCTGACAGATCAGACATCATGGAAACAGTCAGGCTGAGACTGTCAGAATAAGCGGAAGCGAAATTGTCTGTCGGAATATCTGCATCTGAATCATCAGGGGTTAATTCTTCAAGATCATTTTCAATATTGGCAGCTTGTTGGTCTGCGGCTTCTTCCAGATTGGTCTTGAAATATTTATCAGAGAGTTCAGGGATGCGCATATAAATATCCTGGCTGTCCGGATCAAGATAATATTCCAGAGTACAGATTTTATTATCATTAAGAAGGACCTTCATCAGAATACCTTCTTTTCCTTCTGTAAAAGAGATATCATTGGAAAGTGTGACATTGTCCAGCCAGGAGACATCAAATGGTGCGACAAACCCCAGCAGTGAGCGTCCGGAATCTTCAAATTTCAGAATCATGTCACTCTGCATTCCTGACATCAGAGACTGGCTTTCTTCTATAGATGTAGCGTAAGAAGATGCCATTTCTGTGACCTTTTTTGCCCATGCATCTTTTTCAATGGAAGCGTAACTGTCTGCTGCAAATGCTGTAGATGGAATTGCAGCAGTACCAAGAAGTGCTGCAGTACAGATAGCGGTTGTTTTTCTTAACCATTTTTTCCTTGTTTTCATAAAGGGCCTCCTTCCGTTCTGTTATGAATCTTATGTAGTGGAATTACATTTCAGGACATTCATTTTCAGATATGTCGTTTGACTGAAATAATAATCTATAGCAGTCCTTGTAAATGATTTTTCAAATACGCTCTATATTAAGATGCATTATTTTAGAGGATTGCTATATATCAATTTTACCAGATAAAGATAGAAAAAGCTATGTTTTTTCGACAATATAGAAAAAGATGTTGATTTTAGACTAAATTATTTCTATAGAAAAATAACAAAATATAGACAAAAACTATATGTGTATATAAATAATTGATATAAGAAAATTTATTGACAGATTTATGTGAAAAATATATACTACTATTCATATCGAAACACTATGGAACTGCTAAAAACAGGGAAACGATATATCACAGAAAACATACCGTTAGTCCGGAGATTATTATATTTTACAAGGGGAATATGCTCATGGAATTTCAGACTAAATTATTACACGGAAAAGCAGTAGACAATTATGCGAATGGTTCAACAGTGCCGCCTATCAGCCTGGCAAATGCTTTTGCATATGAATCTTCAGAACAGTTGGAAAAAGTATTCCAGAATCGGGCACCGGGATTTGCATATACCAGGATTGCGAATCCGACAGTAGATGCGTTTGAGCGAAGAGTAAATGAATTAGAAGGCGGGATTGGAGGTGTAGCCTGTTCCTCCGGAATGTCAGCGGTTACATTATCATTACTTAATATCCTGCAGGCAGGGGATGAGGTAATCGCAGGAAGTGCATTGTTCGGAGGTACACTGGATCTGCTTCATGATCTGGAGGCATTCGGAATCAAAGTACATTTTATACCGAGGGTAGAGAAGGCGCTGATCGAGCCGTTTCTTACAGATAAGACCAGAGCAGTGTTTGGCGAAATAGTAGGAAATCCCGCACTGAATGTAATGGATGTCCGGGAAACAGCAGATTTTCTTCATGGAAAAGGAGTACCGCTGATCGTAGACAGCACAACTTCGACTCCGTATCTGCTTAATCCGATTCAGTATGGTGCGGATGTAGTGGTGCATTCTACTTCTAAATATATAAATGGAAGTGGAGATGCCATCAGTGGAATTATCATTGACAGCGGAAACTTTTCCTGGAGTCCGGAACGTTATCCGGGAATGAAGGAATATAAGAAATACGGAAAGTTTGCTTATCTTGTGAAACTGAGGAACGGAATCTGGCGAAATATGGGCGGCTGTCTGGCTCCGATGAACGCTTATCTGAATATTATCGGGATGGAGACACTGGGGCTTCGTATGGAGCGGGTCTGTAACAATGCGTTCCGGCTTGCACAGGCACTGGAGAAGCTGGAAGGTGTATCTGTCAATTATCCACTGCTGGAGTCCAGTCCATATCATGAACTGGCAGAAAAACAGCTTAGTGGAAAGGGCGGAGCGATTCTGACTATCCGTACAGGTTCCAAAGAACGGGCGTATAAGCTGATCAATCATCTGAAATATGTAAAGATTGCAACCAATATCGGTGATGTGAGAACTCTGGTAATTCATCCGGCGTCTACAATTTATATCCACAGTACGCCGGAGGCAATGGAAGAGGCTGGAGTGTACGACGACACAATCCGTATCAGTGTGGGTATCGAAGATATAAAAGATCTGATACAGGATTTCACAGAGGCAGTGGAAAGCCTTGGAGAAGAATAATTCATAATATACACATTATCAGGCGCTTTGGTCGGAACATGATAGTAACCGGACAGAGGCGCTGGTTTAAAAACAGAATAACTGACAGACAGTCAGAGATAAGAGAAGCCCCGGAAGTTCAGGAGTGTCCAGTTAAGTGGAACTCGATGATCTTCCGGGCTTCTTTTTGCAGCAAAATTTTTTCAGATATTGAATCTGTTTCCGAAACCGTTTCGTTATAAAAAATAGCGGTTAAAAATTAACAACTATCTGCGGGCGCGTTTTTCAATCAGTCCGAGGAGTCCGTACAGGATAATAGCGATGATGCACAGAATGATAATGGACATCAGTACCCAGGTAAGCTTAAAGGTCTGGCTGGAATAGATGATCAGGTAGCCAAGCCCTTTTCTGGCACCGATAAATTCGCCTATGATAACACCAACCAGACACAGACCAATATTAACTTTCATAACACTGAGCAGTAACGGCACAGAAGACGGAAGAATAATCTTCATAAGCTTTTCTTTCTTCCCACCGCCCAGCGTCTCAATCAGCTTCAGTTTTTCCGGGTCAGCTTCGCCAAAACCTGTATACAGATTCAAAATCGAACCAAAGATAGCAACCGACATACCGCAGACAATAATCGTCCGTTCGTTGGCACCAAGCCATACAATAAGCAAAGGTGCCAGAGCAGATTTCGGAAGGCTGTTCAGTACTACGAGATAAGGCTCTGTGATCTTCGCAAGTCTGGGACAGGTCCACAGCAGAACTGCCATCCCTGCACCCAGAACAACAACGAACAGAAAACTGACCAGTGTTTCCGTAATTGTAACAGAGAGATGGGGAAAAATAGAGCCGTCTCTGCACATACTGCAGAAGCTGTGCCAGATCATTACCGGACTGCTGAAGATAAAAGAATCGATCAGTCCGGTCCTGGCGGAGATTTCCCACAACACCAGAAAGAAAAGAAGAATAAATATCCGCAAAAAAAGAACAAGTTTCTTTTCTCTTTTCTGATGTCGGATATACTGTTGCTGATGATATGAGATTTCAGACATCATGATTTAGCTCCTTCCAGATAAGATTGAAATAAGATTTAAATTCAGGCGCATTTCTGGAAGCCATAGGAGTACGGTTCTCCAGATCAAAACAAATTGGCACAATCTTACGAATAATGGCAGGCCTTGGAGAAAGAATGATAACCCGGTCTGCCATGCTGATCGCTTCTGAAATATCATGGGTGACAAGGATCGCAGTCTTTTTTTCCTGACGCAGGATTCTGCCGATATCATCACTTACGCTGAGTCTGGTTTGAGAGTCAAGTGCAGAGAACGGTTCATCCAGCAGAAGAAGTTCCGGCTTTAATGCCAGAGTACGGATCAGTGCAGCTCTCTGGCGCATTCCTCCGGACAATTCAGACGGATGAGCAGAGCGGAATTTGTCCAAACCGTAATCTGAGAGAAGCTGATTTACATAAGCAAGTTTTTCGGCAGTGAGTTCCCTGCGGATTTCCAGTCCGAGAAGAACATTTTTATAAATTGTCCGCCACTCCAGCAGATGATCCTTTTGCAGCATATATCCGATACGGCAGTCACCGGAAGTTACCGGCGTGCCGTCCAGAAGAATCTGTCCCTGTTCCGGCCGGAGCAGACCACAGATCAGATTCAGCAGCGTGGACTTTCCACAGCCTGACGGCCCGACGATGGCGAGAAATTCACCTGGCATCAGTTGAAAGGATATATGAGAAAGGGCAGGGGTTTCCCCTGATAAACTGTGGTAGGAGAGACTGACATCTGTAATATCCAGCAGTGGTTTCATACAGATACCTCCATATTCGGTGAATAGTAACGAATATTTGTTACTGTTCACACACCAACTATCCCGCTAGTGCGCCGGCAAGTTGATTCTTGAAACAATCTTGCAGGATAAATTTTCTTATTTCAAGGCGGAGGAAGGAGGCGTAGCGGTGGCTACGGCGACCGACGCCAACGCGGAAATAAGAAATTTAGACGCAAGATTGTTCGAGAAATCAACTTGTTGGCACACTAGCTTGATTCGGTTAAATTCCCATTGTAAGAATCTCCATCAGTACCCCAAGCAATGACGGATTCAAATTCATGGATACCAGAACTGGCACTGCCTCTGTGCCCAGCTCTTTCACTACTTTATAAACCTCTGTCTTCTGTGCATAGGTAATCTGTGCTTTTTCCAGAATCTCATAGACCTCTTCTGCATAATCTCTCTGATAAACAGCTGCATCTGCCGCAAAAGTAACCTTCACCTGTGCATCTGCCGGCACATCCTTGAGGATCACTATTGTTCCATGAAGCTTCTTATCCTCTGCGAACTCTGCATCCTTATATACCTGTCCGTTTACAGTAACCTCCTGCGGTTTGTCCTGAATGTTGCAGAAGCGGATCTTCCAGGAACGTTTCTGCGGGATCACTGCTGTATTTCCCTGTGCAGCTTCTACAATAAATACTGTTCCATTCTCATCTGCAGTCTTCGTCATTCTGGTGGATACCCAATTCTCATCCAGGTCTTCCGGTGTGTCCCCACCGTCTTCCCAGAGTACAAATTCTCCTGATTCTCCAGGATATACAAGTACTTCCAGTTTCTCAGGATTCTCAATGGAATTATCATATCCTTCCATGTCCTTCAGTGGAATGATGCTGCCTTCACGCACAAGTACCGGCATCTCATAAATATCTCTCCAGAGATCCACTTTTCTGCCGCCCTTATATGCTCTTCCGTTAAAGAAATCATACCAGATTCCCTGCGGAATCCATGTCTTTGCGCCTGCAAGTCCTGTTACCGGATCCAGCTTATCTGTGATTGGAGATACCATCATCTCTGTGCCGAAATAATAGTTGTTCGGTACTTCATAGGTTTCCTCACGCTCCGGCTCCAGATAATACATCGGCTGTACCAGCGGCAGTCCCGCTCTGCTTGCACGACGGTTCATGGTGTAAAGATACGGAACTAGCTTATGACGCAGTTTCAGGAAATTCTTCATTACTGTTTCTACAATCTGGTTGTATTTCCACGGTTCTTTTCCATTAAACGGGTTATCTGTGCTGTGCAGACGATTCATTGGTGAAAAGACTCCAAGCTGTACCCACCTTGCAGTGAGCTCGTCGTCTCTGTATCCAAACATATGTCCACCGATATCATGACTCCACCATCCAAAACCGATGTTGCTGGCATTTGCTGTGAAATATGGCTGGAATTTCAGACTCTCCCAGGTAATGAACGTATCACCTGAAAAACCAACCGGGTATCTGTGGCTTCCTGGACCTGCATATCTTGAGAAAGTCAGCGCACGTTTTCCTTTCCACTTGCTGTCCAGATAGTGATAGTGGTTCAGCATCCAGAGCGGATCCAGTCCCGGAACCTTGGTTACAGTTCCCTGCTGCCAGTCAAGCCACCAGAAGTCTACTCCCTCTTCTTCCATCGGATGATGCAGTTCCTCAAAATATGTCTCAATGAATTTCGGATCTGTCATATCAAAAAGTACCGGTTCCTTACTTGCAGGATCAATTCCCATCTTCTCTGCAACTCTCGGATAGGCTTCTTCATAAGCACGCACTCCATCTGCCGGATGTACGTTCAGTGTGATCTTATATCCATGTTTGTGCAGCCAGTCCATAAATTCAGGCGGATTGGGGAAAAACTTCTTATTCCAGGTATATCCTGTCCATCCGCTTCCATATACAGGAGGTACATCCTCTACCAGATGCCAGTCCATATCTACAACTGCAACAGAAAATGGCACTTCTTCTTTCTCAAAACGCTCTACCAGTTCTTTGTACTCTGTCTCTGTATATTTATGATATCTGCTCCACCAGTTTCCGAACGTATATCTTGGAAGCAGAGGTGTTTTTCCACATAATTTGTAAAAATCCTGCAGACATTCCACATATCTGTGACCATATCCAAAGAAATAAAAGTCTGCTCTGTTTCCCTGACGTGGCTCTACCATTCCATCTTCGCCCATAGCCATTGTGTGGGAATCATCCAGCACTGAAAAACCGTTTCTGGACATAATTCCATGACTCAGCGGAATCTCACCGTCTGCTTCATCCAGGGTTCTGGCTGTTCCCAGCAGATCTTTTGGTTCATCACCATAATGCCACACGCGCTCGCTGGCTTTTCCACCCGCTACACGTATCATCAGACCGCTTGGAGAAAATTTCTGTCTGTCATAGTGGATTTCCAGGTCTTTGGTGTAAATATGTAATTCCTCACCGCCATCGCTCACCCTGAATTCCGGCACCGGGAAATCACGATTGCATACCATCTGTGTTGCTCTGTCCTCAAATCCTCCGTCTTCGCTGTACTCAAAACGGATCAGGGCAGTTGTCAGCATTGTAATCCTGAAATGATCGCCCACGATCACAGCTTCCTTTCTGCATACAGGATTACCTTCCAGCACAAATTTCTTTAAGTCCATAAAAGTTTTTCCTCCTTTACATCAACAACAGTTGTAACAGCTGCTTTTATGTCTATTTTAATCTTCTGCAGTCTGATTGACAACGCTTTTTTTCGGCTACTGAACATTTATATGACATATACTTGTGATATTATTTTCTAGAACGTGTCTGAAAAATGCTTTACGCAAGATGTGCGTCACAATTTGCAGGAGATTTTGGGAATGATTTTCCAAACACACTCTAAAGCAGCTGCCGAAGAGGACGAATGATAATCCTGAGCACACCGTAGTATAACTTCTTTTTCCGATTCAACACTTTCCCCTGGTACTTTGCGCCTTCGGTTTCCTGACCGTTTGCAAGTACCTCTTTGCTTTTTTCCATATAATCTGATTCTGTTTCGTGAATCTGCTGACTCAGTTTTTCGCTGTCAATTACCAGCATCAGTTCCGTATCCAGATAAGTACTTCGCATATCCAGATTATAGGAACCTACTACTGACAGACGGTCATTTATCAGCACAGCTTTTGTATGAACCGGATAATCATTCATCAGTTCATACACATCTGCCCCTGTTTCCAGAATTTTCTTTTTCTGATTAAGATAATCTGTACAGCCCCATGGATTAGAGCCTTTTTCCACTGCATTCAGCACGATCTGAAGCTTTGCATGATCTGAAATCCCCTGCAATACATCATACATGTAACCATTACAGATCACATAAGGAGTCTGTATTATTACATGATCTGCATTTTCAGTAAGATACTGAATTGTCTGGAGAACCTGCGGTGTTTTTCGTCCCGCCTCAATTCCATTATTGATCAGAGTGATCTTGTTTGCTTCTATCGTATCCTTTTCCCATGCACTGTATGTTTCTATATCATTGTACCTTTTCAGCAGAGATATGTAAATTTCTTCCATGTGCCGGTATGCATCCGTATATCTGGAAGATTGTTTGCCTTTTTTAATGCTCACACAGCTTTCCTTCCATATTTTATGGAAATAATCCTCAAGCTGGTTCAGAGACTCTCCCTGTCCTTCTGATGTATCATACACCAGGATATCTCTGTCTTCATTAATGCCTTTTGTCTGATTCCCCAGAAATATATCATTGCTGTTGCGTCCGCCCAGCAGATACATTTTCTCATCCACGATCAGATATTTATCATGCATGCGATAATTCACCTTAAACAGATTGACCGGTGTCACCGGATTGTAAACTCCCACTTCCACATTCTCATATGATGCCAGAGCCTGGAAATCGTTGCTTCCAGCCAGAAACAGTTGCTGATAAATTCCATCGATCAATAACTGAATCTTCACACCTCTTGCCGCAGCGCAATTCAATGCGGCAAGAATTTTAGTGCCATTATCATCCGCGCGTAAGTCAAAGGTAGACAGTACAATGCTCTCCTTCGCAGTGCCAATCATACGAAGCCTCCACAAAAGTGCCTCTTCATTATCGTCAATGCAGCAAATCCTTTCTACGCCTGCTGTCTCTGATGTAAATTCTGTCTTTCTCAGACTTTCCACATATGTTTCGTCCGGTTTTCTGCAAAAAAGAGGTGAAAGTACATTCACCAGCACCACGATTAGCAAAAAAAGGCAAAATATTTTTCCTGTTCTTTTTAGTATTTTTTTCATTCGATACCGTAACCTCCTTTGACCAGACCGGAACCCAGATATTTGACTTATTCCTCTTCTTTCGACAATACACTGAGTATAGAGTATAACATAATCAGAAGCCGTAGTGCATCTTTTGATACGAAAAGCGTTAAAATCTTTTCACAAACCCTTTTCTTTTTCTTGCAATGTCTTATATGTTTCCGACTTATAAAAATTCAATGTCATCAACTCTTTCCAACAGGGAGGGATTTCAATGTTATCAGGATGGTTTGTATAAAGTGTGATGACTGGTTATAAAGAGAGTTTATCTGCATCTTGCACAGCAGTCTTCTCTCCTGCATGAAGATATTTACCAGCTTGACCCTGTGTTCTTTAAGCGGTATCAGTAGCATAAAATACTTTTACGCCCTTGTGGAACTTTCTCCGCAGGGGCGTAAATACTTCATTTCTCTCTATTTCCCAGACACCTTTATTTTTCACTTTCCCGTAAAACATAAAAAACACCGTCCCCGCGGCAATCGCTTTGTCCGCAAAAACAGTGTTCTTAGTGCGCCTTCAGGGGTTCGAACCCTGGACACCCTGATTAAGAGTCAGGTGCTCTACCAACTGAGCTAAAAGCGCATATTCTTTTGTTTTTCTTTGTGTTGAAGTTTTGCATCACCCTCAACGCAAGTGATATTATATATTAGAACAAAACATTTGTCAACAGTTTTTCGAGTTTTTTTATCGTTTTTTTTATTTTTATTTTTCTATCCTGTTATAAGCTCATCATCCCGGAGATAGCAGATTGTAAAATGTGCTTCTCCGTATCTGTCCAGCTCCATCAGCATATAGGACGGAAGCCGCCCATCCTGTCTCGGATAGGAAAGACTGCCCGGATTCAAAACCACCAGCCCATCCTCACAGTATTCCAGATATGGCTTGTGCGTATGCCCGAACATGGCGATATCCACCTTCCGCGATCTGGCCTCATCCTTGATCCCTTCCGTTCCGAGCGTCACACCATATAAATGCCCATGAGTCAGGAAAGCGCGATATTTCCCGATAGAGATCTCCTTCTCCTTATCCGAAAAGGAAAAGAAATCATTATTGCCGCGGATCACATGGATCACGCAGGCGTCATTATTGATCCATTCCCGGAAATAATCCTCGCTTCCCTCGGTATCACCAAGATGTATCAGCATATCGAACGGAGCTGTCTTTTCAATTACCGTCCTCAGATTCCTGTCTCTCCTGTGTGTATCACTGACGATCAAAATCTTCATGTTATTCCCCTAATTCCTGTTTCAAGCGCTCCTTCATTGCACGGAGAGCTTTTCCACGATGACTGATAGCGTTCTTTTCCTCCATTGTGATCTCCGCAGAGGTCTTCCCATACTCCGGAAGCATAAGGATCGGATCATAGCCAAAACCGCCTGCTCCCGCCGGCTCATGGGCGATCCGGCCTTCCATCGTTCCTCTCGTCGTGATCGTTTTTCCGTCCGGAAGCACTGCTGCTATAACACACGCAAATCTTGCTGTCCTCTTGTCCTCCGGCACTCCCTCCAGACGTCCGATCAGGTTCCGGTTCTTGATCTCATAAGAGGTATCCTCTCCCATATATCTTGCAGAATACACTCCCGGCTCTCCATTCAGATAGTCGATCTCAAGGCCGGAGTCGTCTGCCAGTACGATCCCGCCTGTTTTTTCCCATACCGCCTTTGCCTTGATCACGGCATTATCCTCGAAGGTTTCTCCGTCCTCCACGATGTCCACGCAGACACCCGCTTCCTTCATCGATAAGACCTCTGTGCAAAGGTCTTTTAAAATTTCGCGGATCTCCCGCATCTTTCCTGCATTTGATGTTGCAAACACAATTTTATGATCCATTTTTATTTCCTCACTTCTATTGCGGATCCCTGCTCCGCTTTGTATACACCTTCAGGCATATATTGGCATCCAGCTGCTCCTCGACGCGTTTCCATTCGACACCATCAGCACTAATATACCCTTCTCCGTCACTCGTGTCAACATTTGCCGATCTTCCGGTCCCACGGTATTCGATCGCTGCCGGCTGTACTGTTCCCGGTGAGTAAAGCTCTGCCGCAACGGCAAAGCGTTCTCCCTTCTTTATATTAAGTCCTTCCTCGAAAGCAATCGTATAATATCCGGCCTCCGGTAAGGTTCCGGTAACCACAGTTGTTCCTGACGATGCTGTTGTTCCTGACGATGCCGTTGTTCCTGACGATGCCGTTGTTCCTGACGATGCCGTTGTTCCTGACGACGATGTTGTCTTATCGCGAAGACAGTTTTCCAGTGCCTGCTCCGTCATTTCTTTTTCCGGAACCGGAAATACCCACAATCGGTAAGATGTATTTGGCTTAAGCGCATAAAGGCCTGCTGCCCTCACCGTTTCATCTGCAGCTGCCTCATACACATTGGCGATCCAAACCGATGGAGAGCCATACCCCAGCTGTCCCGTCCATCCGCCAAGATCAGCCTGATAGATCGCATCATAATTATCCGTCGGCTCGATCCCGGAATACAATGCATTATAGCGTCCGATCTTTGTATCCTCGTAAGATACAAAAAAACAGCCCTTATCTCCAAAACCTTCTCCCCAGCTGTTCAGGCACAAAAACGCCCCATCTGAGGCAGGCTTCTTCGCAAAATTATTTCTGGAATATCCATCATCCCAGCCGATGATAACAATATCGTGGTTCACTTCCCGGCCGCCATCATAATAAAAGCCGCAGGTGCTTTCCTGATAACAGGTCTTAAAAATTGCTTCCTGTCTCTCCGGCATATATAAAGAAGTCTGCACACCTCCGAAGGTGTAGACTGCCTGCTTGATCGCCGTATAATTTTTCTCCTCCGGATATCGTATCTCCTGAATATGGCAGAGGGGCTCCGTCTCTTTGCCTACAGGCCCCTGCCATGCAAGAAAATAGGAGGAGGACACAGTATAATCCCCGCCGCTGTCATGCGTGGTTCCAAAAGCATTTTTCATAATCAGGTGATCCGCTGCCAAAGAGGATACCTCCTCGGCAGGAAAAGCCTGCTTTTTCATCGCTGCTTCAAGAGCCGATATTGCCGCATACGCCCAACAGCTCGACTGATTCTTCTGGTCATACACAGTCAGCGCCTTTCCTTCCTCTCTAAGGTCATAGCGCACCGGAAGCTCTCCTGAATTTTCACTTGCCGCCCGCCCCTGCACGCCGCCATTCTCGGCCAGACTTTCTTTTGAAGCTCCCTGCATAGCCATGGCTTCGGCCTGCGACACGGACATAAAAAGTAATACTGCGGCCAGCAAAGCGGCTTGCAGCCGCTTCATGCTCTTACTCAGGCCTTGAATTATTCTCAATGCTCTGCCTTCCCGCTCCTTTTCCCGATGGCTTCGGGCCGAGGAACTGATAGAAATAAGTTTTCATCATACCATTATAGATCTTTCTGTTTTTATCGGCTTTTCTGCCAAAATACCGCTCTGTGTCCTCATAAGACGTGATCAGATAGGCCGACCATGAATCCAGCGCCGCAAACCGTTCTCCGATCGTCTTATAAAGCTCCGGAAGGTTCTTCTTTTCCTCAATTCGCTCTCCATACGGCGGATTCGTAATCAGGAAGCCGTATTTTTTAGGATGACTCAGCTCACTCACCGGCCTCTGCTGAAAATGGATCAGGTGGTCTACTCCTGCTGCCTTTGCATTGGCTCTGGCCGCCCGGATAATATCGCCATCAATATCATACCCCTGAATATCCACATCTATATCTGTATTTACAAGATCGTTTGCCTCGTCCATGGCGGCATACCAAAACTTTCTCGGAATCAGGTTTCTCCACTCCTCCGACAAAAACTCCCGATTCATCCCCGGAGCCATGTTTGCAGCCATCATAGCCGCCTCGATCGGAAATGTTCCGCTTCCGCAAAACGGATCTACAAGGATGCGATCCGGCTTCCACGGTGTCAGCATAAGCAGTGCCGCAGCCAGCGTTTCTGTAATTGGTGCCTTACTGGTCAATGTCCTGTAGCCACGCTTATGTAAAGACTCTCCGGAAGTGTCTATTGCGACTGTCACGATATCTTTATGGAGAAATACCCGCAGCGGATAAGGATTCCCATCCTCCGGGAACCATGTGATCCCATACGCGCCTGCCATTCTGGCCACCATCGCTTTTTTCATAATAGACTGAATATCCGAAGGGCTGAACAGCTTGCTCTTGATCGAAGATGCCTTGGCAACCCAGAATTTACCGTCCCGCGGGATATAACGCTCCCACTCGATCGCCTTTGTTCCCTCAAACAACTCGTCAAAGGTCTCTGCCTTAAAGCTTCCTACCTTCAGCAGGACTCTTTCCGTTGTTCTTAAGAAGATATTTGCACGGCATATTGCCTCGGCATCCCCGATAAACGTAACGCGGCCGTCCTCTACCTGGCTCACCTCATATCCAAGATCGATGATCTCTCTTTTCATAACTGCCTCAAGCCCGAAATGGCAGGGGACAATCAGCTCAAATCTTTCCAACACGTTCTCTCCGTTTCTTTATATATTTTTAGTCTGATCCCTCTTGCTGTCTTATACCAATATTTTATAATCTCATATACCCTATGTCAAATGCTTTCTCACAACACCCTCAGCACTTGCTCCGACAGCTCAGGCTGCGTCAACCCGGCAAAGCCACCCGAACCACCCTCAGTCCGCAGTCATGTGCCTGCCTCTATAATACATAAGGCCGCCGTACACATTAACTGTCCGGTATCCCATGCCGGACAGCTCACGCGCCGCCAGCATGCTGTTCGAGCCATGGGCACAATACACAAGAATGATCTTGTCCTTTGGAAGCAGCTCCTGTGCCCGGAACAGCTCCTCATAAGGCAGATTGACCGCTCCCTCTAAATGTCCCCTTCTGTACTCCTCATTTTCCCGTACATCCACCAGAATATAATGGTCTCCGCCTGTATCAAGAATCCTTTCCAGCTGTCGCATCGATATATTTTGAAACATATTTTTCTCCTGCCTGCTTGTCTTAATACTATTATATGATACCGAGGCCAAAAGGTCATAAATCCGACACAAGCTTGTGAGAGTACAAAGCCGGTCAGGAGCAGAGGGGGCAAAATACCTTTTGATCCTTTGACTCGCAGTTACATTGTCACAAAAAGAGAGCGTCACAAAACAGGTTTATCCAAAAAGGATCTCCATATTTTGCGACGCCCTCCTCACATTTTTATCACGGGAGAGTTTACTTCCCGGAAGGATTTTTTCCCGGAAAAATTATCTCTCGGATAGATTTCTTCCGGAAAGATTTCCTCACGGAAGTTTTTTTCGGAAGTATTTTTTTCGGAAAAATTATCTCCCGACAGAGTTATTTCCCGGATGAATTTTTGCTGTTTCTGCTGTTATCAGAGCCGCTGTAGTTCTTCCCCCGGCAGTCCTGTGCTCCGTAATCCTGCGCTCTGTAATCCTGTGCTTTGTAATCCTGAGATCTGTAGTCCTGTTCATCCTGTTCCGGTCTGCCGGAGTTCTGACCGCCTCTTTTTCCGGAAGTTCTGTTATTCCGGCTATTATCAGAGCTGTTGTAATTCTTGCTGCTGTTCTGCTCGTCATAATTCTGGTCGTTGTTTCTTGACATTTTGAAGTACCTCCTGAGATGTTTTTCATTAATTACACAGCTAGTATGGCACTTCTGTAAAAAACTATTCGTTGAACAGCTTTTTTAACTTTTTCAGGCAGTGGTAAAAGGCAGGAAATAAAAACGCATCCGCGAAGATCCATGCCAGCGGACTGGCAAAGCATGCCGGAAGAAAGCCGAATACAGGAACAAAGAAAAATCCCACAAGGGCTCTTGCTACCATCTCGCAAACACCGGCCAGAATGGCAAAGCCGCTAAAGCCCATTCCCTGGATTGAAAACCTCACTACATTTACCGCTGTCAACGGAATGTAAAACAGACTGTTTCCGATTAAGAAAAGGGAGATCTGCCGGATCAGTTCCGTCTCGCCCGGATCAACAAACATAAGGGCCAGATATTTTCCGCCGAAAAAAAGTCCCACAAATGCAAGGATCGCATAAACAAATCCGATAAAGTTCGCTGTCCACATACCTTTTTCCACACGATCCAGCTTCCGCGCACCTACATTCTGGCCGGCATAAGTCGCCATAGTGCCACCTAATGAATCAAACGGCGTACAGAAAAACATACTGATCTTGCTGCCGGTCGAAACTGCCGCTACGGCCATAGAGCCAAGGGAATTTACCGCCGCCTGCAAAATTACGCTTCCGATGGCAGTGATGGAATACTGGAGCCCCATCGGGATACCCATCTGACAAAGAATCCTAGCCAGATTTCCGTCAAATTTCTTTTCATCCTCTGTCATCTTCAGAATCGGAAAATGGCGGATCATATAGATCAGGCAAAGCACTGCCGAAATTCCCTGAGAGATTACAGTTGCAAGGGCCGGGCCCCCCACGTTCATGCCAAGTCCTAAGATCGTAAAAAAATCAAGTGCGATATTCAAAACGGAGGAGAGTAACAGGAAATAGACCGGTGTTTTGCTGTCTCCGAGGCTTCGGATAATACCGGCAAGCAGATTATACAGATAGGTTACCGGAATACCCATAAATATTACAAAAATGTAATCCCATGCACCTTGAATAATATCCGACGGCGTATTCATCCACTGCAGGATCCGCATACATAAAACTCCGACAACGACCGTCATTACAAGAGCGAACGCACCTGCCAGATACATAGCATTTGCCACATATTTTCTCATAACCTTATAATCCCCGGCGCCGAATTTCTGTGCCACCGGGATTGCAAAGCCGCTGGCCACACCGATGCAAAAGCCATTGATCATAAAGTTGATCGAGCCGGTAGAGCCTACCGCCGCAAGTGCAGTAACTCCAAGGCACTTTCCGACGATCATAGTATCTACCATATTATAAAACTGTTGAAACAGATAGCCCAAAAGCATTGGCACTGCGAAGCCAAGGATCAGCTTAAACGGTGATCCCGCTGTCATATCTTTTACTGCACTCTTTTCCATACTTCCTCCTGCTGTTCTTATTCTGTCATTTTTTGCCTTCTTATTGAATCCCTATTATAAAACCATGATTTAAAAAAGTACAGACGGCAAAACAGCGAAAATCTGTTTCAAAATTCTCTTTTCTTTCGTGAAAACGTATGATATGATATAAGAAAATTAATAACATGCAGAGTAGATATTTGCGCGTCAAGTGCCTGCCGGACGGGGAGTTGCTGGGAGGACGAAAGGATTGACCTGCGGTGCAAATATCGCATCCCGCTGCACCAGAAGATCTTGTATATCATATCTCCTGTTGCGGTCAGAGGTTCTGCAAAGGAGGTATTTTTTATGAAAAAATTACTTGCTTTGATTTCTGAATCTTATCATGAATTCAAACATGTAAGCACCATCACCACCTGCGCCATGTTCGGCGCCATGGCAATCGTTCTAAACCAGTTTGCCAGTATCACCGTAACCCCCCAGCTAAAGATCGGTTTTTCCGCACTCCCAAACGAACTGGTCGACTATCTTTTCGGCCCCGTAGTCGGATCTCTGTTTGGCGGCGCCATGGACATTATCAAGTTTATGCTTAAGCCGACCGGAGGGTTTATTCCCGGTCTGACCTTTAACGCTATGCTGGCTGCCTTTATCTACGGTATGTTTCTTTACAAACGGCCTTTAAGCCTGAAACGAATGCTGGCAGCAAAGCTTGTAGTAGCCATCTTCTGCAACATTATCCTCGGAACCTACTGGCTCTCCACGATCACCGGAAAAGGATATCTGGCGATCCTCCCGGCCCGGGCGATCAAAAACATGATCCAGTGGCCGGTCGATTCTGTCATTTTCTTCCTTGTGGCTAAAACACTGGAAAAAGCCGGTGTCTTTCGGATCCTCAAACGGACGGGAGCCGTTAAATAATTTAACCGAATCAAGTAAGTCCCCTGCTTCAATTGCAAATATCCGCTTGACGTCAAACATCCGTGAGTCTTCGCATGTGATTCTGATACGATGAGTCTTCTCGGCTGAGATAAAAATGGAGTACTGCAAAGCAGGCGTATGATATTTCACATATCGTCTGTTCTGCAACGCTCCATTCGTATTTTAGCTTCTGTCCTATTCTTTTTTTCAGTATTCTTTTGGCTATTCTTTAAGCTTTCCTTTTCTTTAAGCTTTCCTTTGGGCTTTTCCTTAATCTCCGAGTACATTTACGATCTTTACCGGTTTTCTGTAGGAATAGCTGGAGATCAGGATCCCGTTTCTCTCATTGGAGGCATGGACGATCTCGCCGTCACCGATGTAAAGAGCCACATGATTGATGTGTTTTCCGCTTCCGTAAAAGATCAAGTCTCCCGGACGGGCATCTTCCATGCTGATCACTTTTCCTTCTTTTGACTGTGCGCTGGAGGAGTGGGATAACTGGACCC
>OIZE01000809.1_pt1 | contig 22643 bp, 42 predicted proteins | sample 1588421 | NCBI WGS metagenome assembly OIZE01 (sample SAMN03283251) | human gut metagenome | biome: human-associated habitat; material: feces | host: Homo sapiens | place: USA | collected 2013 | reverse complement strand
CAGCAGCTCTCAGAAAGGCTTTCGTCCGAGATAATGGGATATTCGTCCGCGCCGGTATATCGACTCTCCATCTCACGCATCCAGCGCTCCGGGGTCAGCTTCGATCTCAGTTTCTGCGCCCAGGAATACGGACGCATCTGCTGCAAAACGACGCATTCCCAGCTCATGTCATAAGCGAACGCGCTTTCTCCGCGATACATTTCTTTAAGGGTATCGCATCGAACTTGGAACGACGGATGTTGTTTCCGTCCAGCACTTGTGATAGAGTGGTTTTTATATGAAACGAAGTTCTGATCTGGTTTTCCATCTACATTGTGCCGCAAACGGACTGCCGGAAGAACAATCGTCGAATACTCTGTAAAATCAAATGGTGGATTTTCTTCCTGCGCAAATTCTTCTGCCGTTACGTCGTGAATGTTGTCACCACGAAACGCGGAGATGTAGAACGCGCTTCCCAGATCTGTCTCAATTTTAAAGTCATCCTTGCTTTCTGCCGTCACGCGCCATCCCTTTGCCAAAGCGGGATAGTCGTGCGCAATCTGCTTGAATTGTTTGCTTCCAATAAGTGCCATCTGTTTGTAGCTTGGACCGTAATACGCGCTTTGCGTTCCCGGCCAAACCAAGCCATTCAACATGGCATACTTGAATTTTGTGCTTGTCTTTGTAATGCCGCGCGTTCCTGTAAATGCAACATCCGCGTTTCTCGCGTATGCACGCATCATCAGACGCTGCATGATTTCTTCGTTCGCGTAATCCGCATATTCATCGCGGAACAGGTCGCATCCCTTGTCTGGATACCAGCGGATTACCCAGATTAGGAATGCCCACCATTCGGACTCAAACGATGTATAATCGCGTTGCTCAACCTCTCGTTTTTGAATCCATCCGACGCCTAACCGGGTGACCAAATCTTGCCATATCTTCTAGCCACCCAACATCACCGTCCTATTTCTTGTCACCTTTCACTGGGGGCATCCTTATAAGTCCCAGTTTGTCATATGCTTCTTTTTCCTGCTCATTTGGTTCTACCGCGAACTCTCCAAGTTCGTCGTGGATTCTCATTTCATCAGGAAGCATAGACAGTTCCGGCATTCCGTCGTTTTGCCGCATTCTGTTTTCGTTAATGAGAATCATTTGGTCTACTGCGTCTGCCGTGTATGGGTATCGCGGTTTCCTGCCAAAGAAATACTCAAACATTTCGTCAGGGCTGCACTGCTTTCCGTTTTTCATCAGGCCAGCTTTTTCAAGTCTGTCTGTAATTTCATCCAGACGAACAATGTCGGCAGGCCGAACATCCTTCTTTCGAAGGTTTTCGCTTGCGAGGTTTTCCTGAATCATGCCTGACAGTTTCTTAGCAGCGTCAAACTTTCCAGCGGCTGTCATATCGTTCATCTGTTTCATCCAGCGTGCAACGTTCCGAAGAATAAGCTGCTGTTTTGCGCTGACGGCATCTTCCCCACCGAAGTCTGATACGAGAACTTCATAAATGCGGTCAAATTCCGCATAGTCTTCATTGGTATAGTCGGTTCCCCAGTCCTTCCGCTGCCTCACCGTGCCAGCTTTGGCCGACTGCGCATTTTTTTCTGCATAGACGGCCTTCGTAAACTCTCCGTCTTTCAGACCCTCGCCAAATATCTTCGTGATGTCGGTCAAGCCATCGAGGAAGCCGTAACGCTCGCCGCTCTTGCTGGCATCCAGTTTCTTGATATGGAGGTTATCGAGGTACGAAAGCCACTTGTCGCGCCCTTCATCGCGCGGCACGCAGTCACGCGCAAAAGGAACATCATACTTGATGCAGCAATAGAAATATGCAAGACTTTCCGAGGTCTTTTTTGCAAGCTGCGCATAATATTCTTGCTGTTCCAGTTCACTGACGTTTTCGCTCATTTTTCCTCCAAATATAGCAAAAAGCGCTGTCCCGATACCTTTCCCATAGGAAAAGCACCGAAACAGCGCGTAAACGTCTCTATCTATTTTGCTTGATTATACCATATAATCATCAAAAATGCAAGAGAAGTTGCAAAGTTTGTTTTAGGCTGTTTCAAACGCGGTCAAAATGGCCTTTACTGTTTCATCGTCAAGCGTTCCTATCTCCCCCGGATTGACAGGTTCTGTGTTGTTATCCAAGGCATAATCGATGTGTATGAACTCCACGACACGATGTTGTGTCCCCGCTTCCCCTGCATCCATTCTGGATGAAGTAATGGGGGTGCTACACTCAAACTTGCAATCGACAAGTTGGTTTACCGAAGGGGCTACTGTGTTTTTCATTGTGTTTCCGCCTTTCTATCCAATGATGTTTTTTGTTGGGAGCTTTTTTGTTTTAACTCTTTCCATTGGGTTCACAACTTTGCTAACAAATTTTTCACCGTCCCATTGCTTAACCGCGTAAGGTTCAACTTTTAGTTGAGTCTCCGACACGGGAGCTTCCAGAGCAAAGTACCCACCACAGTATTCGCACTTAGATTCCCATGGTGAATGTGGTGCGCCACAGTTTGGGCAAACCGTTCTGTGAAGAAGCTGCGCGGTTTTATCCGATAGTCCCTTTATCGGATAAGCTTCGCCATCTAAAGTGAGTGTCCCAATCAGTTCGCCGATTTTCGCGTAAATCTTCTGTGGTGTTTCGTTCATTGCATCGTCGCGTTTCTTGTTAAGTTCTCGGATGCGGCGTTCTGCGTTTGAGTAGAAGTCTTCAAATTTCTCGTCATCGTCCATGAATTTCTAACCTCCCTGCCATATACGACACGCGCAAAGCAGTTGCCGTCAGCACTCCGAGCTTTTCGTGTTTGCTGTCATTGCTCAGCACGTCTACCTCGAACGTGACATCATATGTCCCATCGCCGTTGTACTTCTGCGAAACGAATCTGTACTTGGTTCCTTCCAGTATCTCCGCGAAGTTGACTCCCGGCCCGATTTCCTTCAAAAAATCAAGTCTTTCTATCATCGGCTCTGCCCAATCGGAGAATTGCCGCATATGCTCAAGCGCTTCGTCCGCCTGCCGTGCAAATTCTGACAGTTCCCATTCCCGTCGCTTGCTTTCAGCGTCCCTCTGGCGTTTCTTTTGCTTCCATCTGGCATCACGCCAACTCTGGTCATGCTTTGCCATACGGTTTCTCCATCCCTTCCGTCAGGATTTCAATCGCTTTTTGCGTTCCATACACGCATTTTGGGAGTCTGGTATCTTGAAATCGTCTCCAATCTGCAACAGCATTGGCATATCTCACAATGTCACCATGTTTTACAACGCCCGGAAGCATAAACACAGCATATTCCTCTCCACGCGCTTTAACGCGTTCCAAAATATTCTTGATGCACTTCTCGTCGATGTCAAAGCCCTTTTTCACCTCATAAACACCGCCGGTGATTGTGTTGCATACAAAAATGGTCTTAGCTTCATCTTCTCTCATTTGTTATACGTCCCCAGTACGCCGCGCTCCGCCCGATCATCGGCGCGTTTCGCCATCCACATGAGGGCTTCTTCAATATGCGTGATTGCGCAGGCGTTCTCCCGCGTGGCAAACTCACCCTTGTTGAAGGCCGTCAGCCTATCACGCACGATTTCCAAAAGGTCAGCGTCCAAAATACCATGACGCGCATTCGGGTCATTTCGTGCGCCTTTCTGAAATTTTATCTGTGCAATCACACTTTTTCTGTCCACATCCATCACAGTGTAATCGTGATAGCCGCCTCCGGGTCCTTCGTCATCACTCCGAAGGATGGCGTGCGGGTTATTGTGCTTTTGAATCGTCGATAGCTTTTCCATATCTTTCCTCCCATCTATCCAACGGTTCTTTCAGAATTTCCACCGATGCAAGTTCACCGTTTACAAACTCGCATCCGCAGTAGCTGGTTGAAATTACAATTTCAGTAATATCGGGTCGTATGCTTTTCAGAAGTCCAACGGGATTGCCGTTGAACGTCACAAACGGTGCGTTCTCTGGACGATAATCCCTAATTGGGGCTTCCGGCGCGGCTTCCAGTTTGCTCCTGAATCGAAGCAATTCATCGACATCTTCCGTGTCCGGTAGCTTGCCATCTTCTCGCCGTAGGGAGTCAAGTGCTTTGTTGATTCCCTCAATGATGTGCGTTGCATTAACGTATTTATCCACGTTCACCCTCCGTTTTGGACGCTTCTTCGAGCAGCCGTTTCGCATATTTCATCGACGTTACAGCCCAAAGCTTCTCGATCCCTGCTGGTTCTTCGCGTTCCGCCCTCTCGATTGCACCTTCCAGTGTGGCAATCAGTTGTGTAGCGTTGATGTATCGATCTGGCTGAGATTTCGCACTCGACAGATTTCCCAGCGCTCTCAAACAATCATTGTCACATGTAGCAACTTCGATGTTCATGCCATGGAGTATCATCTGAAGTTCGTCCACGAGATACTTCTGACTTTTACTGAGACCACCGTTTGCAAGAAGGTGAATGTAGTTCGTCAACGTGATAGGAACGGGAATCTTCTTACCCATTTGACCCGCAGTCTTCTGGATATACTTGACCATCGGGTATGTAGCCACAACGATGGTCGAACCCGTTTTTTCAGACATCTCGATAAGCATAGTGGTTTTTCCGCTACCGCGTTCTCCTGCATAAATTATCATGGTTGTATCCTTTCACACACAAGTGTCATTCAAATTCAAACCTTTCTTCCACACCAATGATTTTCGCCCCGCACTCGCAGAGTGGATACCTTTGCTTCAGATTCCGTGCGTCGATATAGTTGAAAAACCATTTTTTCTGCCCGCACTTTGAGCATGTCTTCCAATACCGCTGCACACCCGGCTTGCACTCGTCCGTGACGATCCAGTTGGCCGTGCCCATTGGGTATTCGAGGTACCCCATCGCCCAACCACCTTCTCCAAAAACGACAATGCTGCCGTCTTCGTCATCCATGACAGCAGAAAAATGGACACCGTTTGCGCATGGATTCACTTTCAGCTCTCTGTACCGTCTTTCTTTGCCAATGTCTGTGTATATTTCTTCCCGGTTCATCGGTTCAACCGCAGATCCTTCACTGGCAGTCTCATCGCATGGTGGTTCAGACGCTGCACGCACTTTCTCCATGAGAGCGTCGAATTGTTCCTGCGACATTGCCTTGATTTCGTTGAGAACTTCTTCGAGATTTATCATAACAGGTGTTCCTTTCATCTACTCTGCATTAAATCCACCAATAGCACTTCAAGCGTCTTTTCCATTTGAAGTTGATATGTTCGTCCATTCTGCATCTGCAATACGGGCATTTTTTCTTGAGAAGCGTCCATTTTTGCACATTCATTTCATTTTCATGCCCATTCACCACTGGGGCAACGTTCCCGCAATTTGAGCACGCAAAGGCCACTTTCGTTTTCCAAGCATCATCATCGATTCCAAAAATATCGGGTGGTCGAAACGTTGTCCAATGCGCATGACGGATTGCTTTCTTTTTCTTACGTTTTGTCAGTTTGCTCATCCGCGTTTTCTCCATAAATTCCTCTAAACTCATCGCATTTGTACAGGCTGTACACGATACGATTCCATTCAACCTCCGAGAATCGTTCGCCTTTGTGCTTTTTACACCGGTGCGGGTAAAGATAGCCTTTCTGGCATTCGTGGAATGCGCAGGTTCCGCAGCAGTCTACCATTATCGTTCCTCCAGCATCTTTAGATAGTTGTCCACGGCCTTTTCAAATGAATGGAAGCATTCATTGAGTGTTTTACCGTGGAATGCTACTGTATCTTTAATTTTTGTAAATCTTTCTGCATCTTTAGTTCCCTCAACCTGTCCGACGTACAGATTATCGTTGACGTCATACTTAACGTATGCCAAGAATCCTTTGTACATTGAACCACACCAGTTGGCTCCATACGGTGGTTTTAAAATCCCCAAACGGCGTGCGTCGATTGCAGCATCGACGATGTTACATTGCATCTCGTTCCACTTCTGGATAGCAAGCCGTTTCGCTTTACTGCGTCCCACGCGCGCGGTTTCACACTTCCGTGCGCCTTTCAGTCCGCATTCCGGGCAGATGACACGATATCCGTCACCGCATCTGCGCAGCTTGGCATCTACGCTGCACCGCAGGCACGGGATGATAAATTCATTCATTCTCATCATCTCCAAAGCGCTCATCATACTCTTCCGGCGTAATGAACTGAATATCATCGCCGGTATAGCCGGCTACGTCAAGACACATCAGCTCTACCAGCGTATCTTTATTGACACACTTGCACAGATCTTCATATGGGATCGTGTTATTTGCTTCGAAGCTCATCTGCGCACCGAACTCCCCCCGGACGGTAAAACACACTCGATTTTCAATCATTTTCGTTCCTCCTATTCCAAGCCTTGATTGCCGCACGTTTTGTCCCCTTTATCGGCCCGTTTGCCCCGCAGTATGTACAGCGGCATTGATACATCACTTCCGGGGATATGTCTGCATTAAACTGGTGTATCTCATCAAGATACACCGGCCAATCCACAGAGCACTTGTGGCAAAATGGGCAGTTACTCGGTTGCTCCATCTACATACCTCTCATTCCATGCACGAATAGCCTGTTCGACGTAGGGCGCAAAAAGCTCCGTCTGCCTTTGGCATACAGGGGATTTCTCTACATATGCTGGCCCCCATGCACTGTTATACGGCCAAGCGTTACACAGTGGCTCCGTTCTGATAGGCTTTCCACTGCTGTCACACCGGGCGCAAAAGACTTGTATGCGATATGCGGTCTTTCCACCACTGCTGTAGTTACAGTGAGAAGTTTTGAAGCTCACTTGCCCGCGTCCGCCGCAAAACGGGCAACTACGAATTTGTTCCATCATCGAACCTCCGGTTCCAAGCCTCAACAGTTTCAACGTATGGATTAACCACCCATTTGTGCTTAAACTTAAATGTCGTTTCGCACTTCTGGCATTTTACATCCAGCGTCATGAACTTTTTCCCATAGTTGCAGGTTCCACCACGTTCCTCAACTTCGCCGCCGCAGAACGGGCAGCATTTAAGATCGTTCATTTTCCCTCCTATTCCACACTTCCGCAGCTTCTTCCCGTGTATCAAACCAGTTTGTACACGGTTCGCATTTGCACACGTCCCCGCGATTTTTGCAGGCTACAAGGAATCTATCGTGCGTGTATGGTTCGCTTATCACGACGGCCTTCCCGCCGCAGAATGGGCAGCACTTGAGATCAGTCATGTTCTTCCCTCGCTTTGCACGGAAGGAAGCACGTTCCGCACGGCGGTACTTCGCACTCACCGCTCCGAACAAAAGGACATTCCTTTACTCCACAGTTCATTTTTCCTCCTGGCCTTTTCGGCGTCTTCCTGATTTAAGAACACTTTTGTTCCGAAATCTTCCTCTGTGAACTCCCAATGCGCGTCACCCCAATCATCATAGACGCACGGCGCAACGACCTTCGCATACAACCCATCGGAAGCGCGGCAGATCATGATGCGTTTGCATTTTGTTTCCTCGATTCCATCCAAACTGTCTGTTGTCAGGACAAACAGTTTGTCGCCCGGTTTGCACGGAAGAGTAATGTTCATGCCGGCTTTATCTGCTCTTACCAGATCACGGATACGTTCTATTGAGCTGATTTCCCCGCCGAATGCCATTTCAACGATGCTCTTAGCAGCGTCAGCTTGCCACGTTTCAAGGCCACTGTCCTCAAATTCAGCCAAACGTGCCCATACTGCTTCTTCCCACTTGCAGCCATATGCACAATTCCCACCGACTTCGAGGCAGTCCTTGCTTTTGAAATGTGTGCAGCATACGCCGTTTTCGTGGCTTGTTTCACTGCTCCGTAATGTTAATCTCTCCAAAGTTCCCTCCCAGCACCTCATGCCGTTCGATTTCCGCGTTGATGCAGAATACATCGCTGTACGGATCTGCGTCTTCATCCTCGCAGACCAAAAGTGTCTGATCTGCCGTTCCGACGTGTTCTCTAACGATGTACCAGACGCCGAGATTTTGCTTGCAGTAACCGATGCGGATGATTGTTCCGTCGCTAAACCACAACCGTACATCCTTGTCGAAGCAGTCAATACTACCATCATTGTAGTTGCTGTTTTCGATTTCGACCGTATCATCGCTATAACCATAGATTGTTACCACTGGTTTGTTTCCCTCCCTTGTCCAGTTCGGATTTCTGGATTCCACCTCATATGGGCCGACATTTCGGAACCTGTTCTGAAAATCGAGGTTAAGCATATCCGTCGGTGTTACTTCCTCGACTTCGCTATCGTAGACCGTTTTCGCGTGCTGCTTGTCTTTGTCGTGAAATTTTAAGATGAATGCACCGGTATCAGGTGCAATGCCCATGATCTCCACGGAGAAGTTTCCCAACACTCGGTAGAACTCATCCTGATCGATTATCGACCGCAACACGTCCTTATGAAGTTCAAGTTGCAGATTATCGCAGATACGCGCACACATGAAATCCTCCATTTTTTCCCCCTTCCGATGCTGATATTCTCCGTTCCTCTTGAATCAGCCATGCCAATTTCTTTTCCATTTGCTCATTACGGAGCAACCACCTTTTTTCCTCTCCCCAAGGAAATCTTCTGAATCCCGGTACATCAATCGGTTCATCCGATTCGAGTTCAAGGATTCCGACCAGTGGGAAAATTCTAATCCACTTTCCGGGGTAAAACCTGTTTCGCCATTCGTTTTCCTTTTCAAGATATATTACGGAATTTGATTCATCGGTAATGATGAATTTCATTTCATCGATATCAATAAGATCGCCCGAAACATGGTATTCATTAAGGATATACGTCACGGGATAGAATATCTTGCTGTCGATTCTCCTGAGTATGACACTCATTCCGCCGCCTTTGCGATGATAGCCTCGCGGACTTTCACGCTCCGCCCCATCTTGTCTGCGAGAATTGCTGCCGCATGGCTGATAATCGCATCTCGGTTCTCTGCAAGCGTGTCCGCTACGATATTCTGCGTCCATGTAGATAACGGATCTCTGGCAGGATTCGCATTTCTGTATTGGTATGTTGTGAAAACTTTATTGATGATTTCCTGTTTGATCTGCGCTTCGATAGTCTTAACGCCGCTCTCCATTATGGTACGCTTGATTGCCTCGTCATCGATGTTGATGCCAAACTGTACAATATGCTCCATTAACATTCCTCCTCATTCAGATAGTTGATGAGTTCGTTGATTTTGACTGCAAGATCTGTGACCGTCGGTTCGATTCTCTGCTTTGTCAGGCTCTGCTTTGTCATTCTCTCTTTCTGGAACGGGTTGTGATACATGCCAATTTGACGGTAGTGCAGCCACAAATCGGATTCGCTTCCAGCAAAGAAGCCACGGTCACCGTTTCTGATGGACGGGCGCGTGATTTCCCAATCGAAGGAGAATTGTTCCTTGCCGTCAACAGGCACTGTTTTCCCAACTGTTTTTACTACACCGACATTCCCATGCAGACTTTCTACATAATCTCCGGATTTAATTATCATATACACTCCTCCACATCAGTTCTTCCGCAGTCAAGATAGACTGTGACCATCTTGCCGCATTGTTCGCAGGTTATTTGCACGTTTGCATTTGATGAGCTTACAACTATTGTTCGGCCCTTGTGTTTTATTTCTACTGTCCCGTTCACGCCGCAAACTCCGACGATATGCCCGTTTGGGCAACGTATGAGCTGACTATTGCATAATTCGTTTTTTGGTTCATGGTGCTTGCAGCACGCCGCGATTTGGCAGTCTCCGTAGTTCGTCGCATGCGCGCATGCAACGTTTTTTCCATTGCAAAATCCGCTCATTGCAGCTCCTCCACGAAGCACCATGACTGTGGCGGCTTCTGCACAAAGCATCCAGAGTCCGTGCATTTCTCGCAGTCCGGGATGGCAAAACCGAGATCTGAATACGCGCACTCCCGAAACCACTTTTTGAAGGTGTTGAGCGGCAGCGGCTTATCGTAGAGTTTGAAGTCTGAAATATGCCATCCGTATAATCCATGTGCGCCGTTTGCATACGTCCGAATTTCATCGGCAGTCAGGCAAGTGTGCCGGACATCATCTTCGTTTAGCCAAAATCTGCTGTTTGAAAAAATGTTCGTTACCCTGTCGCAGACAAACTCCCCAATGACCTTGCCATTTCCCGGATATAGCCCGCCCGCATCCTTCGCAGTAAAAACGTCTGTTGGTTTTTCAGGAAACAGTTTTCTGTCTTCTGGATTCAATATCCAAAGCATGTCAGGTCCATGTGTGCAGTAGACGTACACCTTAAATGGCGCGTCCAACCGGGGCTGTCTCTTACGAACCTCGATTGTCTTTTCACCATTGGCAATCTTCGAGCACCACTTTGGTCTGATGCTGATTAGTACGGCTTGCATTCCTGCACATCCTCCATTTTATCCGAAGGTTCAAAGGGTTTGTATACGATCTTCTCTGGCTTCCCCGTCCAACTCCATCCGCAGCGGTAGCATTGCTTCTTTGGAATCGGCGGGAATGTGGCGATCACGATATTTTGCAGCTCCGCGCCGCATTTCGGGCACGTTTCAACAAGAATGCTCATTCAGGTTTCCTCCGTTTGTAAAATAACTCGTTATACGCATCGTAGCGGTCTTGGATGTGCGTCGTGGCAACCGTATCTGCCGTTCTATTCTTTAGTTTCCGAATCGGTTTTGTAACGGCACATTCTGGTTTCCAGCCTCGTTTAATCCTTCTTTTAATCGTAGCGTATGGGATTCCCGTCTTATCTGCCCACTGGGACATAGTCAACTTTTCCCCAAATGCTTCAATATAGTGGTTTCTTCTGGTATTGTTGCATTGCGTCTTATGGTCAACCCATCTGCAATTATCTGGCGTATAATCACCATCGTTATCGATTCTGTCGATAGACAATTCAGGAGAATACCCCGCGTTAAGTGCCCATTTTTTGAACGCGCAGTAATCATTTCTCCATTTATCATCCATCTTGATTCCTCGCGCCCCATACCATTTGTAATGATATTCCGTTTCGCAGTAACACCTTGTGCGCATTCCACTCCAAATGTTATGCAGGCGTTTATGACTGTCTCCATGTATCGTTGCATTTTTCCTTCTGTATTCGTTGTGCTTGCACCCGCAGCTCTTACGTTTTTTCGTTTTTATCTCCTGCGTGGATAAGTAACGTATGTTTCCGCATGAGCACAAGCACTTCCACTGTCTTACCTTATGGCCGTCATTCCTGATTTTGGGTTCACCTTCTTCTAGTACTTTGAACTCACCGAAGGAGTATCCTCTTAAATCAATTTTTGGTTCTTTGGAGCCACTGATTATACTTTCCATAACGTCTCTCCCACGAAACAAGTTCATCCTTCGTCATGTCCCTAGAGAACCAATCCCAGAATCCGCACGGATTCATTTCTGGGCAAAATCCTCGATAGACACAGTTACACACCAGCACATCCGCAATTTCAGGTTCGATCTCGTGGAGTGCTGCCTTGAAGTCTTCGGCGTACTGTCGCGTCTCCGGAGCGGCTTTACGACACAAACGTTTCCGCATGGTGTCAATTTGCGCCTGTACATTTGCTTCTCCTACGAAGTCAACCGGCGCGTCCTGCGGCAGTTTGTCGCGGTCAATGCCCGTCCGGTCTGAGCGCTGTGTTCTGATGAAACACTCCCATTTGTGGCGGCTCAAATGCGTAGCAATCCAACTTTTGATTCCCTTCCATATCCATTTGACGGAAATGTCTCTGATTGTAGAATGCTCCGCAATCAGGATCTTCCGTTTGAATTCCGTACTCGGCTCATGGTCGAGCGGTGGCTTGCCGACCGTTGACCGGCAATCGGAAGCGACCTCCATCCAGTCACCTTTGATTTTTGTGATTTCAGTCTTCATAGATACATCACCTGCTTTCTTATTCTGATTGCTTCTTCGCTCTGCATGATATCGTCTTCGGCCGCAACATAGCCGACGATTGAGTGATGAGACGCGATTGGCTCGATGTCGCCGAGGTCAATGCGTAGCCCATCAGGATAGCCAAAGTAGAAGCCCCTGACTCTCATTTTTTTGATACACAGTCCTGTGTCGAATAGACAGTAGTCACCGATTTTGCATGGAATTGTGAGCGTTTGTCCGCCGTTCAGTGTTTTCATTTGGCCTCCTTGTCACATGGTCTTCGCAGCCACTCAACGTATTCATCTCGGATGTCTGGACATTCCCAATCGGTTATTCCGAGACGGCAAAGCATCTCTTTTACTATCCCAGAAATAGCTCCGTACAGAATGTCTGCAAGCTGAATGTCATCTGCTTGCCTGATGTATTCGCCATTGGTTAGCGGGTCGGTATCGATTCCTACCTTTGCACGGTTCGCGGCGCATTCGCTGCCACGATATGCCGCAGTGCAGTTTTTTACCGGGCAGTTATAGCACCCTGCTTCCATCATGGGCAGCATGGCTGTCCCTCCTTCTGTTTCTCCAGATACTCTTTCAGCAGCTGGCATTCTTCCATACAGCTCTTTGACTCCACTTTCCCGTTTTTGTATCCTACCACTGACCCCCATCCATGGTCACATCCATCGCACGGGTTTTTGCCTATTGGCTGTACAAGAGATTCCAATCGTTTTACTTCTGATGCAAGTAACTCAAGTTGTTCTGCGGCAGCTTCATGCAGTTTGATTCTGCACCCTTCCACATTCACGAACGGACACATAGATTCGCAATCGAGTTCCCCTGTCGTGTCATAGCAGCAACGTAGTCCACGAATAATATCGTCCGTTCTCATTCTTTCACCTCATAGCAATCTTTTAAGCTTGGATTCCGTTGGCAGCACGAGCATTTCTGGTGACGGCCATTCCAACGGCAGCCGTCGCACTCCCCAATCGTAATGTAGCCGAAATAGTCAGGATGCTCATTGATGATTTGGTGCAGTTTCAGCAGCGCATATCCGGCCGTCGGCGAAGATTTGTTTTCAATCAACGCCATATCCAAATATGCAGTTAAGTTCCCAGCATGAATGTGCTTAGCCATCTTTCTGCGCTCCAATCAAATACTTCCAAGCATCGCCGGGATTTTTTTCATCTCCGAAGTGCCGTTTCGTGACCGCAATGCAGAACGGTTCAATTTCGCTTGCCCACTTGACACTTTTCCAGCCGTTGAGCTGCATCCAGATCAAAGGGAATCCGCCCAAGCCGTCGAATAAGCTTCCTAACGTTGCATCACGTTCATACTGTGCGCAAAGTCGTTTCAGAACCCATTTCCAAGGCGGTAGCGCGATAGAGTTTCCGAGTGCTCGATACCGCGCGCTGTCTGATGATTCCTTGTGAAGTTTCCCCTTTTCGTCTGTCCATGCGCCAATGTCCGTCCAGCCGTCCGGGAACCCTTGAAGCCTTTCACATTCCAGCGGTGTCAGACGGCGCACCACCATATTTTGCATAACTGCCTGTGCATCGTGCATTGTGTTTAACGTCTGTGCTTTTTCAGTTGCCATGCACTGTGCTTCATTCAGTTGCCCATTTCCCACTCCATACGCAAGCGGCACTTGGTTCCCGCCGGTTCCCATCCTGCTTTGCAGCGTCGGAACGACATCCCCACATTCACGAATCACGTCGTTTGCGTGGCTCATGTCCAGAATCGCAATTCCACCTTGATTCTTCGACGGGTCAGGTGAAGTGGTATCAAGTGTCTTCGCTATTTCGACTTCTCTGCATCCGCTATTTGGGTTTGGAGATTTCATGCTATTGGATGCAAGAGAATCGAGACTGTACACAACTGCTGGCTTATTTCCACCGCACTCTGCGTTGAGCGTCGGTGACTGTTCGCTATTGCCAAGCTTGAATCCCGCGCAATACACGCCATGCCTGTCCGCAGCTGTGAGCGTCGGAGAGGGTTCTCCGTCGTGTCCCACTCCGAGTCCATTTCCCGCACCATCGTCTTTTCTGGTGTCCCCACCGCCAGAGAAACGAGTTGCCTTGTCGTTGATAGGTACACAGAAAACGCTTTCTCGATTCTGCCCACTCTTTTCACGCGCTTGAAGAGACGGCCAAATACCATTTTCTCCATACACACGGTTCGCCTGTGAATCCCACGGCGTAAGTACACCTCGGAATAGCGTTTGGTCGTTGTGCGTGCCTAGTGTCCCGCTCCGTTCTGACTGGACTAAAACCCCTTTTCCGCCTCCGTCACAGCCACCCCTGATTCTGTCTGTGCAAGAAGTGCCTCCTTCAGTGCCTCTGGAAGATCTTTCCCCCTCTTCTCTGCCCGTCTCAAGATGCCCATACACGCCTTTGGTGTTAAGGAGTATTTCGTGTGCGGTCGTCCCTCCAAAATCTGCGACAAGCGCGATTCTACGACGACGTTGGGGCACTCCCCACCATTGCGCGTCGAGCACGCGCCAAGCCACGCTCCATCGTCCGTCCACGTCCCTGTACCCCCCCAAGTTGGCCATCCCTTGTCAGGCACTTGAATATCGGGGGCTTCCGGCTCTGCGACACGAATTGTTTCTTCGAGGACGGCCGCGAAGTCGCGGCCCTTTTGGCTACTCTGGGCACCAACGACGTTTTCCCATACCATGTATCTTGGTCGAACAAACTCACCTGTCCGTCCGGTCTTTCTGTCATGTTCTCGCATCTCCTTGATAATTCTGATTTGTTCCATGAAAAGGCCAGAACGTTCGCCTGCAAGTCCTTTGCGCTTTCCAGCTATTGATAAGTCCTGTCTAACAAGGTGAACCACCAATTATACAGTCAACCGGTTCGATTTCCGCGCCGTTGATTTTGCAAATATCGCCAAGATGAATCACCTAAATCACCCCCAGTTTTTTCTTGTAGTTGTATACTGTCTGCCGAGTTACGCCAAGTTCCCTACAGATTTTTGCCTGCGGTATTTTCAATCGTAGCATTTCCTTCAGCCGTTCCAAATCAAACTCTCCGCCTACGTTCGGCCTTCCTTGCTTCTCTTTTGTGCCGCCGTCAAGGCAGTTGCAGCACTCAGTGTCCGCATAAGGACAGTGATAAAGGCAGAAATCAATTTCGTCCTGCGTTTCTTTCGTTACCCTCTCCGGCGTGTCTGACCTGTAAATGCTTTTCCATGGTGCTACCGCCAATCTGAATACATCTTCACGCATAGATTCCATTGTTTCTGCCTCCGATTCAAACTTCCGTTATTCTGATTCCATATATCCAGAGCATCAGTTTCCGCTTCAGCACGAACTTTGCATAAGGTGCCGAAGAAGGATTCCTGTAGCCCTTCGAGTCTTCCACGACTGTCTCTCCATCCTTTTCGTAAACGAAATCGGCAACATATGTCACCTGCCGTTCGAGAAGAATGCGCTTGTCCTTGATTCTCGTTCCGCGTTTCCCGTACTGCTCGACGGTTTTGTACTGTGCCGGAATCAGGAGGTATTCTTTCTGCCATTCAAGGTTCTGGATAACTCCCTGCTTTTCCAGAAGTGCAAGATCGTCATAACGGTCTGCTTCCCGCTTGCTGTCAAAGGTCTTGCCATCGCGAGTAACCTTCTTGTTTCGCAGTTTTGGTGGCTTATCGGTTTTGCCCTTTTTCACAGCTACTTTCCGATTTTCGGCCTTGTCCGAGGACTGTATTGACGCCCTCCGCTGCATTTCTTGTATGATCTTTTGCTCCGCCTGCCGTCTGTATGGCTCCGGCAAGTCAGATAGGCTAATTCCCTTTCCCATTGAAAAGTCCTCAAATTGTCAGCTCGTAGTCATCGCCACCAGCCACTTCTCCGTCATCCGTTTCCTGTGGTTCTTCTCCCTGCATGGACTGACAAAGCTCCCAAAACGCATCTACGAAGCCGGTGTTGAATGCCCGCATGAATTCTGTCCTGTCGTGCATATAGCCTTTTGCCATCGCGTTTGCGAACGCAGTCCAGAGGCAGTCGATCATTTCTTCTCGATAGTCGTCGCTCTGAATGGCAATCTGCTCAATTCTCAGTTCTGCCCATGTTTTTTCCTCACCGGCGCTGTTTTTGTATTCTTTGCTTGACCATCTTCCAGCGATTAAAACCTGATCGCCCTTCCGAACGCGCTGCGCGATATTGGTTTGAGGAGATTCCCCTAATGCGAGGACGTTCATAAACTTTTTGTCCTCGTATGCAACGCCAAATGTTACCTTTGGCATGGGTGGTTTGTTGTTTGAACCCTTTGTGTATTCTAGTTTTGCGTCCCGCGTAACCTTTCCCCATATGAGCATGGTTTCGCATGACTGCCGTTTTGGTTCTTTCGGGTCTGTGATGACTGCACTGGTTATCGGCCTCATACCTCACCTCATCCGAAAAAGCCATCGTCCGTGTAGGACGTTGCTACTGCTTCCGGACTGCTTTCGGTTGCTGCCTTTTTCCGCTTGACGGGTGCAGAAGCCTGTACTTCTTCCTGCTTGGTATCATTTCTTCGATCAAGTTCAGCGCTCACGGCAGTTGCATCGAAGAAGTCATCGTCCGATGCAGCAGTGATAGCAGGAGTTGTCGAAACCGCGCCAGTCACTTCTCCAGTTGACTTGTCAACGTTGATAATCGGCATATCGGGAACGATGCCTGATTCGGAATCATTGTCCATCGCATAACGAACTTCATTTGAGAGAGGCGCATAGCCAGAGTTCAGGAGGCTCCGTAGGACTGTTTTCTTGCACATTCTTTCCTGACCGCCGCCAACATCGTACCATGGCGTCGATTTGCGCATCTTTTCTTCCTCTTCCGCCGTCATTTCACCAGCGATAAACTGGTCATATTTGTCACGTTTGAACGCCTGCGCGTATTTTTCTGCATGATTCAGGAGTTTTTCCATAGACCAGTATTCACTTCTGAAGAGTCCGTCCTTCAACTCGAAGTATGCGTAATAGCCGGTGATTTTTGCAGCTTCACGATCTTCGTCCGTTTCGTATACGTTGAAGTCAAACGACGGCTTCCCGGTTCTGCGGTCACGTCCCTTATATTCACCCTCGCGGATATCGATGCAATCGATATCGTTGTAGACCCCCGTAGAAAGGGCCAGTTGGAGCATGCCTTTATAACCAAGGATAAAACTGCACGTCTGTCCATACGGCACAAGATAATATCCCATGCCAAGGGTCAGCCCCATACCTTCACCACGAAGTGCGGCTGCGACGATTGTTCCTGGGTCACACATTTTAAGCTGTTCGGATGCGTTGACAGCGGAAATCAGCGTAGATGTGAATCTTGCAGCGACCTTATCGTCTTTCAGCGACTTCTGAATAAGTCCTTGCATCGCATTGGACGTGATGGCGTTTGAGAACGTCTGCTTCTGTGCAGGCGGCGTAAGTCTAGTTGTTGCGTTCATATTTCACATTCCTTTCGTATATCAGTCTCCGAATTTTGGTACACGGCAGAATCGGATGCCGTTGGCGTTCAGCCAGTCCCGAAGTTTGATTTTCTGCTCATTGGTAACGTACACTCTGAAATCGAGCACAGAAACAGGTTCCGTTTGCGCGTTTTCCATCCCATCGACGTGAGAAAGATTTGACGAATTCAGCATTTCTTCCGCCCGGCGCGCAGTTTCTTCTTCGATTTTCCGTTGTGCATCCCTTTCGGCCTGCTCGCGCTGTGCCTTTTCCATAGCAGCTTCGTGCGCCGCAATCGCCTCACGTCTTGCGCGTTCGGCTGCTTCTTCGGCAGCTCTGCGTGCTTCCCGCTCCTTTTTCAGCCTATTCAGTTCTCCGCCGCGCCGCATGGCCGCTCCAAGGTCAAGCGTTTTCTGATATTCCAGGAAGATTTCACTCTCGAACTCTCCGCCAGCTTCTGTGATGGTTGCAACGTTCTCTGCAATGGTGCTCACAGCTTGCTGGATGTCCGATTTCGCCGTTTCCATGTCATAAGTGGCATTCATCCAGCGCGGGTTTTCAATCCGTTCAAATTGAAGCCACGCTTGCTGATTGAGCGATTCAAAGAATGCTTTGAGTTCTTCCCGCTTCTCTGTTTTCCGTTTTTCATCAAAAGCCTTGACCTGTACGTCAATGTTCTTCGCAGCCTCGTCGCACATACCGGACAGTTCTTTCATTTTCGCCTCGAAGTCGTTGTACGGCTCCAAATAGCGTTTTTTGATTGCGATTCGCTGTTCTGATATGGTCTTTGACAGTTTTGAAATCTTGGCTTTATCAGCCTTTGCCGCTCCAATTTCGTCTTCGGTGACGACCATGCTCTTGTAAGATGCAAGATTCTCGATCAGCCATTTTTTCACTTCCTCGAAGTTGAATGCGATACTCTGCGGAAGTGCTTTGTCGAGGTCGGTTATCATCCTGATTTCCGTTGTTTCCATCAAGCGTTCACCTCCGGCATGTCGTATTCCGTAATGCGCTTCAATGGGAAGTAATCAGGATTGACGGCAATTCGCGGCACATTCACCGCCACGACTATTGCTCTGTTCTTTCCCTTCCCAGCCGGCACAAGCACACGATCTCCAACGTTCAGCGCCATGTCCGTTTCATAGCTGTACCCGCGTCCGACGTATGCTTTCGCACTTTCTCTGTAAAATTTGACTTCAACGATCAATGTGTTCCTTCCTTTCATATTCTCAAAGTCATCGGCGGCATCTGCCGCTTTTGGATGTACCCCCAGAACGTATCTGCTTTGTCCAGCAGCCATGCGAGGTCTTCTTCGCACTCTGCCCGTTCGATTCGGCGTGTTCTCATTGACCAGTCACCACGGATGTCCTGAAGCGCGGCAAACAGATCAACAAAATCCCATCCAGTAGCCAATAGCTGCCATTGTGTTTGGGCGAGGTAGTAAATCGGCACATTTCCATCGGCCCACTTCTCATAGTCAGCTTTTTTCATGATCTGTCCGGTTTTGATTTCCAAGATACCTCGGCGTCCGTTTTCGTCCGTCAGGTCTCCGTCCAGGGTCGCCGTAAGCCAGGGCCGCTCACTCTGAGCCAGAATGTCGTATGGGTAATGTTCAACCCGTATCTGTGGATTCATGGCCGCATACAACTCCCGAAGCGCCGGTTCCATCCGAACGCCGCGTTCAACCGCAGCATTCGCGGATATGTCCTTTTGCTTTTTTTGCCCCGTTTTTATTCTCCAGAGTTCCACTGGAGATGTCCACGGTGAGAGTCCGCAAACCGCTGCAGCGTCAGAACCACCGATTCCGAGTTCCTGCCGGCCAATCAGCCAGCTGTCCCGGTCTTCAAAATGTTTCCGGATTAGGCTCATGGCTTCACCGCCTGATTCATGTCTTCCCAGGGAATATGCGCCCTCATGGAAATCATCTGTAATTCTCCGAGCGTAAACTGTCGAGGGTCGTTTATCTTTTTACGTGCAGTTGGTACAGATCTCCCAATCATTTCCGCGACCTTCGATACAGGCGCATATCCTCTTATCAAACGAGTGACCCTTATGAAGTCAGGCTCTTTCTTCTTCAAACGTGGCATACTTCCTCCTTGCGCTGCGTGTGCGCCAAAAACTCCTTATGGTGTTGAACCCCGGCTCATTCGGCGATGGCTTCTGATGTTGTGAACGGTTCTTCCGTGTTTGGTGCTAAGAATACGAGGTCGTTCATGTTTGTGGCCTCCGATGCTTTGCCCGCTCATCATTGGCATCAAACGTTGATCTTCCAAAATAAGCGTAAACCTTATCCATCATGAAAGGATGCGGCGTTCGTCCTTCCAGCCAGTTCGTAACAGTTGACTGGCTGATTCCAAGATCTTTAGCCAATCTGTATCTGGTCACACCCTTCGTTTGCATCATTTTTTGTAATGTTTCAGAAAAGTTCACAATTTCACCTCCATTTGGGATTGACATTAGCAAGTTGGAGTAGTAAAATTCTGAACGTCCAATACAGAATCAAGCTACTCATCCATCTTGGGTATTTCTATACCCAACTGGAATATCGGCTTGCCTCATGCTCCATATTTTACACCATTATTGAATCATTTGCAACCCTATTGGAGCAAATTGCTTATCCAAAATTGGAGGTATATTTTTATGGATTTTTCACAAAAACTCAAAACACTCATGCGTGAGCGCAGTCTGTCCGCTTATAAACTGGCGAATGACTTGCATTGCTCACAAACCACAATCCGCAACTGGATTGATGGACGGACAACGCCGCAACCACGGACGCTTATTCAACTTTGTGAATATTTTGGTGTCTCCGAGCAGGAGTTGATTGGAGGTTTACCCGCGCAAAAAAATGACCCCGATGTCAGTAACGACACCGAGGCCATGGAGATGGTTCGTATTTTTAGCCAGTTGTCTGCAACCACTCGCTCCAAATTGCTTGAACTGGCTCGTCTTTATTCAGACGCAGAATGCAAAACTGAAGGAATCTAAGTAATCCATCTTTGTCGCTCACTTTCTCTAAGATCTCCTTGAATTTCTCATCAAGATTGATTGTGTTCTGTACTTTTTTAATTCCATGGAGGTTATTCGTTTGGGAAACAATATCAATGAGCGCGATCAAGCAGTTCTGGACGCGCTTGATGAAAACATCAAGATTGCTCCAAGCATCGGAGTCTGTGCAGATACTTTTTATGCTTTGAAGCAGGAATTTCTTCGTGTTATGAAGGAACGTAATGATGCCTTGGAGAAATTGCAGGAGGCCACTCATCATGAAGTGTAAATCCTGTGGTCGTGAAATTGAATCCAACTCTATGTTCTGTAACTGGTGTGGAGAAAAACAGATAAAGGAACGGAAGAAAAAAGACGAAATCAAAGTTCCTTCTCCACGAAAACTTGCAAGCGGGAACTACCGGATTTACCTTGACGCAGAGAAGCAAAGTATCACAGAAACGACAAAGGATAAGTGCATCGCAAAAGCGAAGGCCATACGTGCAGGCTTTATCGAGCAGAAAAAACTTGCTCCGAAACTAACTGTAAAAGAAGCAATACAGAAAATGATGGATGGGAAGTCTGAGATTATCTCGCCGGCCACATATCGAGGCTATGATATAGTTCTACGGCACGGATTTCAGCAATACATGGATATTGATATATCCGCTAACATTGATTGGCAAGCTGTTGTAAACGAAGAAGCAAAACACGTTTCCGCGAAGACTGTCTTTAACCGATGGAACGTCATTTCTGCTGCTATGCGGTATGCTGGAATAACCCCTCCAAAAGTCGAACTACCAAAATTCAGCAAGGGCGGTCTTCCTTATTTGGACTTTGAACAAATACAAATTTTTATTCCATTGATTCATGGGAAGACTTGCGAACTCGCAGCATTATTAGCCTTGCATTCGCTGAGACTTTCAGAACTCGTTGACCTGAAGCGGAAAGATATCGTAATCTCAAAGGATGGAAGGGCTACAATCAACGTATCCGGAGCGCGTGTTCTTGATTCCAACAATCGGTTGGTTGAGAAGGACACTAACAAAACATATGCCTCCAAAAGAGAAGTCCCCGTTGTAATTCCGCGTCTTCTCGAAATCATTCCTGACATTGACGCTGACGAATATATTGTTCAGCTCTCGCCTCAAGCCATTGGGAAACAAATCAATAAAATCTGCAAAACAAATAATCTACCGCTCGTTTCCGTCCATGGATTGCGCAGATCATTTGCATCGCTTGGCTACCATCTTGGCTGGCCTGAACTTCGTACAATGAGTTTTGGCGGTTGGACAAATATAGAGACAGTTCATGCGCACTATCTACATGAATCTCAAAAAGACATCGATCAGCATTCCGAAAAGATGAAGGATTTTTACAAAAACATCCAGGTCTAACGTATGCAAAATCGGCACGGATTTTTGCACGCTTCAAAAATCCTCATATATATTTACCGTTTTGCTTGTAGTGTCAGGGGTTCGAATCCCTCATCCCCTGCCAGATGAAAAATCCGTAATCCAAAAGGATTGCGGATTTTCTCTTTGTGTATCATTTATCACGAAATATCAAACAAGATCCTTTCTGCAAAACGCCCGGCAGACAATCCGAATGTCTGCCGGGCGCTCTGTATTTGTGGTTATCTCGTCAAAACCGTGCCTGCCATGCTGCCGGTGAAGGCGCCGTTCAGGATGGCCGGGCGGCCAGCGACGAAGACAGTATCCATACCGGCGGAGAACTGCGCAGGATCGGAATAGGTTGCGCAGGTATGGACGGCGGAAAGATCAAAAATATTCAGGTCTGCATCCATGCCGGGCGCGAGAATGCCCTTTGTTTTCAAGCCCATGACCTTTGCAGCACGGCCCGTGCATTTATGCACGGCAGATTCGATGGAAAGCGCCTGCTTTTCGCGGACGAAGTGCTCCAGGAGCGTTGTATACGTGCCGTAAACGCGCGGATGGAGCATCCCGGTGATGGGATAGGTGCTGTCGGAGATCACGCAGCTGTGTGCGTCGCGCAGGATATCGCAGATATCGTCCTCGGCAGCAATGAAATCGATCATGGTCACGTCGCAGTGCGCAGCCTGCAGCAGATCAAACAGTGCGGTAAAAGGGTCCTTCCCCTGCTGCTGCGCGATGGTGGCGATGCTCTGCCCCTCATACTGCCGCAAATCCTTCCGCGAGATGCTGGACGCGACAATATTCTCAAAGCCGACAAGAAGCGAGATATTTTCAAAGTCGCTGCCGGTTAGCATACGGTCTTTCAGCGCTTCGCGGAACGCGGGATCGGCCAGATTCTCGGTCAGCGCTTCCAGGCCGCCCTTCTGGCTCTCTGGCGGCAGAACGTGGACAAGCTGGGTCGAACCGGCGGTATAGGGATAGACGTCGCAGGCGATCTCAATACCGTCCTGACGGGCCTCGTGCATCAGGCGGA
>OIZE01000804.1_pt1 | contig 22757 bp, 24 predicted proteins | sample 1588421 | NCBI WGS metagenome assembly OIZE01 (sample SAMN03283251) | human gut metagenome | biome: human-associated habitat; material: feces | host: Homo sapiens | place: USA | collected 2013 | reverse complement strand
CCCGCCGGGCCTGCGGCCCCCAGCCTGCGTCTTTCGTAAACTCAGCGTTTTTTGCGGTGGGCGGATTTTGGGCGGCGGGCGCCGGGGCGGGGCTTAGCGGTCAGTTTAGGATCGGGGCCGCCCTGCCCGGCTGCGCGGCGGGAAATGAGGTACTCCCGGTCTGGCTGCACCAGGCAATCCGGGCCGTGGCCGATAAGATCCTCCCGGCCGGCACGCACCAGCGCTTCGATGACAAGACGGCGGTTTTCCGGCTTCCAGTATTGCAGCAGGGTGCGCTGCAACTTTTTCTCGTAGGGATCGGTGGGGACAAAAACCGGCTGCATCGTCCAGGGGTCAATGCCGGTATAGAACATACAGGTGGAGGCGGTGCCCGGTGTGGGGTAGAAATCCTGCACCTGCTGGGGGCGGAGGTGGTGTTTTTTGAGGAACAGGGCCAACTCCACGGCATCCCGCATAGTGCTGCCGGGGTGGCTGCTCATCAGGTAGGGGATGAGATACAGCTCCTTGCCTTCCTTTTGGCAGATGCGCTGGAAGCGGCGCAGGAACGCCTCGTAGACATTGATATGGGGCTTGCCCATTTCATCCAGCACACGGGCGCTGCAATGCTCCGGCGCTACTTTAAGCTGCCCGCTGATGTGGTAGCGCACCAGTTCGGTGAGGAAGGTATCGTCCTCCTCGCCCATCATGTAATCGTAGCGCAGGCCGCTGCGGACAAATACCTTTTTGACGCCGGGGATGGCCCGCAGTTCCCGCAAAAGCTGGACATAATCGGTGTGGTCCACCCGGACGGCCGGGCAGCGGGTGGGGGCCAGGCATTTTTTATCCCGGCACAGGCCGTGGGTAGCCTGCTTGGCGCAGGAGGGGGCCCGGAAATTGGCGGTGGGGCCGCCGACATCGTGGATATAGCCCTTGAAGTGGGGATTGTGGGTAAAGCGTTCGGCTTCCCGCAGCAAAGAGGCGTGGCTGCGGGTGGTGATATACCGTCCCTGGTGGAACGCGATGGAGCAGAAATTGCAGGCACCAAAGCAGCCGCGGTTATGGGTAAGGGAAAATTCGACCTCTTTAATGGCGGGAACGCCGCCCATCTCCTCATAGATGGGATGATAGTACCGCTCGTAGGGCAGTTCCGCCACAGCGTCCAGTTCCTCGGTGGTAAGGGGCAAAGCGGGCGGGTTCTGCACCAGGTACCGCTCCCCGTGCTTCTGCACCACGGCCCGGCCGGTCACATGGTCCTGCTCCTCCAGCTGAAGGCGGCAGGCACGGGCGTAGGTCTTTTTATCCTGCGATACCTTATCGAAGGAGGCGCAGGAGACGGCGTTTTCCGGCAGGGGGTCGGAAAGGGGGCAAAGATAGCAGGTTCCGCGGATATCCCGCATAGCGGCCGGGGATTCCCCTCCCGCCATGCGGGCGGCAATTTCGGTCATCTGGTGCTCGCCCATGCCGTAGATGAGAAGGTCCGCGCCGGAATCCGCCAAAATGGAGGGACGCACAGCGTCATCCCAGTAATCGTAGTGGGCAAAGCGGCGCAGGGAGGCTTCCAGCCCGCCGATGACGATGGGGATATCGCCGTAGGCCTCGCGAATGAGGCGGCAGTAGACGATGGTGGCGCGGTCGGGCCGCAGCCCTGCCCGGCAGCCGGGGGAATAAAAATCCTCGCTGCGCAGGCGGCGGGCGGCGGTATAGTGGGCGACCATTGAATCGATGTTGCCGCCGGAGACCAGAAAGCCCAGCCGGGGACGACCGAAGCGGGTCATATCCTCCGGAGTATCAAAGCGGGGCTGGGCCAGTACCGCCACACGGTAGCCCTGGCTTTCCAGCAGGCGGGTGATGATGGCCGGGCCAAAGCTGGGGTGATCCACATAGGCATCGCCGGTGACATAGACAAAGTCCGCGGCCTCCCAGCCGCGGGCCGTCATTTCTTCTTTTGTGATGGGCAGAAAGCTCATAGCTGCTCCCTTCATTTCTTGGGCTCGGTTTGCTGGTCCTCGCTGATGCGGGGCAGGCTCCAGCGGTAGTGGGTGGCCAGCATGCGGATGGAAAATACCAGAATGACGCCGGTGAGGGCCGCGGTGCTTTCCTGCAGGGGGGTGCGCAGCAGAAAATAGGCTGCCCCGCCGATGATGCTGGCGATGGCATAGACCCGACGGCACAGCACCATGGGGATCTCCCGGCTCATCATATCCCGCAGGACGCCGCCGCCCACTCCGGTGAGCAGCCCCAGGAACACGCACAGGAAGGCATTTTCGCCATAGCCGGCGGCCACGCCTGCCCGTACGCCGATGACGGTAAACACACCAAGACCCAGGGCATCAAAGATGTTATTGACACGGTCGATGAGGACCATATGGCCAAAAAAGCCGATGCGCCAGTACCACGCCAGCAGGAACACGATAAGCGAGGTAGCAATGGCCACAATGGCATAAAGCGGCTGACTGAACATGACCGGCGGGGTGCGGCCTAGCAAAAGATCCCGGATGCAGCCGCCGCCAAGGGCGGTGGTCAGCCCCAGAAGCATAATGCCAAAGACATCCAATCTTCTTTGCAGGGCCACGGTAGCGCCGGAAACGGCAAAGGCCACGGTGCCCACCGCCTCCAGCACGGTGAAAAGTGTTTCGGTAAGGGTATTCATGGGATTCCTCTTATGTGGGTAGGATCAATCGGCGGACATGGTCTTGCGCTCGTAGTATTGGTCCTTGGTCATCAGCACCTTGCGGGGCTTGCTGCCCTCAAAGGGGCCTACAATGCCCTTTTCCTCCATCTCGTCCACCAGTCGGGCGGCACGGGCATAGCCCACCTTCAGCCGCCGCTGGAGAAGTGAGGTGGAGGCAAGACCGGCTTCCACCACCACGGCAATGGCCTGCTCCAGCAGCTCATCGCCATCGGTGCCTTCGGCATCGCCGCCGGAAGCGGCAGCGGAACCGGAGGAGCCGCCCTTGCCCTTGACCTGCGCGGCGGACTGCTCGATCTCGGTCATGATGGTATCATCGTATTCGCCCTTTTCGCCCTGCTTGATGAAGGTGACGACACGCTCCACCTCGCTATCGGTGACAAAGCAGCCCTGCACGCGGGTGGGCTTGCTGCTGCCGACGGGATAGTACAGCATATCGCCGCGGCCTAAGAGCTTCTCGGCACCGCCCATATCCAGGATGGTTCGGCTGTCGATCTGGGACGAAACGGCAAAGGAAATGCGGCTGGGGATATTGGCCTTGATCAGGCCGGTGATGACATCGACGGAGGGACGCTGGGTGGCAATGACCAGGTGCATGCCGGCGGCTCTTGCCATCTGCGCCAGCCGGCAGATGTAATCCTCGACATCCTTGGGGGCGGCCATCATCAGGTCAGCCAGCTCATCGATGATAATAACGATCTGCGGCATGGGGTGCAGCTCCTCCCGCTCGGCGGCCAGGCGGTTATAGCCCTCCAGGTCACGGGTGCCGGTGGCGGCAAACAGCTTATAGCGGTTCAGCATCTCCCCCACCGCCCAGCACAGGGCGCCGGCGGCCTTTTTGGGGTCGGTAACGACCGGCACCAGCAGGTACGGGATGCCGTTATAGCCGCCCAGCTCCACCACCTTGGGGTCGATCATCAAAAGCTTGACCTCCTCCGGGGAGGATTTATACAGAAGGCTGATGATGATGGAATTGATGCAGACCGATTTGCCGCTGCCGGTAGCACCGGCAATGAGCAGATGCGGCATTTTGGCCAGATCGGCCAGGCAGATGCGGCCGGAAATATCCTTGCCGAGCGCGACTGAAAGACGGCTCTTGGCACCGGTGAACTCGGTGCTGTCGATGATCTCCCGGATGGGGACGGCGGCGATATCCTTATTGGGCACCTCGATGCCGATGGCGGCTTTATTGGGGATGGGGGCTTCGATGCGCACGCCGCCGGCGGCAAGGTTCAGGGCGATATCATCGGCCAGATTGGTGATGCGGCTGATCTTGACGCCGGCAGAGGGCTGCAATTCATACCGGGTAACGGCAGGCCCGCGAGAAATATCCACGATGCGGGTCTCGACCCCGAAGCTGCGCAGCGTATCCACCAGCAGGTCGGCATTGGCACGCAGCTCCTTCTGGGTATTGCCGCCGCGGGCGGCCTTGGGCTCTTCCAGCAGGTTGACCGGCGGGAAGGTGTAGGTTTTTTCCTCCGGCACCGGCTCCAGCAGCACCTCCTGGGCGGCCTGCGCCGCCTTTTCCTCCGGCGTTTCGCCAAAGTGCAGCTTGCCGTCCTTGGCTTCGGCCGCCGGCTCCCCTACCACGGCGCTGCCGCTGACGGCACGGGTGATGAGATCCTCGATGGAGGTCTCGGCGGGGGAGGGGGCGGCATTGGCGACGGGCGGCGCGACCGGCTGGAAATCCGGCTGGGGTTCCGGCGCGGGGGTTGACTCCACAGGCTTGTCCGGCTCACTGTCGAAATCGTAGGCACGGCCGGTATTGGTGCTGACCTTCATGGCGTCGGTCAGGCGCTCCACCTTGCGGCGGGAGGCCTCGCCCTCCTTGGTGAGGGCTTCTTTCCGGGCTGCGGCAGGGGATTTTTCTTCTCCTTCCAGCGCCACATCAATATTGAAGTTCCTGCGGTTTTTCTTTTGGGCGGCTTCAGCCGCTTCGGCAGCCGCCTGGCGGTTCTCTACCGCGGCGGTGTAGGCCTCCTCCAGCTTCTTGACGGGCTTTGCGGCACCCCTAAACAGACCAATGAGGGTGGTGCCGGTGGAGATCATAAAGAACACAAAGAACAGGAGGATATCCACGATGAGGGCCCCGGTGCGGCCCAGCCAGCGCAGCGGGTACACACCAAACAGAATGGCGCATGCGCCGCCCCCGGTAAGGGCGGTGCCGCCGCGGTACAGAGCCTTGATGCTCTCGGCAAAGGTGCCCTCCGCGGCGCTGCCGCCGATGATATGGGTGATGCCGCACAGCAGCAGGACCATCAGCACCACGCTGGCGCTTTTGAGCCCCGGCGTGATGGCGGTACGGTCCATGGTCAGCAGCACGGCCACGATCATCATAAGCGGGCCCATAAGATAGCAGCACCAGCCCATCAGGCCGCGCAGCACATTATGTACGGTATTCCAGGCGTTATCGCCGGGGATGGCCGCCAGCAGAAGCAGCAGCACCCCCAGCGCAAAGAGGATGATCGCATTGAGCTCCCGCTTGGCCTGCAGCTGCGCCTTGGTGGGCTTTTTGGCTGCCGGTTTGCGTTTTTTTGCCGTTGATTTTTTGGTAGTAGCCATAGTAGGGGTGGTTCTCCTTTCCCTTGGTTCCCTGCACCAAAAAGCAGGGCGGCGGCTCACCCCCTGTCCGGAAACCGGACAAGGGAAAAGCCGCTTTCATATGTACTCTCTTTATTTGGATTTTTTCTTTTGGAGGCGGTTTTCGTACCGGTCCCCCAGCTGGAAGGTAAGCATCTCCCGGAAATCCGCCAGGTCCTCGGCGGAGAGGCAACGCTTGGGGATGAGCAATGCGCTCTGCTTGCCCAGGAACATGAAGAAATACTCAGCGGTCTCGTACATATTCATGATGTTGTTCCAGGCGTGCAGCGCGGTGGTACCAACCTGTTCATCCAGCACATTGATGCCGTTATCATTGAATACATAGCGCATGGTGTGGCCGATGAAGGTCTTATCATTCTTGATAAAGCGGCGGGCAGAAAGCTCCGGCAGGAGGAAAGCACCCAGCACGGCGATAACCGCCACAATGGTGATAATGGTGGGCTTTTGGTTTACCTTAAAATCGGCATAGACGCCGACGATGGCGATGAGCAATAGCAGAATGTTCATCATCACGCTGTTTTTATTCTTTCCGCCTGTCATAAAGCGGGTAAGGGCAAGGTAATCTCTGCCCTCCATAACGGCTTCGGCTCTGATTTCAATATCCATGGTTTTTATTTGTCCTTTCGCAAGATGTAATAGCTGCAAAGTTGCGGTATATTTTAATGGATGAGGCCGGTAATGAACGCCCGAACGGCGTTACCGGTTATCTTTTCCGCAATGCCCAGGATGACAACGACAGAACCCAGCACCAGCGTGTAGATGGCGAAGATGCGGAACTTATCGCTCTTGATAAGATAATTGACTAGGCGGATGGCCAAAAGGCCGAAGATGAGCGCTGCTGCCATGCCGATAAGGGCGGTGCCCCACTCGATGCCGATGCCGGCCGTGGCCGCGTCGTGCAGATCCAGGATGCCGGCCGCCAGCACTGCAGGCAGGCCCAGAATGAAGGAATAGGATACAGCGTAGCTGCGCTCCAGCCCGCACAGCTGCCCCACCGAAATGGTGGAACCGGAGCGGGAGATGCCGGGCAGGGTGGCAAAGAGCTGCGCCACACCGATGGCCAGGGCGTGCTTGCCTTTCATGGTGGAGGCGTCCCGGTGACCACGGGGGGCGCGGTCCGCCAGGAAGAGCAGCGCCGAGGTGATGAGGAAACAGATCCCCTCCACCAGAATGTCGTTATCGGCACTCACCGAGGTGATAAGCTCCTGCAGCGGCAGCACCAGCAAAAGCGGCACGCAGGAAAGGATGAGAAGATACAGCATGCGGCGGTAAGGGGTGGCAGGCTGCTTAAAGAGCCGGCCGCGGAACAGATCGGCAAACAGCAGGAAGAATTCCTTAAGAAGCTGCCACACGGTAGGCCAAAAGGCAATGATGACCGCCAGCAGCGTGCCCAGGTGCAGCATGACCGAAAAAGTAACGCTGCTTTCGGAGTTGATGCCGGTGAAGTACTGATACAGTGAAAGATGGCCGGAGGATGAGACCGGCAGGAACTCGGTGAGGCCCTGCAGTACCCCCTGTAAAATGGCGCTGAGAATGCTCATGATGTTGGTTTTCTCCTCTTGATGTGGCTATGTAAATGCCCCAAAAGGGCATTATTTACGGTTGGTAGCTTTGGCCGGGCTGCAGCGACGGCTTGAGATAGGCAGCGGGATCGGTGGAACAAATACCCTGCACGGTACGAAGGCCATCCGCATCCGTCATCACCTGCACCCAGCCCTCCGGGCAGGGCAGCCACTCACTTTCGGACGGCTCCTGCAGGGGTAGCAGCGCTTCCGGCGGCAATATGGTGTGGATCACTTTGCGGCCCCCTTTGCAGGCGGCTCCTTGTCGGGTTTTGCCTTGGGCGGGCGGCCGCGGCGGGGCTTTTTCCTGCCGTCCTCCTCATCAATGAGATCATAGAGCTTGCCCAGGGCATCCTGCAAGCCGCCCAGTTCATCGATGAGGCCCACCTGCACCGCGCCCTCGCCATCCAGCACCGTGCCGATATCCATGACCAGCTCGCCGTTATTCATCATCAGCTCCCGGAATTTTTCGGGCCGGATGCGGCTGTTGGCGGTGACGAAGCCTGTGATGCGCTCCTGCATTTTATCGAAGTAGGAGAGGGTCTGCGGAACGCCCAGCATCACGCCGTTCATCCGCACGGGGTGGACGGTCATGGTGGCGGTGGGGGCGATGAAGCTGTACCGGGTGGAAACGGCCAACGGCACACCAATGGAATGTCCCCCGCCCAGCACCAGCGAGACGGTGGGGGTCTTCATGCCACTCAGCAGCTCGGCAATGGCCAGGCCTGCCTCCACATCGCCGCCGACGGTATTCAAGATGACCAGCAGCCCCCGGATGCTCTGGTCCTCCTCGATGGCGACCAGCTGCGGGATGACATGCTCGTACTTGGTGGTCTTGTTCTGCGGGGGCAGGATATAGTGCCCCTCGATCTGGCCAATAATGGTCAAGCAATGGATCTTATGCCGGCCGCCCTCGGTGGTCACGCTGCCGGAGTGATAGATCTCCTCGCTGCGGCGCTCCTCCTCATTTGCTTCCGGCTGGTTCTGCTCCTCATTTTGGGGGGCAGTGGATGCTTTTTTCTGCGGCATGGTTTTGGCTCCTCCCTATGGGTTTTACCCATAGTGTGAACCATTCCCGGCCGCTTTATGCCGGTTTAGTAGCCCTTGATCCCCTCGATGGAATCATCGTGGGCTACCCATTCCTCATCCACCTCAAAGGTGCGGTAGGTATCCCGGGTATCCCGCACAATGACCCGCTCGATGCCGGCATTGATGATCATACGCTTGCAAAGGGAGCAGGGCGCCGCGGCCTCCACATAGCCGCCGGTGCGGTTTTCCAGCCCCACTAGGTACAGGGTGGCACCCAGCATCTCGCTGCGGCTGGCATTGATGATGGCGTTCTGCTCGGCATGGACGCTGCGGCAGAGCTCATAGCGCTCGCCGCGCGGCACCTGCAGCTTTTCACGGGTACAGTAATGCAGCTCATTGCAGTTGGCACGGCCGCGGGGGGCGCCCACATAGCCGGTGGAGATGATGGTATCATTCTTGACGATGACCGCGCCGAAATTACGGCGCAGGCAGGTGCCCCGCCCGGTAACAGCTTCTGCGATATCCAAATAGTAATTGATCTTATCCCGGCGCTCCATGGGGCCTCCTTTTGCCTAACACAGTACGATATGAAACGATTTGTATCATTATACACCATTCTGTTGATTTTGTCCATCAAGAGATGGGGAATTAAATGTAACTTAATGGAGACCGCCGAGAGCTGGTTCGGCCGCAGGCCCCGATGCTCTCCCCCTGCGCTTACCAAAGCCATTTCCGCACCCCCTCCCCCCGCCGGGCGTAAGATGACCAATGGGGTTTATTTTTCGCTCACCTGGCCTGCCCCTTGCATGAAAGGGGGATTTATGGTATTTTTTATAGAGTGAACGCTTCATCTTCCACATGGGAGGTCTTTTTATGTGCAAACGGATCCGGGAGGACATAGCGGCGGTGCGTCAGCGCGACCCCGCTGCCCGTTCCGGCTTTGAAATACTGCTGATGTACGCCGGCGTACACGCGCTGTTTTGGCACCGACCGGCACACTGGCTGTACCGGCACCACTGCTTTTTCCTGGCGCGTCTTGTCAGCCAGCTCACCCGGTTTTTTACCGGTATCGAGATCCACCCCGGCGCCGTCATCGGGCACAATGTTTTTATTGATCATGGCTCCGGCATCGTCATCGGCGAAACGGCAGAGGTAGGCGATGGCTGCACGCTGTATCAGGGCGTTACCCTGGGCGGCACCGGCAAGGATACCGGCAAGCGCCATCCCACACTGGGGCGCAATGTAATGGTGGGCTGCGGCGCCAAGGTACTGGGCCCCGTGCGGGTGGGCGACAACTGCAAGATCGCCGCCAACGCCGTACTGCTGCACTCCATTGATGCCGACAGCACCGCTGTGGGTGTACCGGCCCGCGTGGTACGGGTAAGCAATGTAAAGCTGGAAAACGAACGGCTGGACCATGTACATATCCCCGACCCCATCCAGCAGGAGCTGAACCGGGCCCACCGGCAGATCGCCGCGCTGGAGCAGCGGCTGACAGTGCTGGAGGCGGAGCTGGAAAAGGAAAGGGGAAAATAGCCGATGTTTTATATCATTTTTGATTTTTGCATGGCGGCAATTATGCTTTTATTCGGCATATGGTTTTATAAATCCGGCGGAAAAGCAGCCGATTACTTGTCCGGTTACAATATGAGATCCGCGGATGAGCGCCGAAAATATGACGAAGACGCCATGTGTAAAGCATATGGAAAAAGAATGATGTACATGTCGATCCCTTTTCTCATTGGGATTGCCATGGATTTCCGGTATCCGGGAATTGGCTGTCTCATCGCATGGGGGATGTGGCTTGTTCTGTTTATTCTGCTGCTTATTGAACGGCACAAAAGAGAACAATAAACTTCACTTTCCTGCACTGTCCTACAGCGCTGCCACCAGCCGACGCAGGGCGCTGAGCCAATCGGACTTTCGCTCATCCTCGGCCGCCAGCAGAAATCGTTCCCCGAAGAACACTGCTGTGGCTGTCTGTCCGGCAAATTTGGCCTCTACACGACCCATTGGGCAGCCATCCATCGGGTGTAGGGTGCCCATCTGCGCACCACCCGCTTTCATGGTTTCTTCCAGAGTGCCCGCGCCCTCCCGGATTATCGCGCCATGGGCGATGGGGCGGCCCTCCGTAGTAAATTCCAGTCCTGTAATGGTAATGATCTGTTCGGTCATGGTGGTTCCTCCTGGCGATCTTTTTTGTTCTGTCCTTATCATAGCAGGCCGTCAGTCCCATAATCCGTACTTTGATGGACAGGCCGGGGCAGATGTGCTATATTTATGAGGAAATTGCGGCCAATAGACCTGTGGGAGGAACCAAAATGGAGCAAAATAAAGCCCTGCTGGAGCGCATCCGGCTGTTTGTGCTGGATCTGGATGGCACCATATATCTGGGCGACCGGCTGCTGCCCGGCGCCGCCGAGTTTATCACCACGGCAAAAGAAAAAGGCCGGCAGGTGCTGTTTTTCACCAATAACACCAGCCGCAGCCTAATGGAATATGTGGAGCGTCTTTCCCGCATGGGGATTCCTGTCACCCGGGAGGATATTCTCACGGCCGGGGATGTGACCATTCACTACCTGCAGACGCACTGCGCGGGACAAAGCGTTTATCTCTTGGGGGTACCCGCCCTGCGGCAAAGTTTTGCGGAAGCCGGGATTTCCCTTACCGAAGAACAGCCTGATCTTGTTGTGGTGGGCTTCGATAAGACACTGACCTACGAACGGCTGGAAAAGGCCTGCATCTACCTGCGCCGGGGCGCCCATTTCCTCGCCACCCACCCCGATATCAACTGCCCCACCGAAGCAGAGCCCATCCCTGATTGCGGCGCTATCTGCCAGGCCATCACCACCAGTACCGGGTTTATGCCCCATTCCCTGGGCAAGCCCGCCGCCGAAACAGTGGAGTTGGTGGAAGCGGTGAGCGGCCTGCCGCGGGAGGCCATCGCCTTTGTGGGAGATCGCCTGTATACCGATGTGGCCTGCGGCACCCAAAACGGCGCCTGCGGCATCCTGGTGATGACCGGCGAAACCACCCCCGAAATGCTGGCGGAAAGCAGCTTTTTCCCCGATGCGGTGTTCCCCTCTCTCGGGGCCATGGCACCGCTGCTGTAAATCTCACAATAAAAAGCCCGCCCCCTGTACCAACACCGTACAGAGGGCGGATTCTTATTTGATTACAGGTTTATTTCCAGTGTTTTAGCTGCGAAAGATGGGCGTCATACTGTGCCCGGCGCTCCGCTTCGCCGATATTTTCAGGGTTCGGCATATGCGCCAGCAAAAAATCCAGCAGCGCATCCTTGCTTTGGTAAGCGAAGGCCCCCTCCGCGTAGCACCACTTGCAGTAATCCTCATTATAGCTGCCATCTGGCTCCCGGCTGGTGATGCCGTCCTCCAGCGGCATGCCGCAGCACTGGCAGATGAGCTGCCGCGGCGTACCCAGCAGCGTATTGATGGATACATCGAACAGTGCCGAAAGCAGCTTCAAGGTTTCGGTATTCGGCACCGTTTCACCGGTTTCCCAGCGGGAGACCGCCTGCCGGGTCACAAAAACCTTTTCCGCCAGTTCTTCCTGCGAAAGTCCCTTTTCGGTTCTCAGTTGATAAATGATATTCTTCGTTTCCATAACCGCTCGCCTCCTTACGGGATTATTGTAGCAGCAGCGCCATTTTTCCGCAAGCAACCCGCTGTTGCTTTTGCTGCTGCGTCACTCGGTCAGGCCAAAGAACCACACCGTTTCGGATTCATAGGTTTCGCCCTGCCGCAGCAGGATGGAGGGAAACTGCGGATGATGGGGGCTATCGGGGCAATGCTGTGTTTCCAGGCAGATTCCGCTGTGCTTCTGGTAGGCAATGCCGCCTTTGCCCCGCTCTCCACACAGAAAATTACCGGAATAGAGCTGCAAGGCCGGTTCTGTGGTGAAGACGGTGAGCCTCCGTCCTCTTACAGGGTCACTGAGTTCCGCCGCCGGGTGCAGCGGATTTAGGCTCTCGGCATCATAGTCCAACAGAAAATTGTGGTCGTACCCGCCGGCATTTTTTAGCTGTGGGCAGTCTGCCCCGATGCGTTCCCCAATGGTATGCGGCGTGGTAAAATCCAGCGGCGTTCCCGCCACCGGCAGCATCTCCCCGGTGGGGATCAGTTCCGCATTAACCGGGGTATATCGACTGGCTGCCAGCTCCAGCCGGTGGCCAAGGATATCCCCCTTGCCCTGCCCCGCCAGATTAAAATAGGTGTGGTTGGTCAGGTTCAGCAGGGTGTCCCCCTCCTCCGCTGTGGCGGTATAGTGGATAATGAGGGCATCCTCCTGGGTCAGGCAGTAGCGCACCTCCACATGCAGTTTGCCGGGATAACCCTCTTCACCTGCTTCTGCCGTACGGGAGAACACCACCACATTATCAATGTCCTCGGTGCTCCATTGCCACAGGCAGCGGTCAAAGCCTCGCTTGCCGCCGTGCAGGTGGTTGCCGCCGTCATTGGCCACCAGCTGATACTCCTTGCCGTTCAGGGTGAATTTTGCCCCGGCAATACGGTTGGCCACCCGGCCTATTGTTCCGCCAAAGTGCGGGGCCTCAATGTAATCTGCAATGGTATCACACCCCAAGGTGATATCCTCCACCATGCCCTCTTTATCCGGCACACAGATGCTATGCACAGCCGCCCCGTAATTGAGAAGGTTTACCTCCATGGTGTTGTGGTTAAACAGGGTGAAGCGTGTTACCGCCTGTCCTTCCGGCGTCCTGCCAAAAAAGTGCTTATAGACCATTGGTTGCTCCTCACTTTTCGTTTGTTTCTGCCTATTATTGTACCGCATCAACGGTCAACTGCCAAGGGGGAAGTTTTCACTCTCGCCAGGTCGTCTGGGCGAATTTCTGCTGAGGGATGGCACCGGGCCGCAGGCTGTTTCGGCACAGCCGAAACCAACGGGCACAGTCCGTCGAGACCGTCCAAAGGACGGTTTAGCCTGCGGCCCGCCCTGCCCCCTGCATAAATTCCACACATGGGAAAAGGGACGCCCCCGTTAGAGGACGCCCCTTTCCCAAGAGAGAAAACATTAGAAGATGGCGAGTTTAGACTGGACGGTGGTGGAAGCCACTACGCGTCCGCGCTTGATGACATAGCGACGCTCCGGAGTCAGACGAATGGCGTCGCGTGCATCACGGCAAGCGGTGATGACGATATCGGCATTGCAGCCGACCTTCAAGCCGTAATCCTTCAGACGGAGGATCTTGGCGGCGTCATCGGTGATCATGTCGAAGGTCTTTTCAATCTCATCGGGCAGGCTCAGCTGGGCAGCGTGGCCGGTAATCAGGGCCACCTGCAGCATATCGCCGGCGCCGTAGGGATAGAAGGTATCATTGACGCAGTCCTGGCCAAAGCTCATGGTCACACCGGCAGCCAGCAGTTCCTTTACGCGGGTAATACCGCGGCGGATGGGCTGTTTATCCAAGCGGCCCTGGAGCATCAAGTTGGTAACAGGGTTGGTGATGACATTGATGCCGGCCTTCTTTACCTTTTCGATAACATAGGCCGCATAGTGGTCATCATAGGCCGCCATGGCGCAGGTATGGCCGGCGGTAACACGGCCCTGCCAGCCGCGGGCGATGGTCTCATCGGCCACCATCTCCAGCGTGCGGTAGAAGGGGTCGTCGCTTTCATCCACATGCATATCCACATCGGCATCATACTTCTCAGCAATATCAAAGCACAGCTTGACATGTGCGCGGCTGTCGTCAGGGCAGTTCTCATTAGCGGGCATACCGCCTACTACATCGCAGCCCATCTCCATGGCCTGCCACATCAGCTTATCGGCGCCGGGATCCTTCATAATGCCTTCCTGCGGGAAAGCAACGGTCTGCATATCCACTACGCCCTTATACTTGTCTTTCAGGGCCAGTACGCCCTCGGTGGCCTTCAGGCCGGTGATGGTATCCACATCAATGTGGGTACGAATATTCAGTACACCGTTCTTGATCTCACGCTCCACCACATCGCCGCCGCGGGCCAGAATGTCCTCATTGACATAGTTGCGCTTTTTATCCCACAGCATCTCAATGGCTTCCTTCAGGGTGCCGCTCTGGTTCTTGGGCAGAACATCCAGTACATTGACCTTATCCAGGTGGATATGGGGATCGATGTAGGAAGCGGTGGTCAGGTTGCCCTCGGCGTCAATAACGGTCTCGGCCTCGGCGGTCAGTCCCACGCCGATATCAACGATCTTGCCGCCATCGATGAGGATATTGACCAGCTCTTCGCGATCACGGAGCTTCGCGTTCTTAATGAGCATCTGCATACTTTAATTCCCTCCAAAAAATTTTGTTAAAATAATCCGGCAGGGCGCTATTTCTCATTCAAACCGAATTTCTTTACTTCCCAACCCTTTTGAAAAGCGCCCTGCTCCCGGATGGGAGCAGGGCGCGAAACAACTTAGGGTGAAAGCCTCTCCATAGTCTGCCAATATCCGGAGGACTCCTATTCGGTTCACCTACATTTTAGCATACAATCTGCCCAAAGGCAATTCATCATTATTTAGAAAGTTCCAATACATTTTTGTTGGAATCCACCAAATAGATGGCATACATCTCCGGCGAAAGCCCACTCTCCGCCACTATCTTCCGGGCCGGCTCATAGTCCTCGGCCGCCAGCCGCAAGGAGATCCCACAGCTTTGAGTCACGGTGCGCAGGGTGGGCATCGTTGCCACCTTAAAGTACTGCTCCAGCAGCCGCTCAGTCTGTATGGCGGAATGGGTATTCTCAAAGGAAATCATCAAGTAATCTTCGTTCATCGTTTTCACCTCACCCCCATTTTACCCCATAGTCCCAGCGGAATCAAGTGTGCTTTCCCTCCCGGCCTGTGCAGCAGGCTGGCCATGCGGCGCAGCTGCCGGCAAGCTCTCCCTCCCCCTACAAAAACCGCCCCGGCTAAAAAGCCGGAGCGGTCGGATATTCGTTTTGCTTTATTAGGCAGCGGTGGTCGCCAGCAGCACATAGCTGAGGATGAACAGAACGGAGAGAATGTACATCAATACAGGAACCTCTTTCGCCTTGCCGCGGGCCAGCTTGATGAGGGTGTAGGAGATGATGCCAAAGCCGATACCATCTGCAATGGAGTAGGCAAAGGGCATCATGGCGATGGTGAGGAAGCAGGGGATGGCGGTCTCCATATCGGACCAGTCGATCTTGAGCACGCCCTTCATCATGAATACGCCGACGATGATAAGGGCGGGAGCGGTGGCAGCGGAGGGAACAATGCCCGCCACAGGAGCCAGGATAACCGCCAGCAGGAACAGGATACCGGTAGTCATGGAGGTCAGGCCGGTACGGCCGCCGTCCTCGATGCCGGTGGAGGACTCAACAAAGGTGGTAACGGTGGAGGTACCGATCAAAGCGCCGGTGCAGGTGGCAATGGCGTCAGCAATCAAAGCACGGTCGCCGCCGGGGAAATTGCCGTTCTCGTCCAGCATGCCGGCATTGCCTGCGGTACCCAGCAGGGTGCCGACAGTATCAAAGCAGTCGCAAATGGCAAAGGTGATGATAGCGGTGAGGAAAGGAACCACGCCGCCGGCGGAAAGCGCACCGGAGAAATCCAGCTTGAAGGCGACCTCGCCAAACGCCTCGCCGATACCGGCTACGGTAAAGCTCTCGGGAATGGTGGTCTGACCCATAAGGAAGCCAATGAGAGTAGTAGCGATGATGCCGATAAAGATAGCACCCTTTACGCGGTAGGCAACCAGAATAGCGGTAATTGCCAAACCGATGAGGGCCAGCAGAGCCGCTCCCTTGGTGATAGAGCCCATATCGGTGTAGGCACCGGCAATACCAGTACCAAAGGCAGTAACGATATTGACATTGAACATGCCAATGAGAGCAATGAAGAAGCCGATACCGGCGGAAATGGCAGCCTTCAAGGAAGCGGGGATCGCTTCAATGATCTTCTTGCGCAAGGGGCTGACGGTCACGACGAGGAAGAGCACGCCGGAAATAAATACGATCGCCAAAGCCTGCTCCCAGGTGTAGCCCATGCCAAAGCATACGGTAAAGGTGAAGAAGGTATTGAGGCCCATGCCGGGTGCCTGGCAGAAAGGCACATTGGCCAGGAACGCGGTAAGCAGGCAGCCAATAGCGGCAGAAATGCAGGTTGCTACCATGACACCGGTCTTGTTCATGCCGGTCATGGAAAGATAGTTGGAGTTGACGAAAATGATGTATGCCATTGCAAAGAAGGTGGTAATGCCTGCACGGATCTCGGTTTTCACATCGGTGCCGTGCGCTTTCAGCTTAAACAGCTTTTCCATAGTGTTGCTCCTTTTACAAAAAAATTTGGAAGCGGACAAAACAAAACGCCGACCGGTCTCATTTAATAATGAGTGTCCCAGCCAGCCGTCAATAAAAACGCAAAGCCAACCCCTCCCGCCATAGCGGAACGGATCGGAACACCCATAGTGCCAGCCTTTCCGGGGCCGGCGTAGAAACGCCCGAACCATATTATCGGGCATATATGAGCTTTGGTCATATTTTGTTTACATTTGCAGTTTATCACTTATTTGGGTCGCCTGCAAGAGGTTCTTAGCGGATTTTTAATTTTCGTAGGCTTGCCACATCTTTCACAAACCTTCCGGCCGGTATTGGTGCATAATGACAAATTTTCCGTCTTTCTCGCATAGCCGTCTTTTCTCGACAGGACTTCTGCCCGGAACAGGCATCGGCCCGCAGGGCAAACCGTCCTTCGGACGGTTTTAGGGGCGGCCTCCGGCCGCCCCTTACGGCGCCGTTTCGGCGCCGGCCCTGCGGGCCGCTGTTCTCTCCGCAAGCCACTGCCATTCTCTCAGCGCCCCTCCGCATCCTCCTGCCCCTTCTCAAAAAACGACACCTGCTCCACCCATGACCCCGCCACGCCGGATGGGATCACCAGCGGCCGGGTTCGGTCCTCTATCTTGTAGTCAATACCTGCTTTCCGGGCCTGGGCGGTCTGCTCCCGCCGGGGGATCCGAAACACCCGTCCGTCCTTCACAAAATTCGCCCCAGTCTGGTGGAACTGGAACGGGATCCCATTTTCCACGCACTGCTCCCGCAGCGAAAGGATCCACTCATAATGGCAGGGCCTCGCCTCCCGCCCGGATTCCCCGCTGGCAGTCAGCTCCTCTATCTTCTCCGGGTCCAGATACTCCCGCAGATCGAGGGCGGTCAGCAGCGGCGCCGCTATAACGGTCCGGTGCCGGATGGGCAGCTTCAAAAACAGGGGCAGCCGGGCATCGGCGCGGTCCTGGTTTTCCACCGTGCAGCCGATGATAACATTTTCATATCCCTCGCCCCAGTCCGGGGGCAGGCACTCCGCCAGCCGGTCTATGCGCTTGGTAAAAAAGTAGAACCAGCAGTCCCGCCGCCTGCGCATCATCTCCCAGCAGTCCGGCCGCCATGCGTCCGCGTCCTTCAGCAAAAAGTCGGAGGTAAAACAGGTAAAAACCACCGTCCCGGCCGGGATCTTCCAGCCCCCATCCCGCCTTTTGCGGATGGGCAGGTCAAAGGCTGCGTTCCTCCGGCATAATGACGCTCCCACGCCGGTCCCGTACATTTCATCCTGCCGGTAAACATAGCAGTACCGACACCCGGCGCTTATCTTGGTGCAGCCATGCCAGGGATTCCACCCGACATAGCCTGTATTTTCACTCATCGTCCGTTCTCCCCGCGTTTTAGGCTAAAAATGCCACATACAGCATCAGGATACCGCTCAGCACCATCATCGCAATCATCCCGCTGTTGCCCAGGAACAGCCCCCGTTTCTCCTGTGCCGGGATGGGACTCGTCCCTTCCCGCAGATGGATTCTTTTGCGGTGCCGCCACAGGATCACACACCCGGCTATCGTAATCGCCAGGATCAGATAGCCATAGATGGCGGAGAGCACCAGACTATCCTCCACCGCCTGCGCCACCGTCATACCCAGCAGATTCACCAGGAAGTGCAGCGCCACCGTATAGCGGATGCCCCCGGTGCGCAGCGCCACATAGGCAAAGACCGCCCCCACCGCGAAGGCATAGAAAAACTGCCCAAAGTTGCCGTGGAACAACCCGAACAGGAACGCCGAGCCGAAGATCGCCACCGGCTCTCCCCAGGGGGCCAGCCGCCGCAGGATCAGCTTGCGGAAAATCCATTCCTCCACCACCGGCGCCAGCAGTACCCCAAAAAGGAATATGATCCATGGGTTGGTGCCCGTCACCATATCCTGCAGGGGCTCGCCCGCCTGCTGTCCCCGCAGCGCGCTGATGGCCGCATTGATCCCCAAGCCGATAAGGTTGGTGAGATATACCACCGCGTAGCTTATCAGCGCCAGCGCCCCAAATTGCTTCGCCGTTACCCGGCGGCGGGGCGGGGCGGGCGGCAGGGGCATCGGCCGCAGGATAAGCAGCAGCACCGGCAGGCCCAGTCCATAGTTCGCCGCGTCGATAATGACCCACTGGAACCATTCGCTCTGGATAAAGGCGATCATAAAGCGGCTGCCCCGCATGGCCAGGAGCTGACACCCCAGCATCAGCAGCGCGGCGCCGCCCTGCATCACCAGCATCATGGCAAAGCACGCCCACCCGATGCGGCTAAAGCTCCGGCGCGCATCCTCTCTGTATTCCTCCAACTGGCTTTCCCGTGGGGCAAAAGGGTAAAATTCCGACATGGCAGCTCCTTTCCCGACAAGAAAACTTGCCGGCAGCATGATAGCTGATTATATCCCATCCGATGCCCCTTTGTCAATTCTTGCTCCTTTATAGTTACATTCGCTCACCTATCAATACCAGCACCCATACAAAGTAGGAGGCTGCATGAAGCAGCCCCCACCATTCTTTTTTCCAGCTAATCGTTCATTTTCACACCCTCCATTACTTCTTCAGCCAGCCAAACCAAACAAACTCGCCGGTAAAGACTGAGGTCAAAAAAATAGCGGTCAGAATTACTGTCAAAATGATCTCCACAGCTAAAATAATCTTATTTCTGCGCTTCATGCCCTTCTCGCCGATCTCTTCCTCCCGCTTCTTTGCCTCTTCCGATTTGGGGATCAGCCACTCCTGCCACAGAACGACCATCTGTATGAGCCACATGGCGCCGGAAAGCCCCAGCACATACGCCGAAGCATCTCCTGCCCGCGCCAGCATCTTACATACCTGTATAATCGCGCCGTGCGCCGTCAGCAGCACCATTGTCCAGTAGATCCACCCATCCTTGAGGGGCTTTCTCAGCTGTTTTTTCTCCATATGTTTTCTCCTTTATAATGAGAATGGGTAAACGCATCCCGTCACGATCTGATACACCGCAAACGCCGTGTAAAGCAGGCTTAAAACGATCTGTACCGTCAGATAGGCTCTGCCCCACTTCCGCTCCCTCTTTACCGCGGATGGCTCTTTCGGTTTTTCGTCAGTCTCCTGCTCTGCCGGGATCCATATCAGCTGCGGCAGCCAAAAGGCCACCATTGCCAGCAGCCACATCGCTATCACCCAGTAGTACAGCGTACCCGTCAGCTGCCCGCTTATCTGCAATACGCGGCATCCATCCAGGATCGCGCACCACACGCCGCCCAACGCAATCACCAGCACATATGTTCCATGTTTATAGGGCCTGTTCAGGAATTTTCCCTCCATACGCTTTCTCCTTTCAGCAGTCCGCCATCCACTTTATTTATTAAAAGGGATAATACTCCCGGTAATGACCTGCATCACAAAGATCACCAGAATAGCGGCCGTTCCCGCCACACCCAGCGCAAATGCCGTTTTCCGGTCTTTTTCCACCTTTTCCTTATCCGCTTCGGGGGCAACGGGTTCCGGCACTAGGAAATCAAACCACAGCCCCACCAGGCCAAACGCCCACAGCGTCAGGCTCAGCATAATATTGATGGTTTTATCCTGCGGCAGTTCATTCAGCCGTTGCATCAGCGTGTAGGCACCCGCCTGCACCAGCCAGGTGATTCGCAGCGTCTCGCGGATGATCTGCCGTCCGGTTCTCTCTTTTTTCGTCATGCATTTTCTCCTTTCATTTTCCTCTTCTCTTTTTATTATACTATATTATCCTAAATGCTTCCATTGACTTTCTGTCTCAAGAACACCCCCTCTTTTTGGCGCAAACGACAGATTGCAACCGTCTGCCATCGATCCGTTTTTCCTCGGCAGTCTCTTACACCTCTTATAACGGCTCACACAGCAAAATTGCAACAAGCTTTTTTCATTTTTCCACACGCCGTGCCAGTCAGCACAGCAAAAAAGCGCCCTTTCGGACGCTTTCTCTCCAATGCTGTTATTTCCGGTTCCTTATCAGCTTTATTCCCGCCAGCACCGCGGCATACAGCACACCGGCCACCGCCCAGATGATCCAGCTGTACCTTGGCTGTCCGTTGCCGTTTGGTCCAAAAGTATAGATTATAAAGACCGCCGTTACCGCCAGCCAGTAGATCACGCTCACCGGCCCGGTAATGTTCTTCTGGGATTTCTCCCTGCGGGTATAGTCGCCCTCCTCCAGCAGCTTCTCCATCGAACCGTAAATGGTCCCGCCGTACACAAAGAAGTACACACCGATCCCCACTACCGCCAGCAGCAGGCATACTGCCATCGTCATAAAAAAGCCATCCTGTATCACCGCCATGACAGCGAACAGCGGCACAAACGAAAGAACACACAGCACCGTGCCAATGGTGTTCATGTGGTCATAGGTCGGCTTAAAGGCTTTCTGCCGTTCCTTTACCATGCCGGTCACGCCGTACTCCGTCTCAAAAGGCTCCTTCTCCAGAAACTCATATTCCTTCGCTTTATTTCCGCAGTCCATAAACAGCACCACCGCAATGGCAACCAGGATCATTAACACACACAAACCGATGCCGGCTGCCGTCTCCTCCCGCAGGGGAAATGCTGAAGCCGAAAGCTCGCTCACCGCCGTCAGCCCGATCAGCGCAATGGGCGAAAAAATGCACAGCATCGTTGCCAGTGCCATCTTGGGGGCGGCGGTGCGCCGCAGCGCCAGGTAATCGGAAGCCTCGCCGATCGTCACGCGGCGCAGCGGCGGCCGGCGGTCGTCCTCGGTCACTGTCGGCTCCGCTGTCTCTATCTCGTCCTTCAGCAGGTAGTCGGTCGTCACCCCAAAAAGGCGGCTCATCTGCACCACCTTATCCATATCGGGAATGGACTGCGCCCCCTCCCACTTGGAGACTGACTGCCGCGTGACCGCCAGCTTTTCCGCCAGCTCCTCCTGCGACCAGCCCGCTTTCTTTCTCAAGTCAATGATTTTATCCGCCAGTATCATTCTTCATGCCCTCCTTTATTCCGGACGGCATCTTCTATCCGTCCCTGTGCCATTATCCTACCATTCGGCGCAGTTGCGCACCACCAATTCAACCATTAAATCTGTCAACCGCCGGTTGCGAACCTTCGGTTTTCTCGTCCCATTCACACATTTTGCGGAGCCTAATCCCTGCCCTGCTTATTCATCTGCTAAAAATTTAGGTCCTGTCCTAGGCAAGTTCCTGCAAACCGCTCTTTCGCGTCCCACTCACGCCGTCTGCGGGGCTTAGCCCCAGCCCTGCTTACTCATCCGCTAAAAATCCAGGGTCCTTCCTGGGCAGGCTCCTCCAAGCTCCGTTTTCGTCCTATCGCCCATTCACTAAAAATCCGGGCCCCTTCTCGGCAAATTTCTGCAAACCGCAGGCTTCGGGCCGCAGGCGTTCCGGCCAAGGCCGGAACCAGCGGGCTGCGCCCGCTGCGGCGGCTCCGCCGCCGGGCCTGCGGCCCGCACTCTCCCCTCGCAGCAGCTCTCCCTCCAAGTGTCCCCAGCCGCCCCGCCCCAAATATTCACACAATTCCGGTTGTTTCTCCCCGGCTGCTGTGGTACAATAGGGTACGGTTTAATTTGGGGATTTTTACCCCAAGATATCCCTGAAGAACTTGATTGATCCGAAAGGAAGGTACCCGCTATGCGGTTTTCACTTATTGCGGCCCCGCTGGAGCTGGGCTGCGGCACTACCGGCTGCGCCATGGGCGGCGCGGCTCTCGTCAGCGGAGAGAACGGACTTCTCTCCTTCCTCACCCACAATGGCATCAGCGCCTCGGCGGATTCTGCCTTTGTACCGATGACCGCCCGCCGGGAGGAGGAGCCCGCTCCCCACTACCTGCCGGAAGTGGTGACCGCCTGCTGCGCCACCCGGGATGCTGTTTCCGCCGCCCAGGGAGAGGGCGCTTTCCCCGTCACCCTCGGCGGCGACCACGCCCTGGGACTGGGCACCGTGGCCGGCACCGCCCAGCACTATTCCCCGGAGGAGCTTTCCCTCGTCTGGGTGGATGCCCACACCGATATCAACACCGAAAATTCCTCCCTTTCCGGCAATATCCACGGCATGCCCATCGCGGCGCTGCTGGGCCTTTGCGGGCAGGAGCTTTCCTCGGTCTGCGGGGGACTGCCCGCCCTGCGCCCGGAAAATGTCCACATCATCTTCGCCCGGGATATCGACCCCGCCGAAGAGCGGATCATTGCGGAACAGGGCGTTCACCTTTACCGCATGAGCGAGATCAAGGAGCAGGGCCTCTCCGCGGTGCTGCACCGCCTGCTGGGCAATATCACCACTCCCTTCTGCCATGTCAGCTGGGATGTGGACAGTCTGGATGCGTCTTTTATCCCCGCCACCGGTCTGCCCATCCCGGATGGCCCCGACCCCAAGGCCGTAACCGATGTGCTGCTGGCCCTGGCGGTCTCCGGCAAGATGGTGGCCCTGGACTGTGTGGAGTATAACCCCGCCCGGGACTCTGACGGCAGCTGCTGCCGCACCGTTCTGGGCATCCTGGAGCCGGTGCTGCTGGCCCTGGCCGCCAAACCGTGATTTTTTAGGCCCCTGCAGGGGGCGGGCTGAGGGCCGCAGGCCGTTTCGGCTGCGCCGAAAC
>OIZE01000797.1_pt1 | contig 22916 bp, 20 predicted proteins | sample 1588421 | NCBI WGS metagenome assembly OIZE01 (sample SAMN03283251) | human gut metagenome | biome: human-associated habitat; material: feces | host: Homo sapiens | place: USA | collected 2013 | reverse complement strand
GCTCAATGAAATAATTTATGAAAAGTATGTAGTCCTGGCTTTTTTAATACGTTGCAGCTTATTTTTTATACGAAGAATTGCCGCTCGGATCAAAAACAAATCACACCACAAATGAACATATAGACGGTATGTCGGATATCTCACAGAAATATGTTTCTCACCACGATAAAATTCGGTCACGACACCAAGTATCCACTCCTCCGGCACATTCTCTTTCCACCAATGATTGTCCCCACAGATAACATACCCATTCTTCTTCACATGCAGAATACGATGCAGTACATATTTCCCGTCCGGTCTTCGATAAAGTGGAAGGTCATATCGCTTCAGTCTTCCATGAACCGGTTCTATAATAATTGTATCCTTTCGATTACGCAGCATCGGTTCCATGCTGTCTCCAACCGTTGTGGAGACACAAGCTTTCCCCGATCGAAGTTCTTCTTCCAAAGATGTATTACGCATAAATTCATTGCCTCATATGCTTACTTTTCTATCTTAATTTTATTCAGATCCCAATACAACAGATATATCTTTTTTTCTGTTCAAAAAACATAAAATTCAATCAATATATAATGATAAAAAGCAAGGGTATCGCATCTCGTACGATACCCCACATTACTTCTGCCAGAAATGTTACTTTACGGATCCTCACCCTCGATAGTCCCACCATCTTCGTTATCTTCTATAACAGAAGTTGTAATGATATCCTCATCCTGAAATTTAATAACTTCCATCCCCGGCTCTAAAAATGCTCTTTTCATCTTTCTCTTCTCCTCTTAATTTTATTATTTTACTTCATAGCTCACAACATCACTATATACAGTCTGTTCCTCACCGTTCTTATCCGTGTATACAACATAACCTTTTGCATACCAAATATTCGGCTTTGTGCATTTTACACTAACAGAATAATTTCCTGCTAAACCTGTGGTCGTTGCTACTTTAGTAATAATTCTGTCTGCTTCCAGCTTAAACGCTTCTTGATTATCTTTATACAAGGCTTCCCATGCTGGTTTGCTTGTTAAAATCATTCCATGTTTTACAATCTTACATCCTTCAGGTACTGAACGTTTTGCCGTATATTTAATAGTCTGCGTAGATTTATTGTATGACACGCTGCACAACATAGCTGCCTGCGGAGTTACTTCTTCTCCAGCATCTACATAAACCGCTTCTATCGTTGTATCTCCATATACTGTGAAAGTATACGGACTCGAATAACAGATAGGAGTTCCATTGAATGTCCAGTGTGAGAACTTCTTGTCTTTCACAGTCTGTGCAACAACTCTCACCTGTTCTCCGATTTCACAGTATTTTGTTTCTATCTGATCGTTATTATTGATTGTAACTACTGCTTTTAATTGTAATTCTTCGATTGAAGCATTTAATGCCAGCAGATTGGTCTGACTTGCAATGTTTAAAATATCATTGGTAAGTGAATTGACCTGCTTTACGCTGTTGCTATCCTCAATAGCCTTCTGCAATACCTCGAGAATCTCCGAAACCTTCCTGTCTGTTGACTCCATGTTTGTACGTGCAACAGACTCCATTGACTGTGCATGGGCCTTCATATCCCTGGTGTATCCGGTCAGTTCATCTGTCTTTTCAGCAATAAGCTCAACCTCTTTTGCCACATTATCTGTGTTGGTATTGATAACAGATGCATTTTCAGAGATATCCTGCATGGTAGCAGACAGCTCCTCTGTTAAAGCCGAAAGATCGGACACACTGCTGTTGCTTGTCTGAACACTCTGACGCACATCATCAACAACCCTCTCCATCCTGGCCGAGTTGGTGACAACAGCCTTGAATATAGCCTGCAGCTTTGTCATAAAGACATTGATGCCCTTGCCTACGGCGTCAACCTCAGCATTGTTGATAGGAGTGACCCTCTGTGTCAAATCGCCCTTCTTGTTATCAATATTGACTATGATGCCGTTGATTTCCTTCTGTGTACGAAGCAGAGGCTTGATAACCATGGTGACAACAGCAAAAACAACAAACAGTAATGCAATTATACTTACTGCAATAGTAAATGTACATGTGACAACAGATGCGCGATAAGTACTTTCGAGGCTCTTTCTCTCCTCCTGTGTAACAGAATTGACATACTCACGCATTGACGAAATAGCTTTTTCAATGTTATTAGTATATTTTGCAATAGAGCCATTTGCCGTTTTATACGCTTCCTCGTTTTTACCGGCGGCAGAATAGGCCATTACATTGCCACACTCCTTGACCAGGCTTGTATAGTTTTCACAGATAATTCTATAGTTTCTCTTGGTCTCCAAGGTTACATAAGGATTATAATCATCAAGGAGCTGCTTTAGCTTTTCCTCGTGATTTCTCACTTCACTTACAATATCAATCATTGATGATAGATCTGTCGATATAATATGAGACAGTGCCAGTGTATGAATATTCACGGTCTCCATCTCAATATCATTAAGCATCTCCGTGCCAACCATTGAGGTGTCCACAATCTGAGAAGCCGCATCATTTACCTTTGATAAATTTTTAAGAGATAAACCACTTGAAATAACACTTACAAAGCCTACAATAAAAACAGGAATAAGTATCAATTTTGTACTTAACTTTTTCTTTCCCTTGACCTTTGGTTTGTTATTAACCTTTTGAGCTTTTTTTGTGTTGAGAGTTTTTTTAACTTTTGGTGCTTTTGCAGGATTTGCTGCTTTTGCTTTCACCTTTTTTTGTTTTACTGCGCTATTTTTAACAGCTGCTTTACTTTTTTTTGAATCTAATTTCATGTTATATACCCCTCTACTCAGCTACAGATTGTGTTATCCCCGCAACAAGATTATCCATTATCTCCTGAAGATCTGTATTATCAGGATTACCGGCCGCCATTTTTTCGCCAAACTCCGTCGCAGCATCCCAGTAAGAATTTCCAACTCTTTGGAGCTTTCCGTACTGTGCCTGATCCATAACAGCCATAATAGCAGGAACCTTTTTGACCTCATCATCTGCGGCTGCCGCTTTATTGGCAGGGCCTACATTCTTCATCTCAAAGCGGAGCTTCTGGTTATCCTCGTTTGTAAACCACTGGGCAAGCTTATTTGCCCACTCAGGATACTTGGTGTATGCATTTACAGCCATATATTTATAGCCTTTAAACGATGACATCTGAATCTGCTGTCCAGCACATGTGTATGTAGGCAGCTTTACAGCACCATAATCATCGCCCCATAATTCCTTGATTTTTGCTGCATTCCAGCATCCACTGACACCGGCAATAATACTTCCGTCCTGTACTCCTGCAATAAAATCGTCCTGTACACAGTTCTTAAAGCCCGGCTTAGCCGCAATATCAAGCATAGCCTGTGCTATATCAACACCCTTGATGTCCGTGATGATAGCATTCCAGTTGCAGTGATTTGTCACACCATCATCGTTCACGCCAAAATCAAGCCCTGTATTTCCAAAAAATGAATACAGATACCAGCCTGAGCTCCAGTCCATAGTCAAGTACTTACCATTGGCCCCTGCAATGTCGAGCATGCCATCAAGCGTAGCCACATCGCTGTCTGAGAAATAATTCTTATTGTAATACATAAAATATCCATTGTCAGCGGTCAGCGGATATCCATATAATTTGCCATCGATAGTGGCAGCCTCAACCGCACTTTCATCGTTAGCCTTTTTAACGGCATCCACATCCTCTATCTCATAAAGAGCGCCTCCCGCTACCATAGAAGTTATCTGGTCATCCGCTATAGGGAATACATCCGCACCATTATGCACATTTGATAATATATTATTTCTGGCATCAGAATCCTCTGACTCCTCGATAATTATATTAAAATCAGTTCCTTTATTAGCCTCCTTGAAGCTTTCAATCATCTGTGTAGTAATATCCACATCATCTTTCGAACACCAGACGTGCATCTTTACTTCCTTATTCTTCGCTTCATCCGAAGAATTCTCCGTCGTCCCCACCTGTGTATTGTCATGTGATTTATTTGATACTCCGCATCCAGTAAGTAATGAAACCCCAATGGCAGCCACAAGTGTTGCAGCTATTAACCTCTTCATACATATTCATCCTTTCAGTTTAATCTCAATTTATAATTTAGTACAATTTTACCATACTTTCACAAAAAAAAATAGGTCTAATTTGATTTTTTTAACAAATTTAGACCTATTTTTTAAAAGATGCATTTTAAAGCACTATATAAGCATTTTTGTTACTTAATCATACCTGAAAGTGCGTCCTTTACTGAAGCAATAGCATCAGGAATACCTGCCGGGTTCTTTCCACCGGCCTGAGCCATGTTAGGTCGTCCACCGCCGCCACCGCCTACCTTTGAGGCGATTGCCTTGATTAAGTTTCCTGCATGTGCACCGCTCTTTATGGCAGCGTCTGTTGCCATGGCAACAAGATTTACCTTGCCTTCATTTGAAGAAGCAAGCACGATAACTCCCTCGCCAAGCTTTTCCTTGAGGGAATCGCCAAGATCACGCAGTCCGTTCATATCAACGCCGTCAACACTTGTTGCAAGAAGCTTGATGCCGTTTACATCAACTACCTGATCCATAACATCGCCGAGCGCATCCTTTGCGGCCTTGCTCTTAAGAGACTCATTCTCACTCTGAAGTGCCTTCATCTCAGCCATCAGATGCTCAAGTCTCTCTTTGAGATTGGCAGGAGTTGATTTAACAACCTTAGCCGCCTCCTCAAGCTCCTTCTCCATATTGCTGTAATAAGCGAATACATTGTCGCCTGTGATAGCCTCGATACGTCTTACGCCTGCAGCCACACCACTCTCCGAAAGAATCTTGAATACCTTGATATCAGATGTATTCTTTACATGTGTACCACCGCAGAACTCCTTTGAGAAATCGCCCATTGATACGACACGTACCTTTTCACCGTATTTCTCGCCGAAGAGAGCCATGGCACCTGTCTTTTTAGCCTCATCGACAGTCATGATATCTGTGCGAACTTCAATAGCTTCATTGATTTTCTCGTTTACGATATCCTCAACCCTTTTAAGCTCCTCAGCAGTCATAGCAGAAAAATGAGAGAAATCAAAACGTGTTCTCTCAGCATCCTGGTAAGAACCTGCCTGCTCTACATGTGTGCCGAGCACCTCACGCAGTGCCTTCTGAAGCAGATGAGTGGCAGAGTGATTTCTGCATGTGTTTGTTCTTGTTTTTGTATCAATAGAAAGTGTAGCCTTCTCACCTGTGCGGATCATACCCTCTGACACATAACCTACATGTGCATATCTGTTGCCGACAACCTTTACTGTATCCTCAACAACAAATGTACCGCTCTCAGTCTTTATGATACCCTTGTCACCCTGCTGACCACCCATTGTGGCATAGAAAGGTGTGTTTGGCACGATCACAGAGCCCTTATCACCATCTGAAAGAGCCTCAACAACATCATCCGATGTGGTAAGGAAAGCAATCTCAGCTGTGTCAGTAAGCTTGTCATAGCCTGTGAACTCTGTAGTAATTTCAGAATCTATATCATTGTAAACATTGGCATCAGCACCCATATAATTTGTTTCCTTGCGGGCTCCTCTTGCCTTCTGTCTCTGAGCCTCCATACAACTCTCAAAGCCAGCCTCATCATATGTGAAGCCCTTCTCCTCGAGAATCTCTGCCGTAAGGTCTACAGGGAAGCCGTATGTATCGTAAAGCTTGAATGCATCCTCTCCTGAAAGCACCTTGACCCCGTCAGCCTTCATATGTTCTTCCATATCTGCAAGGATACCAAGTCCCTGGTCGATAGTCTTCGCGAACTTCTCCTCCTCCTGAGTGAGTACCTTAAGGATAAAATCCTTTCTCTCCTCAAGCTCCGGATAACCATCCTTGCTCTCATCGATGACAACCTGCGCGATTTTGCCAAGGAAGGCTCCCTGTATGCCAAGTGTACGTCCATGCATAGCGGCACGTCTGATGATACGGCGAAGCACATAGCCCCTGCCCTCGTTAGATGGCATAACTCCGTCAGAAATAAGGAATGTAGACGAACGGATATGGTCTGTGATAAGACGGATAGAAACATCGTCCATCTCATCGACATGATATTTCTTGCCTGAAAGCTCGCAGACCTTGTCACGGATAGCCTTCATTGTATCAATATCGAATACCGAATCAACATCCTGCATTACAACAGCAAGACGCTCAAGTCCCATACCTGTATCAATGTTCTTGTGCTCAAGCTCAGTGTATCCACCGTGTCCGTCACCGTTAAACTGTGTAAATACATTGTTCCACACCTCCATGAAACGGTCGCAGTCACAGCCTACCTTACAATCAGGCTTTCCACAGCCGTACTTCTCACCGCGGTCGTAGTAAATCTCAGAGCAAGGACCGCAAGGACCTGCGCCATGCTCCCAGAAGTTGTCACACTCACCGGTCTTTGGATCTCTGTAGAAACGTGTAATACAATCTCCCGGCACTCCTACTTCCTTAGTCCAGATATCAAATGCCTCATCATCCTCACCGTAGATGGAAGGATAAAGCCTGTCCTTTTCAAGACCGAGCACCTCTGTCAAAAACTCCCATGACCATGCGATTGCTTCATGCTTGAAATAATCGCCAAACGAGAAGTTTCCGAGCATCTCAAAAAATGTAAGATGACGAGCTGTCTTACCTACATTCTCGATATCACCTGTTCTGACACACTTCTGGCATGTAGTCACACGGTGTCTTGGCGGAACCTCCTGTCCTGTAAAATATGGTTTAAGCGGTGCCATACCTGCATTAATAAGAAGCAGACTGTTGTCATTGTGAGGCACCAGTGAAAAACTCTTCATTGCGAGATGTCCCTTGCTCTCAAAGAACTCAAGGTACATACGACGTAATTCGTTAACGCCATAACTCTTCTTCATTACTTGAATCTCCTATTCTTTTGTCTTTGCGTCCTTCATTTTACGAAGCTTTACCCCTATTAAAGCCCCACAAAAACCTATGGCCGCCAAAACAATCATAATAATAACATATTGTGCTACGCACATGAAAAAGTCCCCCATAATTACCCTCCTAAATTTATTGAACTAATTTATTATAAATGAATTTGTGAAATAATTCAATAGTTCTCTCCAAAAGCGAACGTCTGATTTTCACGTTCAATCTCAATCACCCTGTCAGCCATGTCCTTATTGCTCAGCCTCTTTTTGTATTCAGTAATACCGCTGTAGTCCTGCCACATGTGCATAGGGAAAACAAACTCTGCCGAGGTATTTTGTAAAAAATAATCAAAACCCTTGAACTGATACTCCATAAGCTTTGGATCCATCGGGAAAAAAGCCACGTTTATTGGTTTTTCCGAAAGCTTTTTTATCTCATGCCTGAAGGCTCTGCGCACTCTGCCGTTTATCAGGTCTCCTGCGCCATCCCACTCCCAGTCGTTTAAATCACCGGCATGAAACAGGCTCACTCCGTTAGAAGTGACGTAAAACGCCACACCGGCATCGGTGGATCTAAGTGTCATTATATCCAGATCATCCACATGATATGTATTGTCAGGTGAAACAAATGTCCCCCTGTCCCTGACAGCGGGATCAATGCCATGCTTTGACAAAAAATGCGGACTGATACGGATATCCTTTGAAAAAATATAATGTATATTCGAATATTTGTCAGCCAGACGCAAAATATCCATATCATAATGATCCTTGTGGCTGTGACTTGCAAACATATAGATTTTTGTATCCGGCTCATAAGATGGCAGTTTTCCGGTAAAATGCATACCCTCCACCTTGTCTCCATCAAAATAATCAAATATAAGCACCTTGTCATCCAGTTCCACAAGAAAACAACTGTGATGTATAAAAATTATCTGCATGTAACCTACTCTCTTTCGCTTTTAAATCAGTCTTTATGTATCATTATGCTATCTTTATGCTATATAGTCAACTTATATTTCGTATAATATAGTAATTAAACTCTAATTACCAATCAATAATTATATGATTAAAGGGTCAAAATACCTTTTGACCCCCATATCATTATATAATTATACAAATCATGCCACCATTTGAGTCATTCACAATCTTTTGCATGGTTTCCTGAAGCTTTATCTGGCACTCATCATCCATCTGCATTATTTTGCTTCTTATTCCGTCCTCCATAAGCTCACCGACAGACTTTCCAAAAATATTAGTCTTCCAGACTCCACTGTCACTGTTTTCACCATTTTTTATGTAATCTATCAGATCCTCTGCCTGTTCCCTGCTTCCGACTATCGGCGCTATCTCGGTCTCGATATTAGCTCTTATCATATGTATTGACGGTGAAATAGCCTTCATTTTTACGCCAAACTTGTTTCCATGGGCTATAAGCACCGGCTCCTCCATTCTGATATCAGACAGCTGTGGCATCACAACACCATAACCCTTCTGCTGCACCGATGAAAAAGCATCCTTAATCTTTTCGTACTCATTCTTTTCCTCAGTGAGTGAAAGTATCAGGGAAATCAGCTCCTTTTCCCCGGAAACAGTCACACCGCACAGCGTGGAAATATTCTCGTAGTAGTACTTCTCTGCAATCTCAATTTTGACCTTAACCACACCATCAGACAGCCCCATCCCGGCAAGAGATACCACTTTTAATATATCCCCATCCGATTCAGGCATATCAGTGCTCATCTGTGCGACATCCTTCAGCTTTGAAGCCCTTGCAAGAAAAGTCTTTGCATATGTAATTACGGCCTGCTTTACATAATTGTCATAAGGCAGAAGCTGCACCCATTTCGGTATATCATAGTCCACTCTCGTGACTGCAAATTCATATAAGAGCTTTTCCATGATATCTGTAATCTGTCCCATGCAAAGTTTTTCACAGTCTATAGGAATAGCAGCCGCTTTATACTCTCTGCTAAGTGACTCGCATAAAAGTCTCGTTTCTGCCGCAAAAGGCTTTGTAGTATTTACCACAATTACAAATGGCTTTCCTGAAGCCTCAAGCTGCATGACTGTTTCTCTTTCTGCTGCCTCATAGCTCTGTCTTTTTATATCGCCTATGCTGCCGTCAGTGGTTACAAGCACAGCCACTGTCGAATGCTCCTCTATTACCTTTTTTGTACCTACAACTGCAGCCTCCTCAAAAGGTATATCCTCGTCGAACCATGGTGTTTTGACCATACGCTCGCCGTCCTCCTCGAGATAACCGACAGCATCCCCCACTGTAAAGCCCACACAGTCCACAAGGCGTACCTTCACAGCGCTGCCATCATCCAGACTGATAGTAACCGCATCCTGTGGAATAAATTTCGGTTCAGTCGTCATAATAGTCTTTCCTTTGCCTGATTGCGGCAGTTCATCGACTGCACGCTTTTTAGCATACTCATTGTCCATCTTCGGAATTACACAAAGCTCCATGAAATGCTTTATAAATGTGGACTTGCCTGTGCGCACAGGACCGACGACACCTATGTAAATCTCACCGTTTGTGCGGCATCTGATATCTTTATATAAATCAAACTCTTTACTGTCCATAGTACTGCCCATAAAAGCTTCCTCCATACACTTTATTCTATAATCAAAGTGTATTCACCTGCTCTTTGAATTATTACACATAAAAAGGCCACAGGCTTCAAAACAGATAACCTGTGGTCTTTTGTAATAATATATAGTATTTTAAAACAAACTACTTAGCAGCCTTTTTCTCACATCCTGCTGTCTTGCTTGTAGAAGCATCAGCTGTTTCTTTAGCATCTGATTTGTCAGAAGCCTCCTCAGGCTCCTCTCTCAGACGTGCGTACATCTGCATACACTTGTGGAGCTTCTTTGCAAGCTTATTGTCTATCTGCTCAGGAGTAGCTCTCCACTGCCAGTTGCCACCGGTAGTTGAAGGAATGTTGATACGGGCCTTTGAATCAAGTCCGAGCAGATCCTGCATAGGAACAATAGCCATATCGGCAACTGATGACCATGCCGCACGCATCATGCCCCAGTTGTAGCCCTCCTCCTTTGTGAGGTTTAAATAATCCTTTGCAAACCTTACGCAATCCTTTGGAGCTGTCTTCATCCAGCCCATAACTGTGTCATTGTCATGGGTACCTGTGTATACAACACAGTGCTGCGGATAGTTATGTGGCAGATAATCGCTATCTTCTCTTGAATCGAAGGCAAACTGGATAACCTTCATGCCAGGGAAGCCTGAATCCTTTAAAAGCTTCTTTACGGAAGGTGTGAGGAAGCCAAGGTCCTCCACGATGATAGGAAGCTTGCCAAGCTTCTTCTCAAGCACGTTGAATAAATCCATGCCAGGTCCATCTTTCCATACACCGTTCTTTGCTGTATCATCCTTTGCAGGAATAGCATAGAATGAATCAAAACCTCTGAAATGATCGATTCGCACGATATCATAAAGCTTTGCCATAGCACTGATACGCTTTGTCCACCAGCTGTAGCTGTCCTTCTTCATAACATCCCATCTGAAAAGAGGATTGCCCCAGAGCTGTCCGTCAGCTGAGAAGGCATCAGGAGGACATCCTGCCACCTCGATTGGATTTAAGTCTTTATCGAGATAGAACTGTGTAGGATTAGCCCATACATCTGCTGAATCCATGGCAACATAAATAGGTACATCTCCGATAATTCTTATGCCCTTTTCATTAGCATATGCCTTTAAAGCAGTCCACTGCTTGAAGAAGAGATACTGGAGCATCTTGTAGAAGGCAATATCATCAGCATACTTCTCCTTTGCTTCTTCCATAGCCTCAGGCTTTCTCAACTTGAGAGCATCATCCCACTCGCTCCATGCCACTCCGCCATTGGCATCCTTTAATGCCATAAAGAGTGTGTACTCATCAAGCCACTCTGCCTCTTTACTGCAGAATGCTTCATAGTCAGCCGGTGTTTTCTTTGAAAAACGCTCATATGCCTTTCTTAAAAGAGCATATCTGTTGACATACATGATGCCATAGTCTACATACTGTGGCTTTTTGCCCCACTTATATGACTCGCACTCCTTCTTTGTCAGAAGCTTGTCCTTGCACAAAAGCTCCAGATCGATAAAATAAGGATTGCCTGCAAAGCTTGAAAATGACTGGTATGGAGAATCTCCATAGCTGGTAGGACAGATTGGAAGAATCTGCCAGTATGTCTGACCTCCCTTCTCAAGGAAATCGACAAAACGTCTCGCCTCCTTTCCCATAGTTCCAATACCATACTGTGATGGCAGTGATGAGATTGGCATTAATACACCGCTAGTTCTCATGTTATTTTTCCTCCCTTTTGTTATACTCATTGTTTGGCTGCGTGAGCCTGTATTTTAAAATAATATATAATATACATATGAAATCATATGATATTTTCGTTTTATTTAGTTATTATAACATCATAAAGTGCAACTTGTAAATTAAATTAGTTAATGTTAATATCAAATTAATAAAAAGTTTAAAAGAGGTGTAACATAATGAATGAAACAACCAGGCAATTGATTGTGCATAAGGTAAAGCATAATACGAAACGCCTTATAACATCCATTAAATGGGTAATCTTTTCTATCGTTGTCGGCATAGTCGCAGGAAGCTGCGGCACCGCATTTTATTTTGCCCTGTCGGTCGTAACCGATTTCAGAATGAAATACCCTTGGCTCATTTACTTTCTGCCAATCGGCGGACTTGCCATTGTAGGACTCTATCATCTGTGTAAAGACGATAACGACACCGGAACCAATCTGGTAATATCAGCTATCCATTCAGGCGACAAGGTGCCCTTTAGAATGGCCCCGCTTATATTTGTATCCACACTTATCACTCACCTGTTCGGTGGCTCTGCCGGCCGTGAGGGTGCTGCACTGCAGATGGGAGGCAGCATCGGAAGCTCTATAGGCAGGTTATTCAGATTTGATGAAAAAGACAAGCATGTCATGATTATGTGTGGCATGAGCGCTGCATTCAGTGCATTGTTTGGCACTCCGATGGCAGCCGCTATTTTCTCCATGGAGATGATAAGCGTCGGTGTCATGTATTATATAGCACTCGTTCCATGTGTGATAAGCTCCCTCATCGCTCACGGTATCGCATCATACTTCAATGTTACAAATGAATTTTTTGCTATTGAAAACATACCGGACTTTACTATTTTAAACTCAGTAAAAATCTCTGCGCTTGCAATACTGTGCGCACTCGTAAGCATACTCTTTTGTGTGGCTCTTCACTCAGGTGAGGCGCTGTACAAAAAATATCTGCCAAACAAATATACAAGAGTATTCATTGGTGGCTGCTTTGTCATCATAGCAACTATGCTTGTAGGAAACCAGACCTACAACGGCACCGGAATGAGTGTTATCCAAAGCAGTATAGACGGCTCTGTCAGACCTGAAGCATTTCTGCTAAAAATCATCTTCACCGCACTGACTCTTGGCGCAGGCTTTAAGGGCGGCGAGATTGTACCATCCTTTTTCATAGGCGCAACCTTTGGATGCCTGTTCGGCAATCTGACAGGCTTTGAGCCATCGCTGTGTACAGCTGTCGGCATGATTTCACTGTTCTGTGGTGTCACCAACTGTCCGATTACATCGCTGCTCATCAGCTTTGAGCTGTTTGGCTACGACGGCATGCCGTACTTTCTTTTGGCAATTCCATTCAGCTATATGCTGTCAGGATACTTTGGCCTGTATCGCAGCCAGAAAATAGTATATTCAAAATACAAGACAAGCTACATAAATAAATCAACTCACTAACATTTGCAAACCGCAACCAGGCATGATACCCCAGGTATTATTGCCTGGTCTTTTATTGTGTAAAGAGCTTTATCTCCCGCAGAAGATTCATCTGCGAGAACCTCCCACAAAGCATCTGCAAGTTTAATTGTGATTTTATTTTTGCCGGCATTGTAAGCTACGAACACCTTCTCTGTATCGTTATCAATAGTATATGCTACAACGCCATCAGGCATATCATCCATGAAATGTACGGATTTCTTAATCTCATCTACTGTGTCAAGATAAAATGACTTGTGAGCCCTTCTTAGTGCTATAAGCCCCTTATAGTAGGCTTTAAGGTCTGAAAACTGCTCAGCCCTGTCATAATCTATTGCATTGACAGAGAGAGGACTGCAATAGCTGTTCTCTACAGGAGCACCATCAGCCTCACTAATCTTTGTTCTCGCAAACTCCTCTCCGTGCAGGAAAAACGGAATCCCCTGCGCTGTAAAAAGGATGGCTGCTGCAAGCTTATTCATACGGATACGCATCTCTTCACTCTCATGTGAATTGGATATGATAAACCTGTCCCAGAGAGTATAGTTGTCGTGACATGACAGATAGTTAATCGACTGCATAGGCGATTTGGCCCACTTAGCGCACGTAACAGCCTGCTTTAGCTCTTCACCTCTGTCTGCAGCTCCATTGACAAAGCCCAGCTCATCCATATAGAATACATGTCCCTTTACCGCATCACGTATATCATCCGAAAACATGCCGATGCCCGGTGTCCTTGGAGCATTAATTTTCATGCCACGCTCTGATTCTGGCAGAGTGCTCTCTCCACCTGTCCAGCCCTCTCCGTACATTATTATATCAGGATTTATTTTTAAGAGAGCTTTTCTGGCTTCGTTCAATGTCTCGATATCAAGTACTCCCATCAGATCAAACCTGAAGCCATCAATGTGATACTCACTCGCCCAGTAGCACAGCGAATCAATGATATATTTTCTGACCATAGGCTTCTCTGAGGCTATTTCATTGCCACAGGCTGATGCATCTGAGTACTTTGCAGCATCCAGCATACGGTAGAAATAATTGCCCGCAGTCTTGTAAAAGCAGCTGTCATGAACATTGAAGGTATGATTGTAAACCACATCCATGATTACACCAAGACCCGCCTCATGAATCGAGTGTACCATCTCCTTATACTCTCTAACTCTCACGGCTCCATTAAACGGATCTGTCGAGTAAGAGCCCTCCGGCACATTATAATTGTACGGATCATAGCCCCAGTTATACTGCTCCTTTAAGGAATCACTCTCGTCAATGCTGGCAAAATCATACGACGGCATAAGCTGCAGATGTGTCACTCCCATATCCTTGAAATACGAAAGAGTTTTATCCTCAGTAAATGCCTTAAACTTACCCGGATACCTGGAATGAGCAGATGCACCGGCAGACACATCCGCGACAGACACCTCAGTGATAACCATGCTCATAGGATCTGCAAGCTTTGGCCTGTCCTCATCTGCAAATCCATCAGGATCAGTCTTTGACAGGTCAATAACCATAGACCTGTGCCCATTTACACCGCAGGCTCTTGCATACGGATCATGTGAGCTGAATGTGCCATCTGAGGTGTGAACCTCATATGTATAATAAACACCATCCAGATTTCCCTCTGCCGTAGCAGAAAAAATACTGCGAAGCTCTCCCTCTGTGCGCATCATCTCAAGCCTGCCTGTCTCGGCCGAATCATTTCCCTTATCATAAAAAATAACAAAAACACTGTCCGCAACAGGCGAAAACAGTGTAAATGTTGTCTTTTCCTTTGAATAAATCGCTCCTAATTTCATAATACTATCCTTTTCGTTTATTTTCGTATACATTATAATAAAATTTACAATAACTGTAAATAGGGCAATTCAACCAATTTTCAAAGACTTTTTAGTCAATGTGCCATTTTTTCTTTTGCTGATGTGAAACAATCTTTATATACAAAGATTGTGGCAGAAATCTGCCACAGGTTGTAGCAAGCTTCATCCGGAGAGTAGGCACTATGACCGTTTTATGCTTCATCATCCGGTCTATGGCATAATTGGCGCAGTATTCAGCGGAAATCCCCTTCAGCGCAAATCGCACATTTGCCACATCATTGAACTCTGTATCAACCGGTCCCGGACACAGGCACCCCACATACACATGGCTGTGGCTCTGTCGAAGCTCACATGCAACAGCCCTTGAAAGGCTCGCAACATATGCCTTAGAGGCATAATAGGCAGCCATGTACGGACCGGCAGGAATAAGACCCGCAGAGCTTGCCACATTTAATATAAAACCTCTGTCCTTTACCCTCATCTGTCTTAAAAGCTTTTTCGTCAGGAAGTGTACAGCACGCACGTTGACATCTATCATGCCCATTTCCTTAGCTATATCAGTCTCCTCAAACAGGCCGCAATCACCGTAGCCTGCGTTGTTTATAAATATTTCTATGTCTTTTTCCTCTAGATAGTCCGAAAGTCTCTGACACTCATCAAGCTGCATCAGATCCGCGGTAAAAATATCGCACTCAAGCTCCTTATGCGTGGCTTTAAGCTTATCAGAAAGAGCTGTAAGCCTCTCCCGTCTTCTTGCAACAAGAATCAGATCATAACCTTCCTTCGCAAGCCTTTTTGCAAACTGCTCACCTATTCCTGAGCTTGCTCCTGTAATCACTGCATACATATATCATATCCCCTATTCTTCAATCATAAGCTCCCTGGAGCTCGCATCAAGCTCTACGCTTGTGTTGTCGCTCTTATACATCTCAAGCAGCAATAGCCACAGCGTGTGAATCTCATATGTAAGAACATTGGATGCAGGCACTGAGTATGGAAGCAGTGTGCTGATATCAAAGTATCTGATACCAAGCGGCGGTAAAAAAACAAGGTTGGTTGTCTGTCTTTTATCACCGGCAGTATGAATCATCTCATATGTAATCATCACAAAATCACTGCCCTTATAGGTACACTCATATGACACGTAGCACTCATCAACAGTCCAGGTGATGCCATCCTCTGTAACTGTCGGCTTTACGGCCTCATCATTGTACTCTGTAGTCTGGCAGGAAAGCTTCCACTTAATCTGCCCCTTCTTTGTTTCCTTTACCATATCGGTAAGCTCTTTAAGTAATTCATCTTCTTTTTTCATATTATACACCTGTTTTCATTATCAATGCTCATCAACCCTCACACCATGTACCACAAACCTGTATGTCTCACCGCTTGTGGAACAGGTTGAAAGCGTCACAACCTTGTCATCCTTTGTCGGGACTATGCCTGTATCCTTCATTGATGAGGCAGCCATCCTCTGTACGAATTTGCCAAATGTCTCGTCAGGCTCAAAGCCCACAGTATACTCATCACTGTCATCACTAACCGTTTCATATGAGAAAATTTGGTACCTATACTTTTTGCCATCGACAAGTATCTGGAAATACTGATGGCTGTCATAGTAATTCTCATCACGGTTATAGTACTTAAGCTTTCCAAACATCGACAGGTTTTTCATATTGTGTCCATAAATAATTGTATGGCAATCGCTGAAATCAGTCTTATTTGAACCCTCAAGGAAGATGGAGCCTGCAGTAGCATGCTCTCTCTTAAAGGTCTTTCTGAGGTAATAGCTATTATCCCCCGAATACATGACAGGATAGCTGATATCCTCATTCTCAAAATAAATCCAGCCAACCACATCAGGGTTTTCGCTCCTTAGACCGGCGAAATCAATATCTATATCATCATACCACGGCGACTGTGCTTCACTGCCTTTCGTGCTGTCATCATCCTTCTTTGAATCGTCCACTGCATACTCATCCTGAAGCTTCTCATATGTCTTATCCGAGGTATTATAGTCAGAATAAATCTTAAACAGATGATAACCCGAATAAGCCACAAGAGACAGACCAATTATCAGAACTATAAATCTAATTACTTTCTTAACCATTTGTTTTCTCCATTTTTTTTATCAGTCAGTACTGTAATACCGGTAAAAATAATCAACAATACAATGAATACAAATTTACCTTGCGAGGTTCCTAAAAAAGAAGCCGGATAACCAAGCACCGGGATATCAAACACAGGAACTCCGACCACATCAGACCATGCAACCGGCTGTACATCATTCACCTGAACGGCATCGCCCTTTGTAGTGTAGGTCTTTTCATCTGTATTTATTTCAACTACCCTGTGAGTCACAAGCTCGCCATTTCTGTAAAAAGTAATGGCATCACCTGTCTGTATCCCACCGGCACCCTCCTTTACATACAATAGGCTCCCCTTCATGTAGGAAGGCTCCATGCTTCCGCTTACAACTACCATCGGCTCGATATGAAACAGCTTAGGAGCAAATATCACAGCAATAATTAAAACAAGAATTAATAAAGCTATACTCGAAATAATATTAATCAGTCTCTTCATGAAAACACCTCTGTACCACAAAATCATTTATCACTCACGAAGCTACTATGGCAGCTTACCGGCTCAATATCAAATTGTATCGTCATATTACTATGTGTGTCACACGTATGATTGAACCTATCGATAATACGCTTCATGACATCGGAGGCTGTATCGCATGAGCACTTCGACAAAAGCACAATGTACTGTGAATCACTGTACTTTGCTGCCACATCACCCACACGCAGGCACTTTCTAAGTGCTCTTTCAAGTGTATGCATGGAATCCTTCATCTGACTATGATCCTTATCCGGCTGACTGCTATACATTGGCACAACAGTGACAAGCACCAGACTCTCCGGAACCGTAGAACGTGCACTCTTTCTGACCTCCAGATGATAGATTTCCTTGAATACAGGATATCCGCACATGAAAACTCCCTCCATGCTCTCCTCACTGATATCGTCCTTAACTTCATCTATATTGTAGCTTGAAACACCCTTTGTGACAGATAAAAGCTCCTCATACACCTTGTTGAGCATGACAGTCTTTCTAACGCCAAGATCCTTGTCCATAATAGCCTTGGCAGTCTCATAAGTATCAAAAGCCATCTGTACCTTTTTGGTACGCATGCGTGCCATAATAAGATATGAGTATATCTGCTCATCCGAGCGCTCATATACAATCGCCCTGATGCACAGCTGCTCAAGCTTCTCATAGCAGCCTGTATCAATATACAGCTTTGCCAGAGCCTTTACTGTATTCACGTATCTGGAATGGTAAAATGCATTGAGCGTCATAAACCAGTGTGTATCTGTCCTAAGAGGCAGGAAATCACCATGATAAAGAGCTATGGCCTTCTCATAGCTTTCAATAGCGGTCTCCTTGCTCCTGCAAAATGCCATCTCAGCCTCATTTATATATCTGTCAAACTCTTCGACATCAATGGTTACTTCCACATCATCATTCCATTTGTACAAGCCGCCTCTAACAGAGACTATGCACTCCTCGTCAAAGGAGGCATCTCTTAGAGCCTTTCTGAGCCTGTATGCCAGATTCTTAAGGGCTCCTACCGGATTATCGGTTTCTTCCTCAACCTGCCATATAGCCTCTGAAATATCCTCTATACAGACACCCCTGTTTCTGTTCATCGCCAGATATACAAACAGCTTTTCAAGCTTCTCAGACCGCCATGCCCCTTCCTGGACAGATGTTAAGCCATTACCTACCGTAAAGCTGCCAAAAGTTTTTAATTTAATCATATAAATCTCCCCATTTCTGACATTAAACATTATATAGTCATAAACATATTAATCTTTTTGAAATACCTATAAAACGTAAAAATTAAACCCAGATTAAAATTTACGTAAATCATCACTGCCGTCGTCGACAGTGTTTTGTATTTTCATTATCTTAACGAAGTATGAGTAATCATCATTTACCTTTACCTCACACCTGTCACCCACCTTGTGCCCGAATATAGCGGCACCAAGCGGGGACTCCTTGCTTATCAGATTCTTTAAGGAATTGCCCCTTACGGTTGTGACAATCTTGTATGTCTCAGTCTCATCATCATCCTCAAAATACACATCAACCGTATTGAACATACCCACCTCATCATCCTTTGACTCATCGGATATGACAACGGCAGTCTTAATCATCTTCTCAAGGTATCTGATACGGCTCTCGTTCTGGTTCTTAAACTGCTTGGCGGCCTTGTACTCGAAGTTCTCGCTCAAGTCACCCTGGGCTCTCGCCACCTTTACGTCATCAAGAGCCTTCTTTCTGACAACGAGCTTTCTGTACTCTATCTCGTCCTCCATTTTCTTTATATCATTTGCTGTCAATTCATCATGCATGTCTTAAACCCTCTTCCTGCAAAATTGCGTCAAAATGTATTTAAAGAAGCCCTGCGATACCACAAAGCAGCACAATCGCACCAAGAACTATACGGTACCATCCAAACACAATAAAGTTGTGCTTCTTTATGTAGCCCATCAGGAATTTGATAACAATAAGTGAAACAACAAATGCCACAATCATGCCGATAATCAGAATAGCTGCCTCTTCCCCTGTAAAATGAAATCCAAATTTAACAAGTTTCAGAAGACTCGCACCAAACATAACCGGAATAGCAAGGAAAAATGTATACTCAGCGGCAACAGTTCTTGAAACACCAATTAAGAGAGCTCCGACAATAGTAGCGCCTGAACGTGATGTACCCGGAAAAACAGCTGCAATAAGCTGGAAAAATCCAATCATAAGCGCAGTCGTGTAGCTTATGTCGACAAGTGAATTAATCTTGGCAGACTTGCCATTATGTCTGGTCTCAATCACAATAAAAGCTATACCAAAGAGTATAAGCATGATAGCTACTGTCTGGAAATTGTAAAACAGTCTCTCGAATACATCATCAAAAAGCACTCCGATAATAGCTGCCGGAATAGTTGAAACAAGAATATGAAACCACAGCACGAAGATATCAGTCTTGATCCATGCACCGATACCAGTCTTTGCAAGAGGAGCTTTGTTATTCTTCCTGCCGAATGGCCAGATCTGGCTCCAAAACAAAACAACAACCGCCAAAATGGCTCCAAGCTGGATAACCACCTCAAACATACTGTAAAAATCATCCGGGTTCTTTCCTATTCTAAGTGGTAAAATCTCATTCAAAAGAATCATGTGGCCGGTGCTGCTGATAGGCAGCCACTCTGTAATGCCCTCCACAATTCCAAATATAACAGACTTGATAATGTCAAAGATTTCCATAAATAAATTTCCTTCCTTTAAAATATTTTCTACAACTAATTTATTATATTATTTTTCCAATCACAAGTCCATGGAATTTAAGAAAAATTTAAATTAAATCTTTTCATATTAGAAAATTTTTTGTAAAATACTCATAGCAATTATGAAAAAGTGAAAGGACAAAGACAAAACATGAAGAAAAAAATCAGTATCATGCTTTGCATAGTACTCTTCGCCCTGACAGGCTGCACCAACTCCGGCCGCACAATACGCTTCGGAGCAGCCGATGTTGGTGGAATGTACTATTCATTTGCAAATACATTTACGGAGCTTGCCAATGAACAGGGCTATGACTTTACCTGCAAGGTCCGTACCACAGCAGGCTCTAATGCCAATATAAGGCTTTTATCCGATGACTATATAGAGATAGGCATCGCACAGGCAGACCTGATAGCCGATGCCTACAAAACAAATGAAGATTTAAGGGCTATAGCAGGGCTTTACACCGAGACCTGTCAGCTTGTGGTCCGCGCTGATTCAGACATACAGACTCTTGACGACCTGTCAGGACACACTGTAAGCATCGGAGCAGAGGAATCCGGTACCGAGCGAAACGCCACACAGATTCTTGAGTTCGCCGGTATGCCATCATCCCTTGTTGCCACCAAAAACCTGGACTATATCGAGGCCACAAAAGAGCTAAAAGCCGGTGATATAGATGCCTTCTTCTGCACTGCAGGACTCACCACCACTGTCATAGATGAGCTCTCAAAGGAATGCGACATAAGGCTTATCCCGCTGACAGACACTGTGATAAGCAAGATGCTTGAAAGCAGCTCTGCCTACACAAGCGAGGTCATACCTGCCGGCACATACACAGGCCAGACCACAGATATAAGCACTATAGGTGTAAAATCTGTGCTTATCACAAAGTCTGATGTATCCGACGATACAATTGAGCAGCTTACATCGCTCCTGTTTGAAAAAGAAAATGAGCTCTCCTACTCCAACTCTCTTAAGCTTGAGCTGACATATGACTTTGCAACAGACGATATACCTATTCCATTCCACAATGGAGCGAAAAGGTATTATGAAGGCTGTGGATATAGCACAAATTAATTCACGAATTAATTTTAGTCCAATATATAATATTCAAAATATAAGAAGAAAATAACAAAAATATAATCAATTAAAATTGAAAGGTAACACATGAAAATACAACTTGACATGTACCAGACACTGGCCGTTGCCGTGCTTGTACTACTACTTGGAAACTATTTAAAAAAGAAAATATATTTTCTTCAGAAATTCTGTATTCCGGCGCCTGTCATAGGCGGACTGATTTTTGCCATCATGACATGCATATGCTATGTCACAGGAATCGCAGAATTTTCCTTTGATGACACACTGCGCGAGGTCTGCATGGTATTCTTCTTTACATCTGTAGGCTTTCAGGCAAATCTCAAGGTATTAAAAAGCGGAGGCAAATCGCTCATCGTATTCCTGGGACTGGTTATAGCGCTTATCATATTACAAAACCTAACCGCCGTGGGGCTTGCAAAGCTCTTAAACCTGAATCCGCTAATCGGCATGTGCACCGGCTCTATTCCTATGGTTGGCGGACATGGCACCGCAGGAGCCTTTGGCCCGGTGCTTGAGGACTTGAACATAAAGGGTGCCACGACCATCTGTACAGCCGCAGCTACATTTGGTCTCATCTTTGGAAGCCTGATAGGCGGACCTCTTGGAAAAAGACTGATTGAAAAGCATAGCCTTCTTAATACAACAGCAAACGAGGATGACAGCCTGCTGGTGGAGGATGAGAAAAAGCATGAGCGCCACACAAATATGTATGCTGATGCCGTATTCCAGCTTATCCTGGCAATAGGTGTCGGAACCATCTTTACAATGCTGCTCACAAAGACAGGGCTCACCTTCCCGATATATATAGGAGCGATGCTCGCAGCCGCACTCATGCGAAACATATGTGAGTACACAGGAATCGCCACCATCCATATGGGAGAGATAAATGACCTGGGAGGTATAAGCCTCTCTCTATTTCTAGGCATGGCAATGATCACACTAAGACTATGGGAGCTTGCATCACTCGCTCTCCCGCTCGTCATACTGCTTGCAGCACAGGTGCTTCTCATAATCATATTCACATATGTTATCGAGTTCAACATCATGGGGCGCGACTACGATGCAGCCATACTTGTATCAGGCACCTGCGGCTTCGGAACCGGAGCCACGCCAAACGCCATGGCAAATATGCAGGCTGTCTGCGACCAATATGTGCCATCCATTAAGGCATATCTGCTCATACCGCTCGTAGGAAGCCTGTTTGCTGACTTTTTGAACAGCCTTGTAATCACATTCTTTATAAACCTAATGTAAAACAACCGGAGAAAAATATGTTTGAAAAACTAAAAAAAATATTCAAAAATAGAGAAGAAAAAGAAAAACATAATTACGATTTAACTTTTGACAACGTGGCAATCCCAGAGGTGCACGTAAAAAGCACCGAAATCCACGAGGACACAAATAAAGAAAATGCACCTATCAGCTATGACAATGTTGCCATACCTGAGGTGCATATCAGAAACAGAAAAAATAAATAAACTAAAACTCCATATGCCTTTTGCCCTTTCACAAAGCTCCTATCCTTCCCTGCTTATTGTCCTTATTCTGCTTTCTCAACAGATATTATCTTTCCCTCAAACGGATCCACCTCTGAAATAGTACCTGTATACTTAACAGTCACCTTATCTCCGCTTGCGACACTCTCGAGTCCGTCAGGCTTCTCGTCGAATGTAAAGCTGTATGGTGTATCCTTGTCATCAGTCACTACAAACATGAAGTCTTTTATGTCATCGATTGTTCCTGTAAGCTCCTTCTCTTCCTGTGAGTCCTTATCACCTTCATCCTTGGTATCAGCCTGCTTTGCACTTTCAGTGCCAACTGCCTTATCCTGCTTTGTATCGCTCTGTCCGCAGCCTGCAAACAAGCCGGCGCAAAGCATAGCTCCTATTACAATTGTAATGAGTTTTTTCTTCATTATGATATACCTCTTTCTTTATTTATAAGCACTACTATGAG
>OIZE01000793.1_pt1 | contig 22927 bp, 17 predicted proteins | sample 1588421 | NCBI WGS metagenome assembly OIZE01 (sample SAMN03283251) | human gut metagenome | biome: human-associated habitat; material: feces | host: Homo sapiens | place: USA | collected 2013 | reverse complement strand
TTTTCGCAAAGTAACATACTTTGCGAAAACTTTCCAATTTCAACCGAATAACAGTATATACCAGCCGTTTTTCCGTGTCAACAACGAGTTCTAATTTTCGACTTTTTTCTGGCATAAATCAGGAATGCCTTGCAGCACAAGGCGTCCCGCGCTTTTTCGCAAAGTATGTTACTTTGCGAAAAAACAGTTCAAAAGAACCGAGAATTTCATACAGCTGAGTTCTGTGATGTCGTGTGGATGTGCGTTGTAAAGACGATTTTTCGTCAGGGTACAGCCTTAAAGGAACATGGGTAACCAAACCCACCGCGGACGGCACTGTGAGCGCAAGGAAACGACCAAAACGGCTTTGAGCCGCTGGGCAATACCCGCCATTGGGACGCGAGTCCTGAGAAGGTAGGTCGTGTACGAGGGAGAGATCCCGTGGCGCGAGGGCAGTAGAATTACACGAAGGAGAACTTGTTTGCAGCGGCGCTTCTTCGTTGTGACGAGGGTAGGAGTGCGCGCTGACGAAATTCGTCAGTGCTTTTTTCTTGCCATGAGATCAACATAGGGAGGAGTACGCCCATGAGCCATTTTAACCCCAACCAGCATTTTGATGTTGAGAGCTGGCGCGATCAGAAGATCGCCCAGCGCACCAAGGAGGCGCTGGAGGCGCGGGACGCGGCCTTTGCCGAAAAGCACGCGGGCACGCCCCTGCGGGAGCTGGCGCTGTATCTGGCCCGATGCGCCCGCACCCTGCGCCACAGCCCCGCCCCCTGTGAGGTGGACGGCGGCGTGTTCATCGAGCAGCGCTTCGGAAGCTGGGACGCGGCGCTGCGGGCGGCGTGTCTGCCGCCTACGCGGACGAAGGCGAAGCTGAACGGCACGGCCCGCTACCGCAAGGAACGGGCCATACAGGAGCCGCTGTTCCTGGCGGAGCGCAAGGAAAAGAAGCGGCAGAAGCAGATAGAGAAAAACCTGCGGCAGGGCCAGCTGGCCCACGAGAAGGCCGTGAAGCGCCGCGCCGAGAAAGAAGCGGCAAAGGCCGCAGAGCAGGAGGTGTCCTGCTGAGTTACCCTTGTCAAGCCGAGACAGTCTGAACGGAGACTGTCAGCTTTCCATAAGGGTGGGAGGGGAAAAGCCGCCCCTCCCACCTCCTCTCTTTGTTGAACGGCAAAACCACATACAACTGACTTGAAAATAGGAAGAAATAGAAGGAGCAAACATACATGATCTCTTTGAGTGAAATACTGCATACCATCGCCCAGGCGCTAATGATCCCCTGCCTTATCATCCTGCTGGTCCTCATGGCCGGTGCGGTCTGGCAGATCGGTGACATCGTGGTAGAGTACATCGCGGAGCGCCGCAAGCACAAGTGCGACGTGCCCCAGCTGCTGCGGGACGTACACACAGCGGGCGCGGACGGCCTTGCGGAGCTGATTGAAAACAGCGGCCTGCTGCGGAGGCAGAAGAAAGCCCTGCTGGAGCTGGCAGAGAGCCGCGGCCTGCCGAAGGACACCCTGACGGCGCTGGCGGAGCGCCTGCTGGCCACGGAGGAAGCGCGGAACGCCCGCACCACCTCCGTCATCGACATGATCGCCAAGCTGGGCCCCATGTTCGGCCTGCTGGGTACGCTGATACCCCTCGGCCCCGGCATCGTGGCACTGGGACAGGGCGACACGGTGACGCTGTCGGAGTCCATGAACGTGGCGTTCGACACCACCATCGCAGGCGTCATCAGCGCAGCGGTGGCCAGCGTCATCTCCCATATCCGCAAGCGCTGGTACAACGACGATATGGTGTCGCTGGAAACGCTGATGGAGGCAGTTCTGGAGGAGGTCACGAGCGATGTTGAAGGGTAAGTTTTCCTCCCGCCGTCATGTGACGGAGGAGGTGGACGCCATGGCTGGCGTGGCGAATCTGGCGGACGTGATGCTGGTGTTCGCCTGCGGCCTGATGGCGGCGGTCATTCTGAACTGGAACGTGGACCTGAGCAAGACCCGCGTGGAGATCCTCCAGCGGGAGCAGATGCAGGAACTGGACAACGCAGAGGAGATGGAGCAGGACATCCAGTCCTCCAGCAGCTTCGAGCAGAAGGGCACGGTGTACGAAGACCCGGAAACCGGCAAGTTGTATGTGGTGATGCCGAAAAGCGGTAACTAAATAGTTTTTACATAGATACGTTCAACAATGAGAGGAGCAAATCACATGAAGAAACGGACAAGCAACGTGTCCCGGCGCGTGGTGAGCATGCTGATGAGCATGGTGCTCACGCTGACGCTGGTGACCCCCGCGGCGTTTGCCACGGAGGTGGTGGACGGCAGCGGCACGACCATCGTCGAGGGCAACACGAACCAGGCTGACGCCAACACCAGCGGGGACAACGAGAGTAAAGACGACGTGAATAAGGACACCGAGGACGGCGCGGACGAGCAGCAGCCCGCCGACACTGGTGACGAGAACAAGAACCCCGGTGAGGGCGACGGCGACGACGCCAACAAGCCCGCCGAGGATAACAAGGGCGAAGAAAACCCCGATGGGGATAACGAGGACGAGGAGAACACCGAGGAGCCGACCGATGAGATCAATACGTTGGAGGGGGAAGGCGAAAACGCGGTCGATGCGGTCACTGTCTGGGACGGCACGGTTGATATCGACTGGTTTACGAACGCAGAAGAAGGTACCGGAACTGCGGAAAAGCCCTATAAAATCAGCACTGCTGAGCAACTGGCAGGTCTGGCACAGTTAGTGAATGGTACAGCGACCCGGAAAGTTCAGGATGAGGAGGGCAATGAGGTCGATGAATCAATCCCGGCCCAGAATTTTGCGGGTTGCAAGATCATGCTGACGGCAGATATCAAACTGAACACAGACGATGTGCCTGCTGTGCCGGAGGCTCCGACGGAAGAGAACCCCGATACGAACCAACAATGGACGCCTATCGGCGTGTATGTTGATGGATGGGCGAATGACAAACCGTTCTCCGGAACATTTGACGGCAACGGTCATACCATCAGCGGGTTGTATGTTACCACCGGCTCCAAAGGGGGACTATTTGGCTGCGTGAACTACTCCGGTACGGTGCAAAACCTCATTGTTGCCGGTACAGTATATATGCCTGATGTCTGCGATGTGGGCGGTATTGTAGTAAACAACGGAGGCAAGGTGCAGAACTGCGGCTTTTACGGAAATGTGACGGCAAAGGCACCCTCGGGTTGGAGTAATTCTCCTGGTGGTGTGACAGCCGGTTTTTCTGGCACCGTTACTAACTGTTGGTATTACCGCCTGAGTGAGAGTGCCAGTATACTTGGCGTTTGTCCCGGCGGAACCATAAACAACTGCTATCAGAATGTATCCGCGTCGCTGTTTGGAAATGGAACGTACATCGAGTCCAAGGGCTTTGCCGCTGCTGTGGCGGCAAAGCTGAACCCCACTGCATTTGAAAAAGGTTGGAAGCTGTGGACGGCGGATACGGAAGAGAACACAAAACCCTACCCGGTATTTTCCGAGCAAAATGCAGATGAGTTGGCGCTGGTCAAACTTGAACCGTATGTAAAAAATTCCGAGCTGAAGGGCAAGGTGACATTTGCTGACGGCAGCACGACCGCTTTCGGGCCGAAAGGAATGGAGCTTACCCTGCAGTTGAAAGACGGCAGTGAGATCGGCGCAGAAGCTGTGTTCTATACCACGGAGAAAAAGGACAACTACGGCGAAGGTGAACTGAAAAAGCTCTCGGAGTCCGCTGCATATACAGCTAATGAGAGCAACACGACCATCTATTACGGCACGATGGACGAGTTCAACGCCGAGGAAGGCGTAAGCAAGTGGTATTACGATGGGACGAATATTATTAAAACTGAAGCGGAACTGCGCTTCCTTGCCACACTGGTGAATGATAAAGGAATCAGTTTTCAGGGAAAACGTATAGTGCTTGCTGCGAACATTACGCTGACCAAACCATGGACGCCCATCGGTACAGCGGAGAATCCGTTCAAGGGAACGTTCGCTGGATTGCGTGCAGGAGTCGGTTCAATAAGCGGGCTGGAAGTTAGATCCGGTTTTGATAATGCTGGTCTGTTCGGCGTGGTGGATGGCGGAACCATTCAGTATGTACCCATCATCGATACCACGAGGGAGAAGACCGTTGAAAACGAGGACGGAACGACCACAACTGTTGAAGAAGCGATTTCTGCCGGCGCGGTGACAGGCAATGGCAATGTGGGCAGCCTTGTGGGCTGGTTGAAGTCCGGCAAGGTGGAAAACTGCATGTCCGCCGCCGCAGTCAGCGGCAGTGGTGAAAGTGCTGTGGTCGGCGGTCTTGTGGGCAAGAATGAAGGCACCGTGACCACCAGCTATTACTATAACACGACTCAAGCCGGCACCTATGTCACGGGTACCGGTACTCCGGGAAAGCTCTGCTTCTATCTTGCGGAGAAATCCACCTTTGACAAGAAGGGCACCAAGGACGACACCGGCGCCCGGACGGAAAATGAATTCCTGTCAGGCCGTGTGTTGTGGGAGTTCGGAAAAGGCAACGCCAGCTTTGTTTTTGATAAGGCATCTACGGCCGAGAACTTTATGCTGCCTTGGCCTAGCAACAGCACAAGCGGCAACTGGGTCATGGCAAATAAAGTGCGCCAGTTGAAGCTGACCAAGACCGACGGCGCTGCGGACGTGTATGTGACACTGATAAACAAAAGCGGTGCGCCGACAGTAACAGAGGGCGATACCCAGTGTGTCTATGGCGAGTCCAACGGCAAGATCGAGCTTGAGGACGTTTTCGCGGACTATATGGCGATCTATACTCCCTCCAAGCCAACGGCGTTTGGCAGCAGGGCCGACAGCGCATTTACTTACGTTGTGAGCAGAGCCTACACGGAAGACACCAGTTGGTATGATGGACACGAAGGCGAGCAGGTGTATGAACTGCAGGATGTGGATGATCTGTTTGGATTTGCTAAACTGGTAAATGGCCGTGGTGTCTATTTTACCAATAAGACCATCAAGTTGATGGCTGACATCGATCTTGAAGGGTTCAAATGGGTCCCTATTGCCGGCAAGAATAATATGAAATTCCTTGGCACCTTCGATGGGTTGCATCACACTATCAGCAATATGACCGTCACTGAAGTCACATACACAGGCACTTACTATCTCGCAGGCCTGTTTGGACGAGTTGGGAAGAGTGCAGATGGTACCGCTGTCGGTACTATTCAGAACTTAACTGTGAACGGAACAATAAATGCACGGCGTGAAAGCGGTGAAACCTATGTAGGCGGTATCGCCGCATGGTGCTATGGAGCGATCCGCAACTGCACAAGCCGCGTGAATATTGAGGTGGATGCCGGAAATCGCGCCAATAGTTCGAACAAGGTTGCAATTGGCGGCATTGTCGGTTATGGCTACGAATATGATGGTGAAGCTATTCCTGCTACTATCAGCAACTGCCTGAATGCAGGCGATGTCAAACTGAACGGTGAGAATACATACCACTTTGTAGGCGGCATTGTTGGTATGGGTGCGAATGTCAATGCTTGCTGGAACACCGCAAAGGTTACGACGAATTCAACGGCTGGTAAACATGGCGCATGGCTCGGCGGCATTATAGGTGGGACCCTGCCCGGCTCTGCGTTCAATTGCTATAACGCGGGAGCCATCATTGGTGCAGAGGAGGTTATCTGCGGCGGCATCGCAGGCGGAGATGTGAGCAAGGGATCCGATTCAGCTTCAGTATCTAACTGCTACAACATGGGAGATGTAAGCGGCGGTACGACCAATGGCGGTATTGCCGGCGATGGCAAGATCATCAACAGCTACTATATCTGCAAGATCGGTACCGAGGAGAAATCCGGTTATATCCAGAATGGTGCAGAAAGCACAGCCAAAGCTATTACCGTGACTCCCGGTGAAGACGGCAAGAACACCTACAAAATCGGCACCGGCGAAAATGCACAGGAACTGGTCGACGTATTGAACGCAAACTGCGGCAGCGGTGTAAAATGGATCAATAAGAAGGCCGCCCCCTGCAACCCTGTCCATATCGTCCGCTGGGACGGCAGCGCCGAAGACGGCGTGGAGGGCATCGTGACACTGACCTACATGCCCAACAAAGGCCGGGGAGATATGTACTCCACGAGCCTGGAATTGGTGAATGGTGAAGCCAGTTTCACTGTGGCTGACCCAAGTGAGATCGGTATCAGTGGACGTAACGGCAGCTTTGATGGCTGGACGAAAGATGTGAACGGTAATGGTACCAAGTATACATCCCCCGGACCGATTATAATCAGAGAGGATACTACCCTCTACGCCCAGTGGAACCCGTTCTGGGCAGGAGCAGGAACCTCTGGCAGTCCCTATGAAATACGTGATAGGGAGGGCTTCATGCTGATGAATCACGCGGATGCCTACATCGATGGCAATACCTATTTCAAGATCATGAATGATCTTGATCTGGGTTCGTACACGCCGTTTAGCTTCCGTGGCAATCTGGACGGCGGCGGCAATACACTCACGATCAATGTCAGGGGGGGAGCCGGCCTGTTTGCTAGTATTACCGGTGGTGATGATGGGTACGACGGCGCACGCGGTGTGACTATTAAGGACTTGATCATCGAAGGTTCCGTGTATTCCGAACGTAGTTATGTCGGTGGTCTGGCTGGCGGTATTGGCCCTGGCAGTGTGGTAACGCTGCAGAATGTGACTAATAAAGCAACGGTAACAGTAACTAATTTCAATGACGCCGGTGGACTGATAGGACGTCTTTTCGGCGGCAATAGCCCCCTCAATGTGATCGACTGCAAAAACGAAGGGGCTGTGACAGGTGTTAAGGCCGGCGGCATGGTAGGCAGCTCACAGAGCAACACAAGGGCCATGAGCTTCACAGGATGTACTAACAGCGGAAAGGTGACAGCGACAGCTGGTGCTGCGGCAGGTATTGTGGTGGGAGACGGCGATGCCTCTTATGACCTGACGAACTGCCACAATACCAAGACCGGCACGATCACGGCAAACAGCGGTAGCGCTGCGGGTATTGCAGTGAGGGGCCGCGCAGTGAATTGTACCAACAGCGGTACGGTCTCAAGTACGAGTGGAACTGCTTCCGGCATTATTGGCACGGGAAGTGCCAAACGCTGCGTAAATACGGCCGCGGCCAAAATTGAAGGCAGCAGTGGCGCGGCTGGTATTGCATCGTCCGCCAACTCGGGATCCATGGTGGAGTTCTGCGCCAACTTCGGTAAGGTGACGACCACTGCCGGAAGCGGTTATGGTATTGCATCGCAGGGTACGGTCAAGAACTGCTTTACCTATAACAATGAGGCGCACGCTCCTGTTGCAGGTGTGACGGGTAGAAATTGTATCGTCACGAACTCTTACTATCTTGCCAACAGCAAGGACGAGTTCCCCAGCACTATGGGCGGCGAATGGGCCAGCAAGGACGACTTTGCCAGCGGCAAGGTAGCTTGGGGTGTCGGCGGCAAGGGCGAAGGCTCCCAGGGCGGTACCGGCCAGGATGCCAAGCTCGGCTGGTGGAAGCAGGATATAGGTGACAAGTATCCGACACTGCTGGACAACCCCGATATGAGCAAGCGGTACTACCGTACAGACGTGGACTGCGGCACTGGCGGCGAGGTGGAACTGACCCGCAATGCAAGCAGCGCGGTCAAAGAGATTTCCAGCAAAGAAGCGGTCTATGGGCCTGCGGATACCAGCGTGACCATTAAGGCCACGCCCAAGGACAACACCTTCGGCCTGAAGTCCCTGACATGGACGCATAACGGCCAGACTGATGTTCTGCCTGCTAAGGGCACGACGAACATCGTCATGCCCGCAGAGAGCAACGTTACTATCCACGCCGAATTTGCCAGTGTTGGCCCCGGCGGTAACGGCGGTTACTACTACGGCGGCAGCGGCGACGGTACCGGCACCGGCGATAAGGACGACGAGGGCCTGCAGGACGGCCTGAATATGGATGTGGAGTACGACATCAAGGGCCTTGTGCTGGGCGCCTACGCCGAGTGGGGCTCCAACGGCGGGAACAAGTCCTTCCAGAAGTGGCTGGAAGAAAATCCCAACGTGGTCCGCGCTCTGCTGACCAACAGTCTGGACAACATGGCCACCGCAGCCGTGGGTAAGAAGACCGATGAGGCCAAGGATCTGGCGGCTCTGCTGCTGGCCAGTCTCAACGAGCACACCGGCGTGGACGGAAAGAACGGCGACACCATCGCCAAGGCGCTGCAGAAGTACATCGACTCCGGCAGCGAGGAGGTATTCAGTGCGTGGCTGACCGGTGGCGGCGGCATGGCCAGCGGCACCTACGAGAGCATCTACGGCCAGTACGCCAGCAGCCTTGCGGCACTGGCAGACCGTCTGTACAGCAAGTGGGAGGCCAGCGGCACGTCTATGACCTTCCCGGTGTGGCTGGACTCCCAGCAGGTGACGATGGAGAGCCTGTCCGAGAACGCGGAGGAGCCTGACGCCGAGCCTGACGACACTCAGACCACTGAAGCGCCGGAGGATGTGCCGGACGGACAGGATACCGAGGGCGGTGCCAGCGGCAACTCCGTGTGGGAGGTCATCGGCACGGTGGTGCGGGAGAATCCCATCCTCGTCTGGAGCATCGTGGCTGTCGTTGCAGCCTTGATCATTGTGGGCGCAGTGCGCCGTTACCACAAGGTCAAGCGCGATGAGCGTGACGATGTGGCCAGCAAGAAATAAGTGAAATAGACGGCTCTTAGGGGAGCAGTCTGCCGATTCGCGTGGGCGGAATTTCCGTCCACGCGAATACGGCTATATAAACGGGAACGGGAGGGATGCCTCTGTGAGAAGAAAAGTGCGGAATTGGGCGGCGTTTCTGCTGGCGCTGGCGCTGGTATTGGGCATGATACCCGCAGCTTACGCGGCGGGATACAGCATCACCGTCAACGCCCCAACGGGGAACGACCTGCTGCCCTATTGGGTGTTCGAGAAAGCGGGCGTAGACAGCGCGGATGTGCTGAACCTGACGGCCAACGAGGGGCATACTCTGCCCACAAGCAAAGTCGCCCGTGTGTCGTTGGCCGTGGGTAAGAACAAGGAGGATGAAGTGGCCTGTGGCATCTCTATCAACGGGATGTACTATGTGCAGTCCGTGACGCTGGACCACCCGGACTTCTTCACCGGCACGGTGGAGATACAGGTGGGTAAGGATGCCCAGTGGACCGAGGAAACATGGGGCAGCATCACGCCGGTGGAGAGTTCCAATATCATTGGCCGGGTGCAGTTCAAGAACGGCACATTCACTGGGGATGTGAGCATCACCGTCAGTCCTATGACGGCAGCACAGGCGGAAGCGGCGCAGAAGCTAAACCAGCGCCAAGTTGTGCCGCAGGGCAAATACACAGTGGCACAGATCTCCGAGGCTATTCAGGGCATCATGGAACAGAAGCGCGCTGTGCTGGGTTTGGAGGAGGGTGACAATTTGCTCTCCGGGGGCGAGCTGACCTATGCCGGCAGCTCCGCCACGGACTGGCTGCCCATCGGTCTGAGCCGCTGCGGTGTGGAGGACGACTACGACGCCTACCTCGCGGCCTTGCAGACCTACGTCGAGCAGAAGTACCGTGAGCCGGACAAGCTGGATCGGGTGAAGGCCACCGAGTGGCACAGAATTTCTCTCGCTGTGCTGGCCTGCGGCGGCGACCCCACCCATTTCGGCAAGGATGAAAACGGCAACGACATCAACCTCATCGCGGACGGCGTGTATGACCGCGGCAAGACCGTGGATATCGGCGCACAGGGCCTCAACGGTTGGCTGTGGGGGCTTATCACGCTGGACAGCATGAAGTACAACATCCCCGCAGGCTCGTCTTATACCCGCACGGAGATGATCAAAAAGATACTGTCCTTCCAGCTCCCCGATGATGGCTTCAATCTGCGCTTTGCACAGGGCAGCACCGCAGATCCGGACATCACGGCCATGGCGATACAGGCGCTTGCGCCGTATTATCGGAACTCCACCTTCAACGTGAAGGACCCCGTGGACAAGGCGCTGGATTGTTTGTCCAAATTGCAGCTGGATACCGGCGACTTTCGCAGCTGGGGCACGCGGAACTCCGAGTCCGTGTCGCAGATCATCGTGTCGCTGTGCTCCATCGGCGTTGATCCGCAGAACGACACCCGGTTCATCAAGAACGGCATCAACCTGCTGGACGCGCTGTTTTACTACCAGCAGGAGGACGGCGGCTTCGCCCACTCCTACGAGTCCGATCCCGGTAACCCCTCCGCCATTCCCGGCGAGAGCAACAGCATCGCCACCGACCAAGCTCTGCTGGCGCTGGTGGCCGTGTGGCGGCAGGCACAGGGCATGAGCATCCTGTACGACTTCCGTCCCGGCAGCGTGTCCGCCAAGATACTGACGCCGGAGGAGAGCGAGGTGTCCTTTGCGGGGAGCTATGAGTTCACCGAAGCAGACCAACAGCAGGCGGACGCTCTGCCCCAAAAGCTGACCACGGAGAACGATGCCGAGGTGACGGCTCTGCTGAACAAGCTGAAAATGAGCCGCGATTTCGATGGCTACGACACCTACATGACCAAGCTGACGCAGGCCAAGAGCGACATAGACGCGCTGTACGCGGAGATAGAGAGCCTCAACGCGGACATCCAGGAGCAGATCATCTCCATGACCGAGCCGGGACTGGGCGAGAAGCCCACCGTGGACAGACTGGTGAAGCGGTACAAGGCGCTGTCCGACCATGACAAAGCATTTGTGGAAAACTGGGATGCCGTGCTTGCTGTGAAGGCACAGACGGACGCGGCGCAGCGCAACCTGTTTCTTATCATCGGTGGCGCGGTAGTCGTAATGGTAGCTGCGACGGTGGTCATCCGCCGCAGGAGGGAACGCAAATGAGAAAGCATTTCACAAGAGTACTCACAGCGTTGCTGGTGGCAGTCATGCTTCTGCCTATCGTAGTACAGGCCACCCCCGCGGACGGATGGACGGATGAGGCGGAGCAGGCGTATCAGACGGTGACGGAGCTGGTCGTCCAGCGCGTCACCGAGAGCAAGGATTACCTTGCCACCGCTACGCAGGAGGAAAACGCCAAGGTGGTTTACGCTCTGTGGACTTCCGGCGCGGCTGTCCCCGGCGGCTTCTATGACGAGTATCTGCAAGCGCTGGCCGACTGGCTGGATCTCGCGGTCAAGCGGGGCAAGACACCATACATTCCCGGTGCCATCCGCACGGTGGCGGCTATGGGGCTGGACGTGACAGACTTCGCCGGTCACGACCTCATGGACGGCTTACGGAAGCCGGAGCTGGTGGAGGCAGATGAGGACCGGCTAGATATGCTGATGGACTTGGACGCTGCCGGTGACGCCGGCAAGGCGGAAGAGTTCAACGCCCTGCGGGAAACGCTGCTGACCGAGGCTCTTGCCCGGCAGCAGAGCAGCGGCGAGTTCCGCTATACCTCCAAATGGCCTGCGGAACTGAAGCAAAAAGGCGTGGACGATGAACCTGACCGCTTCGACTGCATCCTGCTGACCGCCAAGTCCGTACAGGCCCTTGCACCCTACCGAAGCCGCAAGAACGTGTCCACGGCCATTGATAGGGCGCTGAATTACCTCTCTGAGCAACAGCTCCCCAGCGGCGGATTCGTTAAATACGGCGATGAGGACGTGGAGGAGGATGCGGCAGTGCTGGAAATGCTTGTCGCGCTGGGCATTTCCCTCACGGACGAGCGCTTCACCAAGGACGACCACACCGTGCTGGACGGCATGATGGGCTGGTATCAGAGCTTCTATTTTGATAAGGCACCCGATCCCGGACAGGGCTTCTACCGTGAAGCCGTTAGTTGGGGTTACTCTAACGGCACTTACGGCCCTGTAGGTTGGAGTCAATGCGGCTGGAGTACCATGAGCGACCCGGATGCGCCCGATGACTACGGCAGGTCGGTGACAAAGCGGGATTACATCAACGAAACCGCATTTCCGGGAATCGCGGCTATCCGCGTTATGGCCAAGAAAAATCTTGACGACCACGACAGCGTCACTATGCCTGCAGAGGGAGAGGCAAGTGCGGAACTGAACTACAAACAGCTTTTGAAGCAGGAAACCACAGGACTGGCCGGTCAGGTCATTGAGGCCTATGAGGGAATGCTGACGGACCCCGGCTACGTGTCGGCTGGTTCGATACGAACATTTTCCAATCAGATATTGATGCTGCAGAGCGCGGGTGTAAAGCTGACAAAAGCCGAAACGGAGAAGCTGCAGGAGATCATGACCGTCATGGTTGGTGCCAGCGGTGAGGCTTATATGGGCAGGGCTTCTTACACCTACGCTGCTGGCGCAGTGCGCGCCATGCAGTACCTTGGTATGGATCCTGGCGATATCAACGGTTTGGATTACCTCGCTCCGCTGACGAACACGGATAAAGCGGCGGCTACATCCACACAGGATTTCAACAGTTATTTGGAGGATATCGCCTCTATTGAGCCGTTTGTATGGCGCTCCCGCGGTGTGGATGGGGATGTGCTGGCAGAGCGTTTTATTACCCGTGTGCTGGCAGATCAGACGCCGGACGGTGGATTTGATAACGCCTACGGTGTCAATATCGCACAAGGCCATGCAGATACCTCGTGGCGGGATGATGCCCGCTACACGGCGGAAACCTTGACTGCACTGGCTTCATACAAGGATAAAGAGTATGTGGCCAAGGCTATTGATGCGGGGTTAGAATACCTGTCCTCCGTGCAGCTGGCTGACGGCAGCTTTGTCAACATGAGCAAAGAAACGCCGGATGGTGGCGTAACGTTGGCGGTGCTGAAGATGATGGAAGCGCTTGACATTTCTCTGGATGACGAGCGTTTTGTGAAAAACGGGAACACCGTGGCAGACGCCATGCGGACGTTCTATGTGGACGGCGTGGGATTCATCAGCAATTTCGATGTAAAAGCGCCGCTGGATAATTTGGATCTGGATCCAACTTATGATGATCCGACTATGGAACTCTCCAATACGATCTCCGTTCTCACCTACCTTCAGGCCGCCGAGAACGGCAAGTTCGGCCCCGACGGCAAGGGCAACAGCGTGTTCGAGATCGTAGGCTCTGCCTTGACAGAAACGCCGCTGGGGGCGATACTGCTGGCCGTTATCGTGGTGGCGTTGTTGGCTTTCGGCATGCTCCGCCGCTACCGCCGCATCAAGAGGGAGCAGTGACATGAAAAAACATACGACGAAACTTTTGACCATCCTGCTGGCGCTGGCGATGCTCCTGCCCGTGACCGCGCAGGCCGCCCCCACGGGCGGCTGGACGGACGAGGCGGAGCAGGCGTATCAGACGGTGACGCAGCTGGTCGTCCAGCGTGTAACAGAGAGCAAGGACTACCTTGCCACTGCCACACAGGAGGAGAACGCGAAAAACGTCTATGCCCTGTGGACCTCCGGCGCAGACGTGCCGGACGGCTTTTATGACGACTACCTGCGGGCGCTGGCCAACTGGATGGATATCGCGGCGAAGCGCGGCAAGGCGGGCTACGTCCCCGGCGCTGTCCGCACGGTGGCGGCCATGGGGCTGGATGTGACCGACTTTGCCGGTCATGACCTTTTGGCCGCCATGCAGCGGCCGGAACTGGTGGACGCGGACGAGGATCAGGTGGATATGTTGCTGGATCTAGACGCCGCCGGTGATGCCGGCAAAACGGATGAACTCAACACCGCAAGGGAGACTATGCTGGCGAAGGTGCTGGCCCGCCAGCAGAGCGATGGCAGGTTCAGCTATACCAAGTGGCCTAAACTGATGCGGGATGACCATAATTTGGATGACTATCCCGAACGCTTTGCTTGCATCCTGCTCACGGCTAAGTCGGTGCAGGCACTCACTCCTTATATGGACCGGCCAGAGGTCTCCGCGGCTGTCAGCAACGCACTGACTTATCTCTCCGAGCAGCAGCTTCCCAGCGGTGGATTTGCCAAGTTCGGTGCCAATGACGTGGAGGAGGATACCGCCGTCATAGAAATGCTGGCCGCGCTGGGCATTGCCCTTAACGACGAGCGTTTTACCAAGGACGGAAATACCCTGCTGGACGGTATGCTGGAAATGTATCAGGGTTTCTATTTTGACAAGGCACCCGCACCGGGCATGGGTTTCTACCGGGAGCGCATAGTCTGGGGGTATCACACGAGGAAGGGTGAGCAGGACACTACGCCGGAGGGCTGGGCCCAGTTGGGTAAGGTACTAATGCGCGACCCAAATGCGCCCGACGAAGGAGGCAGATCTGTAGCGGAACGTAATTACATCAACGAAACAGCCCTCCCGGGTATTGCAATGCTCCGAGTCATGCTGCAGGCGGTCCCCGCTGTCGGTGGTAGCATCACCGCCCCGATCGGAAGCGTTGGCGATGTCGGTGCGGAGCTGGATTACAAACAGCTTATCGCGGAAAAGTCGGAGGAGCTGACAGAGGAGCTGTCGGCGGAAAAGCTCATCGAGGAATACAGCTACCTGTTGGACGGCGGCTCCCACTATATAACTTCCAGTCAGATCAGCACGTTCTCCAGTCAATTACTGGCACGAGAAAAAATGAATATCAAAATGACCGAGGAGGAGCAGGCGAAGCTGCGGGAGATCATGACCGTTATGGTGGGGGCCAGTGGTGAGTACTATGCGGGGCGTACCTCTTCCACCTATGTTGCCGGTGCGGTGCGTGCTATGCAGTACCTTGGTATGGACCCTGGCGATATAAACGGCTGGGATTACCTGACGCCGTTGACTGACACCTCTAAGGCGGCACCTACAGCATCTTTGGATTTCAACAGCTATTTGTACGACATCAGTTCAGTTGATCCAGAGGTGTGGCGCTCCCGCGGTGTAGACGGAGATGCATTAGCAGAACGCTTCATTGATCGTATTTTGGCGGATCAGACCTCGGATGGCGGATTTTACTATAATTATGGGTACACCGTAGCTACAGCGAAAGATGGCCAAAAAGCTCTTGAACCAAGCAATGCGCGTGATACGATAAGTGCGCTGCAGGTTCTGGCTCCATACAAAGACAAGGAAAATGTCGCTAAGGCTATTGAGGACGGACTGGCATATCTTTCCACCGTGCAGTTGGCGGACGGTAGTTTCACATACACGGACGAAGAAACGCCCAACGGTGCATTGACGCTGTCGATGCTGAGTCTAATGGATAAGTTGGATATTTCTATAGACGATGAGCGTTTCGTGAAAAATGGCAATACAGTGGCAGATGCTATGCGAACGTTCTATGTGGACGGTGTAGGGTTTATCAGCGATTTTGAGGTGGATGCGCCGCTGGACGGTTTGGACACGCTGGGGTATAAAATAACGATGGGAGTAACCAGCACCGTTTCTGCGTTGACTTACCTCCAAGCCGCTGAGAACGGCAAGTTTGGCCCAGACGGCAAGGGCAACAGCGTGTTCGAGATCGTAAGTGCTGCTCTGACGGAAACGCCGCTGGGAGCGATACTGCTGGCGGTCATCATCGTCGCACTGTTGGCCTTCGGCATGGTCCGCCGCTACCGCCGCATCAAGAAGGAGCAGTAATGTGAAAGCAAGAATAAAGCATATCATTACCCTGCTTCTGACAATTCTTCTGCTGTTGTCCTGCGCTGCCTGTGGGCAGAAGCAGACTGAGCAGCCGGAGGACACCGGCGATAAGGACCAATACATGACTGAGCCTGTCCCGGAGGGCAAGCCTGACCCGGTAGAGCCGCAGGACACAACGGTGGATACCACCGTAACGCACACCTGCACGTTCTCCATTTCCTGTGAAACTATCTTGGACAACATGGACAAGTGTGTGGAGAACAAGAAGTTCCTCGTACCGGAGGACGGTATCATTTTTCCTGCCACAGAGGTGGAGTTCAGCGAGGGCGAGAGCGTATTCGATGTGCTCCAGCGTGTATGTCGTGACAACGCCATCCATATGGAATCCAACTGGACGCCTATGTATAACAGTGCATATGTAGAAGGGATAAACAACCTATACGAGTTCGACGTGGGAAGCCTCTCCGGCTGGATGTATAACGTCAACGGCTGGTATCCCAACTACGGCTGCTCCCGCTATCAGGTGAAGGACGGCGATGTAGTCGAGTGGCGCTATACCTGTGACCTTGGCTACGATCTGGGCAGCGGCATGGGTGGATAAATATTAAAAAAAGTAACGAGGAGGAATAAAGAATGAAACTCACAAAAAGAATCATAACGGCTCTGCTGATTTTGACAATGCTCTTTGTAAGCGCGGGTTGCGGCGGGAGAGATGCACAGCAGTCGGACAGCAGCACCGACACCCGGCAGGAGCAGACGAAGACCGACGGTAAAAAGACGGATTCCGATAGTGCGGATGTGGAAAAGACTACTGACAACAAGGATGTGAGCAAGCCGTCAAACGCTGATCCTGATGGAAAGGCCACTGACACGACTCAGGCGAGCGTAAAGGACAACGCTAATGAGTCTGGCAGCGATTCTAAAGGAGAAAATAAGTCGGAGAAGCCTATGGGCAAGGAAACTGTGACTCTCTCCATCGTGGGAAGCAAGAGTATTGCACCGAACGACGGCGTGATCTTGCCTGCCACGGATGTGGAGATATCCGACGGCGATACGGTCTACACCCTGCTCGACCGTGTATGCAAGGATAAAGGGATTACGCTCGATGTGATCGAGGAAGGGGACGGCGTGTTTGTTAATGGAATAGAGGGGATAGTTTGCTTTGCTGACGGCTCTTCCAGGGCATGGGATTTTACGGTCAATGGCAGGTCTACCGGCCGCGATTCGGCAAACAGCCCGATCAAAGGCGGCGATGTCATTGTCTGGCGCTACGCGGGCATCTGACAGAGAACTGCGGTTACGGACAGTGATAGAGCAGGAATTGCTGATACAGAAGGAGTTCCCAGAACGCATTGGCCTCTGGAGATATTCGAGAGGCTACCTAACCATGCGGTCAGGCAATACAGTATAGCGGAGAAAAAGCCATGATGGCCCTTTGCGGCCATCATGGCTTTTTCTCCGCTTTTTATTACGCACATACCGGCCCATTGCCGTGGGCCTCCATGTCTGTCGTTTTCACATCTCTCAAAACAACAGACTGGAGGAATATGATATGTATTTTGATCAAAAAGAATTTGGACTTCGGGTCAAGTATCTTCGAAGGAAACACGGCCTGACACAGGAACAGTTGGCAGATGCACTGTATATCACCGCGACACACCTTAGCAAGATCGAATGTGGTCAACGCGGCATCTCTATTGACCTGCTCCTTGATTTAGCTGCCGAACTGGGTGTCTCTGTAGATTTCCTAATCAGCGGCAATCCTCGGACTATGGGTTCGGTCAGAATGCTGATAGCACAGATCCGCGAACTGCTGGATCGCGTTGAGTCCTCGGAGATGGATTAAATTTTTCATGTGGCATCTTCCAGTTGACTTGCGGACGGTTGTGTGGTAGTTGTGTTTGCTGCCAAAGCGAAGGGAGAACGCACAAATGAAAAAGGTCATATGATGCAGGCTGGCGTGGACAGCCTTGCGGATGCCGGATTCCGCTGCAATGTCTGCATCGTGGAAGATGGCGGGAGCCTGCTGATCTACGTCCTCTACGACGGTTAAGCGGCCCAAAACCTGTGCCGGTGTAAGCAAAGAATACAGGAACGCCTCCGGCAGACAAAATAGCCGGAGGCGTTCTCTTGTTCGCTTCATTCCATAGGCTTCACAGAGCCTTCAGCTTGCGGCAGTATTCCGACTCTGATATCTCGCTGCGCTGAAAAGCGTCGCGAAGTTCTTCTGCGACGGCGACCGTCTGATTCCATTCATCGCTGGAGATCGCGCCGCGCTGCTTCCTTGCCTTCAACCGATTATAGGTGCGGGCATATTCCTTCGCGGAGGCCTCTTTCAGCTTCCGCTTCGCTGTCTCATGGGCACCCACACTGCGACAGCTCTTTCCGGCCTGACCGGGGATGGGCCTGTCGCAGTACTGGATGTTGTATCCGCCGACCGCGACGAACCAGTGGCCGCAGTTTTTGCATCTGCGGGGGAGGTTGCCCGCGGCAAGCCCTCGCGTCAAGTCCAAATAATAGAAAGAAATGAGGTCATCAAAAGTAGAACGCTCCGCCAACTTCGGCTTTCCTGTCTTCTCGTCATGATAGGGGATAAAGGATATATGTGCAGGGAAGTCAAAACGGAAAGAATACGGGGATGGATCTCCGGAAAGATAGCGCTGGTCGTCGTCATCGAGATCAACGAGCTTGGCGTCACGGATATCTTCCTTGAACCGGGCGAACGCATCGATATAGTCCTCGCGCCGGTGAGAGGTCAGCTTATCAAAATACGTTGACAGCATCCAGTTGGTGTTGCGCCGGAACTCGTGCAGGTCCGCGCCGATCCTGCATATCCGCGAGATCCAATGGGTGTAGTCATTGTTGCCGCGTGTTCCCTTGGTCATCATCTCATCCCACATCGCCTGATATTCAGAAGCACTGGAAAAGCATGACAGCATCGTGTCAGAGCGCGGTAGGAGAATGTTGTACAGTGGAAGCTCCCGCAGCAGAGCCCTCAGTCGTCCGTATGCGTCATTGGCGATCCCTGCGCTGGAGGGATCACGTGCCGCAAAGAACATCTGCGCTTCCGCGGCAAATTCTTTGGCCGCAGCGTCTATATCACCGTCAAGCCTGCCGGATACCTCCATCGCTTGCGCCGCGAAATATCCGAGAGGGTATTCCTCCCGCGCAACGATCGTACAGGCCGATGTAAAGTCTACGGAAAAGAAATCCACCGCATCGTGGTTCATCTGAAACATGACAGGACCTCCGTACCCGATCAATTTTATGCAGACGTGCCGATATTCTCTGAACGTCTTGAAAACGAGTTGAAATCTGTTATACTAAGTATACCCGATAATGATAGATGTGTCAATCGGGTATATACTGTACCTTCACAACTACATACCCATCACCAGAGAAGATACTCGCTGGGGAAGTATGCCACGACGCTGCGCAGAGCAGTCGAGCGTGCCAAGGCTGAGACAAACGCCGCGCAAGCAAAGCGTGGTAGGAACGGCCTGTGGTGCATGGCAGATCCAACGAAAAGAGGTGAGAACCGTATATCGTCCCTACAAAAATGAAAGCCGCCAAACTGCTGCAACAGTCTGGCGGCACGCCGCGCTTCGGAAAACGCAGACGCCATCTGCGACAAGTCTAACAGAGAGGCCTCCGAAACGCAAGTTCTTTTTCTCTGAATTTGAAACGAGGAGGATCTCATGAAACGATCTGTCTATACAAACTACGACGAACTGCCGCTGTTCCTTAACGCAGAAATGGTGGCAAAGGTGCTGGGCATTTCTATCTCCAGCGCCTATGAGCTGATGCACGAAACGAGCTTCCCCGCCCTGCGTGTGGGCAGCCGCATCGTTGTCCCGAAAGAAAAATTCTGCCAGTGGGTAGAAGCGCAGACAGGCGGTGCGAGATGACCCATACCCTGCCGTGGCAGAAGCCCGACCCTGTCAAGAACTACTATCCCGTGCCGAAAGTCATCTGTCAACTGGGCCTGTCTCCCGGCGAGATCGCTGTGTACTCGTTTCTGCTGTTCTGTGAGGATCGCAAGACCTACCAGTGCTACCCCAGCTACCGTACCATCGGTGATGCGGTGGGCATGAGCCGCAACACGGTGTGCAAATATGTGCGGTCACTGGAGGAGAAAGGCCTCATCCGCACGGAGCGTACCACCGTCACGCTGAAGGACGGACGCAAGCGGAACGGTTCCCTGCTCTACACGATCCTGCCGGTGGAGCAGGCACTGGCGCAGCACAATCAACACCAACTGCACCTCGCGGAGATGGCCGCCGAGCGTCACCGCGCACAGCAGAGGCTGGCAGCACAGGCCAAAGAACCCTCGTGTTCGCCCCTGTGAGCCGCTGTGTGGCCTCGCAGGAACATGGGAGGGTAAGGATAGCGGCCCCGGAGGTTTGGAGGGATTTCGGACCACTTTTCGGTGCGCCGAAAGCGGAGCAGGAGAAAGGCATTGGCGCTTTTCCGCGCCAACGCCCATTCACAGCAGCCCGCAGTGCGGACTGCCACGAGGGTTTGCGGCATTTTGCGATTGACGCTGATTGTCAGACTCCAAATGGACTTTGACGCTATTTTTTGTAAAAATGCCCGTCAGCCCCGTGTTTTCAAGGCTTTCGGGGCGCGCAGGCACGCGCGGAAAGGAGGTGTAGCTCAATGGACAAAAACGGGAAAAACAGGCACTCCGTCTGGCTGTCAGACGATGTATGGCAGGAGGTGGATGCCTTCTACAAGCTGGACAACTGTCCCACCCGCAACGAGTTTGTGGAGAAGGCCCTGCGGCAGTATTGCGGTCGCCTGCACGCTGAAAGAACAGGTGCATATCTGCCTCGCGTACTGCAAGAGGTGCTGGATGGGACACTGGGCGTGTTCGGTGACCGGCTGGGCAGACTGCTGTTTAAGCTGGCGGTGGAGCACAACATGACCAACCACCTGCTGGGCGGCGATGTGGATATGACCCGCGAGGAGTACAACAAAATGCGCGGCAGCAGCGTCCGTGAGGTGTCGGCGACCCACGGTACGATCTCCTTCAAGGATGTGCTGTCGTTCTATCAGGGGGAATAAACGGCGCAAAATCTGCGTTACAGTAAGCAAAGAAAAAGCAAAATCTTTTCCTAGCTATTCCCTCAGCTTTGTGGTATGTATGTTGGCTAACAAAAAGCAAAGGAGCTGATTCAATGGCCAAAAAACGCGCAAACGGTGAGGGCAACATCCGCAAACGCAGCGATGGTCGCTGGGAGGGGCGCTACACCGCGGGACACGATCCGGTCACCGGTAAGCGCATCACCAAGAACGTGCTGGGCAAAACACAGGCGGAGGTGCGGGAGAAGCTGCGCCGCACCATAGAAGAAACCCGCGGGTTGGATGTGGCAAGGGCGGGGGAGTATACCACGGGGCAATGGCTGGAGGTCTGGTTCAACGACTATGCCATGCTGAAAGTCCGCCCATCCTCCCACCAGACCTATCGCGGCTATCTGGATCATCATATCAAGCCCTACATCGGGAACATCCCGCTGACAAAGCTGTCATCCCTCGACCTCCAGCGGCTGTATAAAAAGCTGCTGTCCGACGGCAGGGTGGACCGCATCGAGAGTAAGAAGCAGCCCAAGGGCCTATCGGCCAAGACCGTCCGCAATATCCATCAGATCATCTCCTCTGCGCTGAAGCTGGCCGTGGAACAAAAGCTTATCGCCCGTAATCCCGCCGAGGGATGTGCGCTGCCGAAAGTGGAGCGCAAGGAAATGCAGACGCTGCCGGTGGAGCAGCTGACATCCTTCCTGCGGGAGGCCAAGGAAAGCGGCGTGTACGAGATGTACTACATCGATCTGGCGACCGGCCTGCGGCGGGGCGAGCTGCTGGGACTCAAGTGGGAGGATATTGATTTGGAACGCGGTGACCTCCGGGTAAAACGGCAGCTGGCGCGTATCAACGGTGAGATCGTGGAAGCGCCGCTGAAAACAAAAAACGCCTACCGTACTCTGCCGCTGGCGGCAGACGCGATAGACATCCTGAAAGCGCAGAAGAAAAAGGTGGGGAGCAGTCCGTGGGTGTTTCCATCACCTACGGGAGGACCGTTGTCACCCGACTGCGTGAACAATATGCTGCACCGGGTGCTGAAGCGGGCGGGGCTGCCCAGCATCCGCTTCCATGACCTCAGACACACCTTCGCCACGCTGGCACTGCAAAACGGCGTGGACATCAAGACGGTGTCCGGTATGCTGGGGCACTTCTCTGCGGGCTTTACACTGGATACTTACGCCCATGTAACGACCTCCGCCAAGCGGGAGGCGGCCAACACCATGAGCGGCGTGCTCTCCGGCACTGTTTGACCGCAGCGAGGCATTTCTGCTTGTGGGTCAGGATGTGGGTCAGTGGCTTGCCCCACACCCTGACCTGCACTGATTTTGCTGAAAAAGTGAACAAAAGTCCCGAAATCGTAAGATTTCGGGACTTTTCTGGTTGCGGAGGGAGGACTTGAACCTCCGACCTCCGGGTTATGAGCCCGACGAGCTACCAACTGCTCTACTCCGCGATATTGTACTGTACCGGGTGGTGCCGGTGACCGGACTCGAACCGGTACGGCATTGCTGCCGGGAGATTTTAAGTCTCCTGTGTCTACCATTCCACCACACCGGCGGATCAGGCATTTATTAGGATACCACACCGCCCGGTCTGTGTCAACACCTTTCGAAAAAACATTTCGACAAAGTCGCAAAATCCCGTTGCGCGCCGCGCTTTTCTGCGCTATAATGTGTCCACGGAACAAACTGGAACAGGAGGAACATCCTATGAATATTTGGCATGATATCGCGCCTGCGCGGGTAAAGCCCGAGGATTTCTGGGCGGTCATCGAGATCGAAAAGGGCTCCAAGAACAAATACGAGATGGACAAGGATACCGGTATGCTGCGGCTGGACCGTATCCTCTACACCTCTACCCACTACCCCGCCAACTACGGCTTTATTCCCCGCACCTGGGCCGATGACGGCGACCCTCTGGACGTGCTGGTGCTGTGCAGCGAGTCCATCCGCCCCATGAGTTTGGTGCGCTGCTTCCCCATCGGCGTCATCACCATGGAGGACGGCGGCGACCTGGATGAGAAGATCATCGCCATCCCCTTCGAGGACCCCACCTATCATCTGTATACGGATATTTCCGAGCTGCCTGCCCACGTGGCCAGCGAGATCAAGCACTTCTTCCGGGTCTATAAGAGCCTGGAGGGCAAGGAGACCGTGGTCAGCGACGTGCTGGGCCGTCAGGCGGCGGTGGATATCATCATCAAGTGCCAGGATGCCTACATCGAGAAATACTGCAAGTGACATACCGCGCCGCCATCCCCGCCGATGGCGGCGCTTTTTGCATCCCGAAAACCACTCGCTGGGCGAGTGGTTCAAAAGAGGCTGCTGC
>OIZE01000786.1_pt1 | contig 23023 bp, 29 predicted proteins | sample 1588421 | NCBI WGS metagenome assembly OIZE01 (sample SAMN03283251) | human gut metagenome | biome: human-associated habitat; material: feces | host: Homo sapiens | place: USA | collected 2013 | reverse complement strand
GCAGAGACCTACTGGGATACAGTGACCGTTTACCGGCCTTTTAAAGATACTTTACCATCTGGTGAAAGCGTTTTTAAAAGCGGCGCGGAAGGGAAGATGGTGTATCAGGATGTTCCATGTGCGCTATCTTCTCACAGCGGCGGAGCATTGGCCCAGAGCAGCTCCACGGCATCTGCAGATACTTCCTACAGCCTTTTTGTAAGGCCGGAGATCGACATCCTGGAAAATGATTTTCTGGTGATTTCACGACTTGGAAAGGCTATAGAAGCTCTGGCTGGAGCTGCTGAACGGCAGCCATCCCACAATAATGTTCCAGTTCGTCTGGATGATCCGGTGGTCTGATGAGTACCGAATATACCTTTGACGGATTGAACGAGTGGGAAAAGAACCTGGCCCAGATCATAGACCGGCAATACCCGGAAGAATTTAAGCAAATGGTCATTGACATTGCGGAGCAGGCGCTTGGAAAAGCAAAAGAACTGACTCCGGTTCAGACCGGACGTTTACGGGATGCTTGGAACTTGGGAGCTATCGAAAAGCGGGGAGACACCTACTATATTGAGGTTTACAACAATGTGGAATATGCGGAGCCTGTGGAGTATGGGCATCGCATGAAGGGTGGCGGCTTTAAAAAAGGCGCTCATATGTTGGAGGTGTCTCTGCAGGAAATGGATCGGAAGCTTCCAGATTACTTGCGGGCCTGGTTGGCTGATTTTTTAAATACGCATGATTTGGTTTAAGGAGAAATGATGGAAAATCCAGTATTGCAGATAAAAGACGCGCTGATCCGTGTCTTAAAGAAGATAGATCCGGATACAGATGTCTTTTTTGAAGAGATCAAAAGTACAGACCCGGCCCATGGAGTGGAACAGCCTAAAACCTGGTATTTTGTGGATTTGAAGCCAGGGAGTCCTGTAACTGTGGATGGGATTTACACGGACATGAGCGTCATGGTGGATGTTACCTACCATGAGAAGGGTGAAAGCAATAATACTTATCTCATTAAAGCTGCTGAAATTGACGCAGCCATTCGTCCGGTGCTTTCGTTTGGCGATAGGAAGATCACCATCGGGAATGCGGACATCAATGTAGTGGATCACGTTCTCCACTACATTTTTACTATCAATTTCCGGCACTCCGAAGAACAGAAGGTTACAAATGACCGGATGGAGGAGCTGGGAGTATCACTGAAAAAGGAGAGTGAGTAAACATGAGTCTGGGATTACCAAATTTTAACTTTATCTTCCAGTCAAAAGGCGTTAGTGCTATTGAGCGCAGTGCCAGAGGAATTGTGGCGGTTATCTTGAAAGATGACACGGAAGGTGAAGAACAGAATGTTTACAACAAAGTGGATGATGTGGATTTCACTCAGTGGACGGAGGATAACTACAATTATCTGAAGCTGATCTATGAAGGAGCGCCTTCAAAAGTGATCGCCATGAGAGTGGCCACCAATGTAGAAAGCTACAATGCGGTTCTGAAGAAGTTAAAGGACTTAAAATGGAATTATCTGTGCATCCCTGGAATTAAGGCGGCAGATACTACGATGATCGGAGCCTGGATCAAGCAGTACCGCAATGATGAAAAGAAGACCTTCAAGGTAGTTCTTCCCCATTATGCGGGAGATCATGAGGGAATTATCAACTTTACCACAGAGAACATTACCTCATCTGTTACCGGGAAAAAGCATACTGCAGCGGAATACTGTGCGCGGATCGCAGGAATCCTTGCTGGACTGTCTCTTTCCAGAAGCAGTACCTTTTATGTTTTGAACGATGTTTCTTCGGCAGAAGTGCCGGATGATCCGAATGAGCGGATCGATGCAGGCGAACTGATCCTTACCTTTGATGGCAGCCAGTATAAGATTGGGCGCGGTGTGAACAGCCTGACTTCCTTTACTGCCACTAAAACGGAAGATTTTCGGAAGATCAAGATCGTGGAGGGCATGGATCTCTACATGGATGATATCCGGGATACATTTGAAAAGTATTATGTGGGCAAAGTCATCAATGACTATGACAACAAGCAGATGTTTGTGGCAGCCATCAGCTCTTACCATAAGGAGCTTCTTGGGGATGTCCTGGATCGCAGTTATGACAATACCGTATCTGTAGATGTAGATGCCCAGAGGAATTACCTGGAAGGACGGGGCACTGACACATCAGAAATGGATGATACGGCGGTGGCCGAAGCAAATACGGGAAGCAAGGTCTTTGTGACCAGCAACGTGAAATTTGTGGATGCCATGGAAGATCTGAAAATGACAGTAAACATGTAAGGAGGGAATGACAATGGCAGAGAGTATCAGAGGCAACAAAACTCTTTCCGGTACCTGGGGAGAGCTTTGGATCGATGGCGAGAAAATCTTTGAATTTTCTAAGATCGAGTTAAAGGTAACGGCCAACCGTGAAGATGTCCAGATCGGCATTGATGTGGACTCTAAGATTACCGGATTAAAGGGAGAAGGCTCCTATACCGTAAAAAAGGTTTATACCAGGGCAAAAGCGATCCTGGAAAGCTGGAAGAAGGGCAAGGATGTGCGCTGCCAGATTATTGCAAAACTGAAAGATCCGGATGCCGTGAATGGACAGACAGAGCGCTGGTCAGCTAACAATGTATGGCACACTGAACTTCCGGTGGTCAACTGGGAAAAAGGCGGAATTGTCGAGGAAGAAACCAGCATCGGCTTCACACCGTCTGATCTGCAGAACCTGGATCAGATTGCAGCATAAGAGGAGGAAACAGTCATGGATAAAGATAAGAGCGAGGTATTTAAGAGTTTTACTAACAAGGCGATCAAGCGCTTTCAGGAGAAAAAGGTCAGAAAATACCGCACATTACATATTCCGAGCTTGGATGAAAATATTAAAATCCGCAACCTGGATTATCCTGAAATCGTAGAGTGTACGGAAATCGAAGATGAGAACGATCCGAATGCGGCAGATAAATATACGATTTATCTGGCCGTTGTGGAACCGAACTTAAAAGAAGTCGCACAGGAGATGATGAATCAGGGACTGATCCAGACATATCCGGAAGTGGTGAATATCTTTGAAATGAGCGAGATAACAGAAATCGCTACAGAGATCATGAAGCTTTCCGGTGTACTCGGAAATAAGAAGGTCACTGTGGTTGAAGAATTAAAAAACTCATAAGCCGAGACGGAGAAACCTATTTCCTGCACTTTTATCTGCAGAAGGGAATCACACCTGAATATATCCTGAATCTGAGCCTGGAGGAAAGGCTCTTTTATTTTGCTTCCATGGAGACGGCCATAGAGGAAAGAAGAAAGCTGTTTGCTTTTGAAGGGAACGGGGGTGCAAGTGACAAATGAGTGTGATAGGAAGTATTAGCATTAAGGATAATGTCACGGCAACTCTCCGGATCATAAAGAAAGAACAAACTTCTTTCCGGGAGGATGTTAAGAAAACCCGTGAGGAGATGGAGAAAACCTGGAAGGAAAAGTACCAGGCAAAACTGGATGCAACTCCGGCAACCAAGGCACTGAATAGCTTGAAGTCCAAAATGGAACCGCTCCGGAAAAAAGTAGTGACGGCCATGGCTGTAAAGGACATGGCCACAACGAAAGTTAAAGCGGTAGAAAGCCGTGTAAAAGATCTTGGGAAAAAGGTTGCCGAGCCGGTAGTGAAGATCAAGGATGCTACCGGCAAAGAAATTTCTGCTATCAGCGGAAAAATGAAAGAACTGGGAACCAAGGTTGTTATACCGGTTGCAATCGCAGCGGCCACGGCCACTACTGCAGTGGTGGGAGCATCGGTAAGCGAAGGTGCGAAGCTGGAGCAGAGCCGTGGCGGTGTCGAGACCTTATTCAAGGATGATGCGGATACAGTCAAAGCGAATGCGGACAAAGCCTTTGAAACAGCGGGATTATCAGCAAATGATTATATGGAGCAGGTCACCAGCTTTTCAGCTTCGCTGCTGAACAGTTTAAAGGGTGATACGGCAAAAGCGGCCACAGTGGCGGATCAGGCCATGGTAGATATGGCAGATAACGCGAATAAATTCGGTACCGACATAGGTTCTATCCAGAACGCTTATCAGGGCTTTGCCAAGCAGAACTACACCATGCTGGATAACCTGAAACTTGGTTACGGTGGTACGAAGTCGGAAATGGAGCGTCTGTTAAAGGATGCTGGGAAAATTTCTGGAGTTAAGTATAACCTGGATAATCTGGCGGATGTGTATAACGCGATCCATGTGATCCAGGAAAAACTGGATGTTACAGGAACCACAGCGAGAGAAGCATCGACCACATTCAGCGGATCTTTCGGAGCCATGAAGTCCGCAGTTAAAAATCTGCTTGGCTTTATGGCGAGTGGCGGTGATGTAGAAGGCGCTATGGGCTCTGTAGTGGAGACGGCCAGCACGTTCCTGTTCAAGAATGCGGTTCCGATGGTTGGACGAGTCGTAAAAGCGCTTCCTGGAGCTGTGAAAACAGGTATAAAGGCGGCTGCTCCGAAGATTAAAGAATCTGGTGGAGAAATCGTCAAGGGCCTGAAAGACGGAATTGTGAGCGCACTGCCATCTTCTATGAGCGGCGCAGTCAACCAGGCGTTTGATGGTATCGGAAACCTGGGTTCCAAGTTTTCAGCGGCTATACCGGAACTTGTATCTTTCGGAAAGAGCATAACAAATTCCCTTGGTCAGGCTGCAGTAGCCAGTGCCCCAGCAATTGGAAGCATTGTGAACACTGTTTCAACTATGCTTCCAGTAATACTCCCGGTGATTTCAAGTGTGGTTTCTGGTATCAGTGGCCTGATCTCTCAGGCATCGCCGGTTATCGCAGGGCTGGTGTCGGCTATCGGTGTGGCTGTTGTGGCGCTTGCCCCTGTTTTCAGTACAATATTCGATGGCATTGGTGAGAAAGTAAGTTCTGTGATCGGCTTCATCGGAGAGCGGATGGGCTTCATCCAGGAAGTTATCGCAGTAGCTGGCCCGGCAATCGGTTCTGTATTGACCACAGCCTGGAGCGTGATCTCACCTATTATGGATTTGTGCATTAGTGTATTCGAGCTTGTCTTCAGCGTGGTACAGCGCGTATTCCCAGGAATTCAGAGTATCTTGGAGAGCGTCTGGAGCGTGGTTCAGCCTATCGTGGAAGGAATCGGCTCAGCTATCGGTAAGGTGGCGGACTGGATCAGCAGCACAGGAGCCAAGATTGCAGGCTCTGGAGGCAGCAGATCAGGAAACGTTGGAAAGAATGCGGCTGGAGACAACAACTGGCGAGGTGGACTTACTTGGGTAGGTGAGGAAGGACCAGAACTTGTAAATCTGCCGAGAGGTTCCAGGATACTTCCAAACAAGGAAAGTGTGTCTCTGACCAGCAATGCATTCGGTGGCGTAGTGCAGGGAAGCATGGCAGCATCCTCCGGAAACGGCGGAGGAATGTCCTCTGTTATCGGCATTTTAACAAATATTGACCAGCATCTTTCGGCTCTGATCGACCGGATCAGGGAAAGCAGGGGCGGCATGGAGGTACCGGGCAGCACTTCGTCCGGTGGCGCAAGAGGATTCCTCGGAAGCATCACAGTCCAGATTGCCAAACTTGCAGATACCATCAATGTCCGGTCAGAGGATGATATTGATGAGATGGCTGATAAAGTAGCAAAGAAATTTGTAGAAGTAATTGTAAATATGGGATAGGAGGGAGCTTATGAAAGAGAGGATCATTGAACTAAGCGTGGATAATCGGAGCGAAGTCATCGAGCTCCCGATTAACCCTAAAACGGTGGAATTTACGTCAAAACAGTTAAATCAGACGATAACTTTGTTGGAAATGGGAGAAGTCAATCTGGCAGGAGACCGTGGGCTGAAGCGCACAAAGTTTTCCAGCTTTTTCCCGTCAGAGAATTCTCCGTTCAGTGACTTAGCCGAAGATACACCGAAAGGTTACATCACCATGCTGGATGAGTGGAAAACATCGAAAAAGGTAGTTCGCGTTATTGTAACGGACATGGATATCAATCTGGCAATGCTGATAGATGAACTGAATTATTCTGTAAATGAAGGGGACGAGGATATTTATTATACCATGTCTTTTTCAGAGTACGTTACTTTGAACGTCCCAACGGTAAATATAATGCCAAAAGTCAGAGACAATGGCCTTACAGATCGGCCCAATACCAGCGCAGGTGGAAGCCATACGGTGGTTAGCGGAGATACTTTGTGGGGAATTGCAAAGAAATATTATGGGAATGGGGCACAGTATACGAAGATATATGGTGCAAATAGCGGAACGATTGAAGCGGCAGCCAAGAGCCATGGAAAAAGTAGTTCCGGGAACGGGCACTGGATTTATCCGGGCACTGTGCTTTCAATTCCGGCATAAAGGCGGTGGAAGGAATGAAATTACTGACAGGAGGAAAGGATATCAGCCAGCTAATTGAAAAAATCACTTGGTCTGGAGATACTTCCCAGGTGTCAAGAAAAATCAATTTCACTATTGCCCAGAACAAAAAAGATACACTGTTCCCGGATGTATCCATTGACATCGGGGATGAAATAATCATGCAGGATGATGCAGAAAACAATGTTTTCGGCGGGATCATATTTGATGCGGATAAGAAAGGCAGCTCTAAAACGGTAAGTTATCTGGCATATGATCTTTTGTTTTACGTGAACCAGTCTGATGTGAATATGGTCTTTTCTGGGACACCAGAAAGTATTGTCACGCAGATTTGCCAGAAGCTGGATATTCCCTGCGGAGAACTGGCTCCGACCAATGGAGTTGTAGTGAAATCACCGTGTTTTGGGAAAAAGGCATATAAGGCAATCATGATGGCCTATACAGTAGCGGCCAGGAAGAATGGTACAAAATACATTCCTCTGATTAAAAATATCAATCGGCTTTGCGTGATTGAAAAGGGGACGTTGTGTGGAGCTGTGATGACTGGAGACTACAACCTAATTGATACAGAGTATAAAAGCACTCTGCAGAATCTGGTAAACCGTGTCATTATCACGAACAGCAAAGGAAACCAGATCAAGGTGATAGAGGATGCGGAGTCCATTCAAAAATATGGCCTGGTTCAGAAAGTTATGAAACAGAGCGATAAAGAAGATATTTCTGCAGAAGCACAAAAAGCGCTGGTTTCCGTAGAAAATTCTGGATCTGTATCTGGAGTACCGAATGATTTCAGGGCGGTCTCTGGCTATTCCATTATTGTCCAGGATGAAGTTTCTGGACTGTATGGACAGTTTTACATAGAAAGCGATACTCATACCTTTACCAATGGAAAAGCGCAAATGGATCTTACCCTGGCTTTTGAAAATCTGATGGATGAGGAGGAAATCGAGAAGGACACGAACAACAAGAAAAGTAAGTAGGAGGGACTGACATGACAGATCATAACATCGTGCGAATGGTTCACGCAATTGAAGAACGTATATCCGGTGGCGGAGCTGCGGATATAAACTCCGGTGGCGGGGTTCAGGCAAGCGTAGATGGAACATTCCTGGCTGATGTGATCAGCGTGAAGCCTTTGTCTATTCAACTGCAGGGGCAGACAGTATCTGCTGGCATTTACATCAACCCAGCATTGACGGTAGCGGCATCGGATGGTGGTGATGAGATTTTAAAGCCCTTTGAAACACCGTTTGAACCGGCTGCAGCATATGAATTTTTGAAAGAATTCCATGAAAAATATGTAATCAAGAAAGGTGATACGGTGGTGGTTGTCATGACAGGTAGCGGCTTTTATATAGCTGGAAGGGCGGTGGCAGGATGAGCATTTTTCCATTTATTGATGCGTCTGGGGTAACAGATACGAAAAAAGTAACTGATTTACCATTACTGAAAGAATATGCGTATGATTATGCGAAAAATGAACTGCTTCTGGATGAAAATGGCTGCACTTATCTGGTGGAAGGAAATGCTGCACTCCGGATCTGGATATTTAAGGCACTTACAACAGCCCGGTTCCGACACGTAGCCTATTCTCCGGCCTTCGGAGAAGAATATGAGGATCAGCTCATTGGACATTCCATGAACGGAGAAATAGTAAAGTCAGAAATGAAGCGCTATATTACCGAAGCGTTGATGGTAAATCCGTATATCAAGAAACTGGAAAATTTTAATTTTGAGACCAGTAGCTGGGGAATGAAAGTAACATTTGACTGTACCAGCATTTACGGGAAAGAAACGGTACCGATCCGAATGGAAGGGGTGAATGTATAAATGGATTTTACGGCAGATGGAATTCTGGCCAGGATGAAAGGAAGCCTGAAAAATGAAGATTCCAGGATAGAGGGAAGCTTTACAATGGATAACCTGCAGGCGGTATCTGAAGAACTGGCCCGGTTTAATGCGATGCTCATTGCTCCCCTGCAGGATGAACTGGCTGCCCAAGGAAGTGACATGGGAACCAGTGGAAATGAAAAACATTATGTGAAATGGGCCAAGGAAGCAACCGATGCCCAGGGCAAAAGAGTGGCAGGAAATGCAAAAGTTTCTAGTCCAAGGGATGGAACTGGAAACGTATATATCGCCATTGTTTCCACAACGGCCCAGGCACCTACGGAAGAAGAAATCCAGATTGTGCAGGAGTATATCAATACGAAACGGCCTGTGGGGGCTAACCCGGTGGTATCTGCAGCAGAGAGTATTGATGTAACCATTGTATGCGAGATTCACAAAACAGCCGGATACACGGAGGAAACGGTTAAAAGCCAGATTCAGGCAGATGTTCAGGCACATTTCCTGGAAATTGCTTTCCAGAGCGGAGTGATCTCTTTGAACTTCTTTAAGGTCAGCAATATCATCAGCGCGGTGAATGGTGTCTCCGAGGTGGTGGACTTAACAATAAATGGAAAAAAGGATTCTATCACGGCAGATTACAACAAGTTCTTTTCTCTGAAGGGAGTGATTATCAGTGTCACTGAATAGTGAACAGATGCTTCCGGCCAGAGTGCGAAAGATGAGACAAATGGAAGATCTTCTGAATGTGGAAGATATAATCCTGATCGAGATAGAAAGAATTATTGATGAAATGTATGGGGCGGCGGCGCTGCTCCATGAGGAGCTGGTCAATGAGGCTTGGCTGAAGGAAAAACTGGATGCCCGAACAGGAGCTGATACCACAGTAGAGACAGACGCGGACAAGCTCCTGGCAATGATAACGCTTGATGTAAGCAAAATTGTGGGTGTTGATATGAAAGACATCCGGGCATTTTTGGACAAATGGCTGCCAGCACATTTAAGATATCGTGTGATTTTACTGATAGAGAGTGGCTATATTAGCCCGGAAAAATATACCGTGACAGGAATGGCGCTGGGTTATGAAGCACAGTTTTGGCCGGTTCGGACATTGAATGGAGCTTGGTTGCTGGACGGTACATACAATCTTGATGCAGTCCGTAAGGCAGATGAATACGGCTTAACCTATGAAATTGGAGAAATAGAACTTCATGAGGATTTCACGGAGGCAGCCAGATTTATGACAGCAATCTGCCAAGAGGAGAATACTGTCGGCATGGTATCCATGGGCTTTGAATCCCAGTTCTGGCAAGTTCCAACGTTAAACGGTGCATGGAAATTAGATGGTTCTGTTCTTCTGGAAATTCTGAGACACCCACATGAGTACGGACAACACTTTGACTTTGGAAAGATAGAAAATAAAGAGGAAAATGACTATCATGTTCGGCTGGATAAGGATTTATGGTTCCTGGATGGCAGCCAAAATTTGAACGGAAAGAGAATATTGGACGCTGAGAGGCGTGAGGAGGAATTGACATGACACAGAATCAGATCATCACAGTGACAGCAAGAAAAAATATGGTTAGAGCCAGGGCCGGAGAAATCCAGCTCCCGAAAATCGTAGGTTTTGTTTTCGGTGATGGTGGTGTGGATGAAAGCGGGAACATTATTCCTCTTTCGGAAACAGACAGCACCCTCGGAAATGAACTTCTCAGAAAGAAGTATGACAGCTATACAATGGTCAGCGATACGGAATGCAAGTATGAATGTACGCTGACCGAAGAGGAGCTGGCGGGCAAAGAGATCAGTGAGATCGGCTTGTATGATGCCAATGGTGATATCGTTAATATTAAGCGGTTTTCGGCTAAAGGCAAGGATGCGGATCTTGCGATGACCTTCTGGATTAAGGATACATTTTAAGGGAGGAACACAATGGCTAACTTACCGATTAAGGACAATCCAACATTAAACCTCCAGATGGAGGCTCTTACGACATCCACACCTGGACATGCAGACAGGTTCAATGAACGCTATCAGCAGCTGCTTGAAAATGACAAGGCACTGCAGGTGGATGCCAAGATTTATGAGGATGACAAAAACGGAGCGAAGATCCGCCTGGGAATGGAAAATGGTCATCTTTACTATGTCCAGCTTCCTTCGGAAGAAGCTGATGATACTGGAGAATAACGGATTGCGTTATATGATAACGGGATACGTTATAAAATAACAAAATAAGCAAAAATATGACGCATCGTGTTATATTATGCTGGAAATGAGGGAAAAAATGACGGAAAATAAGGTTTTTATTGCGGAGCAGGAAACCCTTTTGGAAGTGAAGGAGCAGACAGAGAAGCTGATCCGGAACCTGATCCCTACTGACGCACCAATCTATGGAATGGTTATTCACGAAGCATCAGATCTGAACCCAGCTACCCGTGTAGAATACTTGGGTGCTAACAAGGATTTTAAGCCTATGTCCATGAATATGGCTACTCATGCCATGGATTATGGCTCCTGGGCGGATTGGAGCTGGTTAAAAGCGAATGTGCCGGTTATGTGCGGATGGGATGGAGAAATCAAATATTATCTGAATCCGGATGATTATACGAAGAAAGCAGACGGAACAGCTTCAGATGTATCAAATGCAAATTTTGCAGGAAATGCCATGGCGGTCATTAAGAAGATCTACAAAAAGGAATATAAGGTCGGTTCAGATCGTTATGTGTACTTCTGCGAGCGGCAGGTTGATCCGGATTTCCAGCCTGTTGGCTTTAATGTCAAAGGAAAAGTTAGGGACTACATGCTCATTCCTATGTTCTATGGCTCTATTGATGGAAATGGAAGGATGAGAAGTATTGCAGGCCAGTGGAGCTGCCTGACTGCTTCAGGAAGCTCTTCGGATAATTCATCAGGAACCGCAATAGGCACTACAGAGCAGAACACAGCGATTTTGAAAACGAGTGCAAACGGGTTATTCTTCGGCGGCCCGCTTACAAATACGTTAGCAGATATTTGTGTAATGCTTACGCGAAGCACAGATTCACAAAGTTCTTTTGGAAGCGGAATGTGCTCCAGCTATGTAGAGGATAAAGCCCAGCATTATGGAACTCAGATCAACAAGGTAGTTGGAGGCGGCCAGTTTTATGGATCAGATGATAATAAGTCTTTCAATAAGATTTTTCATAGCGCTGTTCTGGGCAGTTATATGCTTTGGCAGCGTGATCCATATATGGTCGCAGTCAATGGAAGAATTAAGGTATCTACAGACTATACCTACAATCTGAGTGGAGACGGGTATCTGGATACTGGCTGCAACGTGACAGCAAACCATTACAATGCGACCATGCATGTAGTCAAAGGTTTTGGAGCAATTCCGTCAGAGGAAATTGAGGGAACTTCCGCAACTGGCTATTGTGATCATACTTGGGTAAACGCCACAATCACGGCGGTTTCGCTACGGTTCGGCAATTGCAATGACGGTCTTAATGACGGCCTCTGGGCCCGCACACTGAACAATGTGGCTGCTAACGCCTGGTGGAACTACGGCGCGTCCTTTTTCTATCAATTTTAGAACGACAACCAAAATGTTCCCGGTAATCCTACACCGCAGACGATTGAAACATCGTTATATCCGCCCTTATGGGTTTTGGTGAGTGGAAATAGTTCCGGTCAGGAGCTGCAAGTAGCAGGAAATGTCCGAAAGCGGCGAGGAGATAGAAGATCATGCGTATATTGAAATACGATATTGAAAAGGTGACCGGGATTCCCTGGAAGAAAAAGAAAAGTTATAGATACCTGTATCGGCTGGCCTGCCGGGAAGATGTGATTAAAAAGGCTTTTAAACGTATGAGAAAAGGGAAAACAAAGAGAAAAGACTTTCAAATGGCAGAGGAAAATCTGGATACCTGGGTTAAGAAAATCCAGGAAATTATCCTGAATACAAAGCCGGATGGATGGCAGACTGATCCTCAAAAGCGATTTAAGCCAGTAAAGCATAACCCGGTAATTATTAAAGAGTTTGGAAAGACAAGGGTTGTTTATGTACCGACTATGGTGGAGCTCTGGATTCAGCATGTAATAGTAATGATCCTGGAACCGATCATAGCGGGAAGCAGCTATCCGATGAGCTTTTCATCGTTTCCTGGAAGGGGTTCCCTGAAGGGGCAGCGAGCTATCAGACGTTGGATCGAAAGCGGAAAGGGGATCAGGAACTTTGCACAGGCAGATATCCGGCATTTTTATAGCCATATTCAGTATAAAATTGTTCGGAAAAAATTGGAGCGTAGAGTTAAAGACAGCTTTTTTCTGCATCTGATTGATGTCTGCATGACATATTTTCCTAAAGAAATGCCTTTAGGTTTCTACCTTTCTCAATGGCTTGCAAATTTCATGCTCCAGGAACTGGATTATGACATTAAATGTAAGCTGAAAATCGCACATCATGTCCGGTATATGGATAATTATACGCTGGCTGATGACAACAAAAAGAAGCTGCACCAGGCATTGCTTTATATTCGGCAGGCGCTTGGAAAGATGAGATTACGCATGAAGAATGACTGGCAGGTGTTCCGATTTGAATATACCAAGAAAAATGGGAAGAAAACGGGGCGCTGCGTGTCGGCCATGGGTTGGCTGTTTTACCGCTCAAAAGTGCTGATCCGAAAGCACATTTTACTTCATGTAGAGCGCATAGCCCGAAAATTGCACAAAAAGGAAGAAAACGGCCAGCGGTTTCCGCTGGGGCTTTGCCGTGGCTTTGTATCGTTGCTGGGGTGGATCACACATTCAGAAACGTATGACTGGTATTTGATACATATTAAGGAATTGGTAAACGTCCGTAAAATCAAACGGATTATTTCAAAGATGACAAGGGAGGTAAATCGTCATGCAGGAATGGAAAAAGGAACTCTGCAGAGAGCAGCCTGAAACCCTTCAGGAGCTTGGAAAAGGTACTTACATTCAGAGACGCAATATCACTCCGTATGAAAGAAAAGACGGGAACGGAGAAGCTGATAAGGGTTATTCATGTGAGTACAGGATTCTTACAAAAGAAGAATATTTTGCAGCCCTGGAGCAGGAAAACAGCAATAAAAATATGCTGACTTCCATGGCCGCTCAGGCAGATATCTATGAGAAACTTATTGAGACAGAAAAAAATCAGTTAGTCATCATGCAGGCCATTGCAGATCTGTATGAAAAAGAGAATGGAGGCGTGTAATATGTTAGAACTTTATGTGACCTTAGTTAAAGCTGGAATCAGAACCCTTGACAGCGTACCGGCGGCCTTCCGGGAAAAGGTGAAAGCGGCTATTGAAGCGGAAAAACAGGAATGATAGGAAGGGAGAAGAAACATGACTCTGCTTCATATTATAGACGCGCTTTGCGATGTGACAACCAAGCAGGCAGATCTCCTCCGGGAGCTGGTGACAGATCTGGAACATATGAACCAGGTTTCTGAAGAAGTAAAGAATTATTATCGGGAGAAGCTGGATTCTATCGATCAGGAAATGAACGTAGCTGAATACGGCTGCCGAGAACTTCCCTATATGGATGAAGCTCACAGAGAAATAATAAGGTAAAAACAGGTGCATCGGATATTTCCGATGTGCCTTTTTAATTGGAGGAAGATCATGCAAAAAGAGAAGTGGAAAACCATGGATGTGATCCTCGTAATCCTGGCGATATTTTTACTTGTTTTTGTGATTGTGATGATTGCTATTTACATAAGAACAGGAGGAATTCCGGATACCTTATGTACCTGCGTGTTTAGTGTATGTGGCGGAGAATGCGGAGTAATGGGCTGGATCAAAACAACGAAAGACAGACACCTTTCCAGACAGTATGAACTGGAGGATAGGGAGACAGACAAAAAAGAAAGCATGGAGGAAACGGAGAATGAGTGATATTTGCTTTGAAGGTTTAAAGATTTTGGTGATGGTGGCGGTGCTGGTATTAACCAGATATGTACTTCCCTGGGTAAAAAGCAAGGCTGATTCCGAGAAGTTGAACCTGGTGGCTCAGTGGGCGTATAAAGCGGTTTTAATGGCCCAGCAGACCATGAAAGCCACTGATGGAAAAGAGAAAAAAGCCATCGTTACGCAGTTTTTAAAAGAGCTTCTTCAGGAGAAGAACATCGCACTTTCGGACACGCAGATAGAGATCCTGATTGAAGCCGCAGTAAAACAGATGAAGATTCAGGAAAATGCAGGAATTGTGATTGAAGCAACGGATGATGTGGAGGTGTAGTCAACATGGGAGTAAGAGTTGGAAGCGCAAGAAGCAATGAAAATGGTGGAGTAAATGGTGGCAAGGCGGGCGATCAGACCGGCAGAGAGGTGTCAACGCAGCTCTGGTATCTGCATTCAAAGGGCTGGATCGTTATTAGGGCGAAGGCACCTGCAGTCCGGGAGGCAATCGCTAAAAACATGGAAGCTGCCTGCCAGAATGACAATATCGGTTATTGCCAGGGCCACAGAGGAACGGCAACGGCTGCAGCGAAGCCATATGATTACGATCTTTCCAAGGTAAATACAGCCGTGGAAACAGACTGCTCTGAATTGGTACGTTGCTGTGTGCTTTATGCTGGAATTCATGTGAATAGTTTCAGCACAGCGAATGAGGTGGCAGCACTGAGGCAGACTGGCCAGTTTGATATCCTGGAAAAAGATGAGTATTGCAAAGCTTCAGACTATTTGTTACGAGGAGATATCCTGGTCACAAAGACGAAAGGCCACACTGTGGTTGTTCTGGACAATGGCTCCAAGAGCAGCCAGAATAAAAAAGTTGAAGCGGCTCAGAAAAAGGATGTATCTATCAGTGGAACCTATAAAACCACGGCAGATCTGAATTTGAGAGCGGGAGCCGGTACAACAAAAGATATTCTGGTTACAATTCCGAAGGGAGCAGCGGTCTCCTGTTATGGATATTACAGCCTGTACAACGGAAAGCCATGGTATTATGTAAAGACTACTGTGAAGGGAGTAGCTTACACGGGCTTCTGTAGCAGTGCGTATTTAAAACGTTAGATAAATGAAGGCTCTGGGAGTACGAGCTCCCGGAGCATCCTGATTTCATGCCCCTTAAAATTGAAATCAGGAGGACATAATGAATAGTTTTATTGCATGGATCGGTGGAAAGAAATTACTGAGAAAAGAGATTGTAAAAAGGTTTCCAGAAGAAGGCTTTACACGGTATGTGGAGGTTTTTGGTGGAGCTGGATGGGTTCTTTTTGAAAAAGAGCAGGGAAAAGAACTGGAGGTATTCAACGACCGCGACAGCAACTTGATAAACTTATATCGGTGCATCAAGTATCATTGCGGAGAACTGCAGAGAGAGCTGGAATGGCTGACTATATCGCGGGAACAGTTCTTTGACAGCAAGAGCCAGCTTGACAGTCAGGGACTTACGGATATCCAGAGAGCGGCGCGGTTCTTTCATATTATAAAGGTGAGCTTTGGTTCAGATCGCAGAACCTTCGGAACGAATAAAAAGAACCTTGCTAATGCTATCGAGTACCTTCCCCTCATTCAAAAGAGGCTTCAGAGTGTTGTAATCGAGAACAAGGACTTTGAAAACCTGATTCGGGTTTATGATAGACCAGGGGCACTCTTTTATCTTGATCCGCCTTATCATGGGACGGAAAAATATTATGAGGGAAGCTTCACTGAAGCGGATCATGAGCGTTTAAAAGCCGTTTTAAGCAGTATCAAAGGCCGTTTTATTTTATCTTATAATGATGATGCTTACGTCAGAGAACTGTATAAGGGTTACAATATCGAAGAAATAAGCCGGAATAACAGCCTGGCGGGTAAGACGAAGACTTCGGAATTCAAGGAACTGATAATCAGGAATTACGAAAAATAACGTATTTCGTTATAATATAACAAAATGACTTTTAAAGAGTGCCCTCGTGCTAGAATAACCAGCAAAGGGGCATGGATATCATGATTAAAATTCATTTATCACGGCTTCTTGGAGAAAAAAGGTGGACGCAGAAAGATCTTGCAGAAGCCACTGGAATCCGGCCAAGTACAATCAACGAATGGTATCACGAATTCGTAACCCGTATAAACCTGGATCACGTTGACAAGATTTGTGAAGTATTAGAGTGCGATATTTCAGATCTAATTGAATATGTACCGAATCAGCACAAAATCACGGGAAAAGATCTGATTGTTGAAGAGCATGGAAACCGAAAGCCGAAGAAAAAGCAGTAGGAAAAGGACGTTTTAGAGGGTATTTTACAGCCCTTTAAAACGTCCTTTTTCTGTTTTTAAAATAGGTTTTTGCAAATGACGCGAAAATATTTTGCATTTTGCGCGAAAAGCTACAACCACGCAAACAGACTTGGAGAAGAAAGCGGAATCTGAACACAGAGGGGCAGCTAAGTTGTGTATTCCGGTTCCGGACATGCTGCTTTATCATGTGGAGGCCGGGGATCGTATTCTTGTCGACGACGGGAAGATCGAGCTGCTGGTGAAAAAGGTGTCGGGAAGGTCGGCAGTCGCCCCGGAGAATGTAGTGGCAGTAAACACAGCAGCAGCTCAGATGGACACTGTAGGAACAACAGGTGCAGCACCTGCCGTCTTGCCTGTTTCCGTGAGTGCGGTCGTGGTGCGCCCGGGGTTATTAAAACCGGGAAAAAGTCTTGCCGTTATTGGGAAAGAGCTCCCTATGCCGACGCTGACGGATAGCGATCGTAAAAACATCGGCATGGCGGCAGAGTACGGTGTTACGGGAGTCATGCTTCCCTTTGTAAGAAATCGAGAGGATCTTTTAACGCTCCGCACTGCGTTACAGGCTGCCGGAGCAGAGAAGGTGGAGATCTTTGCTAAAATTGAAAATATGCAGGGCGTGCGTGCAATCGATGAGCTGCTGCCGTGGTGTGACCAGATCGTGATCGCCAGAGGAGATCTGGGAAATGCCATGCCTTTATGGAAGCTTCCGGGAATCCAAAAGCGGCTTGCGGCAAGCTGCCGGGCAAAGAAAAAGCCCTTTATGGTCGTGACCCAGATGCTGGATTCCATGCATGAGAGGGCCGTTCCCACAAGGGCTGAGGTTCTGGATATTTATAATGCCGTTCTTGACGGAGCCGCTTCCGTTATGCTGACCGGAGAAACTGCGGCCGGAAGATATCCGGTGGAGGCAATGGAATATCTGATCCGCACCGGGGAAGAAGCGGTAAAGGATAGGGCTTGCAAAGCAGATCGGTAAGGATCCGTTCTACGCCTTTTCCTCCCACATTTTTACGGACATGCCGTTTACCTCTACATTATCTTCAACGGCGATGACGAGGAAGCGCCGGCCTTCGATGATCCGTGTTTCTACAAGATCCAGCCGGTCGGGATTGACCCGGATATCCACATCGGGAGTTTTTACGGCAAATTTTCCGCTGCCGGTGATCGCAGGAACCAGTATTGCTGTGTTTTCACCGGCTGCTTCTTTATATACGGTGTCGAAATGCTCTAATTGTTCCGGCTCGACACCGCTTTTTTCCAGAAGCTCCTTCACTTCAGGCTGTGACAGGCGCAATGGCTCCATATCCTCCTTGTGCTCCTCGGACAGCTCGGTAAGATTTTCATGGATCTGGCGGACAATCCCGTAGTCACATTCATTCCCCAGTGTGTCGGAGAGGATCTCATGGAAGGCCTCTTTTTGGGCCTTAAAGGAGATTGGTGATGGAGCTCCGAGGCAGGTGTCGATGAACTCATCGTGCAGCTGTTCCGCATTTTTTGAGAAATAGAGGAGACTGTGGATGTCGGTGCTTCGGTCGTTGAAGGCCGGAAAAAGGAATCCGGTCATAGGCGCCTGTACCCACCAGTCCCGCGGACGTTCTTCGATACAGCCGGTTGTTTCATTGTAGGAGAGACCGGGCTCCGAGAGCTTTACCGGGCAGATAGAGCAGAGGATATGGTTATATACCTCGTCGGAGGCGTCAAACATTTCCTCGTTACCGGTCGATCTGCCGGGAATATCGTAGGAGCTGTGGATCAGCACGATATAGTAGTTTTCACCGTAATCATAGCTTTCGATCACTTTATTATAGAAGGAATCCACCGTTTCGTCATCAGTAAGCTTTTCATCGCGGAGCTTCATTAAAAGAGCGTGGGCACTGTCCTCGCCTTCATCGTGGATAGAATATTCCAGATTGTGGAGATTTTTCCCGATCCCGCCGGAGAGTGTTTTCTTGAAGATCTCATAATATTTAAAGACCTCCTCCTCGGATAAGGCAAAGAAGGCTTCCTTTAAATTTGCTTTGATCTGCTTGTCTGCATCTACATAGCAGCCGCAGATTCGCGTGATGGCATTATTGTCTTTCTTAAATTGCTTTTTAATTTCTGAAATTTCACGTTTATTCATTTATTTCCCCATATTTTACAGCGCGATCAAGCTCTCGTCATCGGGCACGAAGATGTTTCCGCCGTAGTATTTCTTTCCTTCACTCTTATAAAGCCGCTCACGTCCGGCTACATTGCTGTCTTCTGTATGCCAGAGTACCAGATTCGGGATCTGCATTGCCTGAGCCAGCTCGCAGGCCTCCTTTACCGTGCTGTGGTTCTTTTCGTAGGGCTTCCAGATATCGCGTTCAACATAAAGACAGAATGCCTCGTGGAGCAGCCAGTCGGTATTGCGGACATATTTTTCGCAGACCGGATTATACGGCTCGTCACCCAGACAGGTGAGCTTCTTGCCGTTATTTAAGGTCAGGGTAAAGCCAAACTGCTTAAGCTTTGTGGAGTGGATATCAAAGAAGGTCACGTTATAGCTGAGAATATGGCGTGTTTCTCCATCCTTTACCGCCTCGAGATGGATCCGTTTTCCGAGCATATCGTAGTGCTTTTTCTGAAGCGTCAGGCGGCAGAGTGTATCCAAGGTCTCGATCAGATCTTCATGGCAATAGATATAGGCATCTCCCTCGTACTTGTCCTTGAGCATTTTTGTAGAGATCATTCGTACCATCCAGATAATGCCGAGGATGTGGTCGGTATGTCCGTGGGTGACAAAAATATGATGGATCCTATTGAGCGGAACCTGCATATTATCAAGGATCTTTAAGATCCCGTTTCCGCCTCCGGCATCCACCATAAAGTATTCGTCTCCGTCTCTTAAAGCAAAGCACGTATTATATAGATTCGTTACCGCCGCATTTCCGGTGCCGAAAACATAGAGAAGCTCTCTATCCATGAAAAAATCCCCTTTCTGTGATCCGTTTATTGTCTTTTAAATATGAATATGTTACTATAAAACGGAAGGAAAAGCAATTCCCGTCGGAAGAAAAGTGGGAAAAGATCAATGTGAAATACATAAGATGGGGCTTTCGCGGGAAATCTTTGTGGGAGGAAACTGTATGAGAGATTTGGCGTACCTGAAACTTCTTGCCAGGGAATATCCGACGGTAAAGTCGGCTACCAGTGAGATCATCAACCTGATGGCGATTCGCGGTCTTCCGAAGGGAACGGAATACTTTTTCAGCGATCTGCATGGGGAATACGAGGCGTTTGTCCACCTGATGCGAAGTGCGTCCGGTATTATACGCGAGAAGATTTCAGCAACCTTTGGTTACCTGATTTCAGATGAGGAGGAGATTGCTCTTGCAAATCTTATCTACTATCCGGAAAGGGGGCTCCGGGCAGCAAAACGTGAACAGCGTTTTACAGAGGATTGGCAGAGGATAACGATCTACCGTCTTGTATGTATATGTAAGGAAGTATCTTCTAAATATACAAGATCCAAGGTGCGTAAAAAAATGCCGCCGGCATTTGCATACATTATCGATGAGCTGATCCATGTAGACTACAGCGACAATAACAAAAAAATCTATTATGATGAGATCATCCACTCCATCATCACCATCGATATGGGGGAACAGTTTATTAAGGCACTTTGCGAGCTGATCCAGAATCTTACGATCGATAATCTTCACATTATCGGTGATATTTTTGACCGTGGCCCGCGTGCCGACATTATTATGGAAGAATTGATGCAGTTCCACGATGTAGATATCCAGTGGGGAAATCACGACATCTCATGGATGGGGGCGGCAACGGGGAATCTGGCATGTATCTGTAATGTACTCCGTATCGCGATCCGCTATAACTGCTTTGATCTTCTTGAGGATGGCTACGGGATCAACCTGAGAGCGCTGTCTATGTTTGCAGCCCGTGTATATAAGGACGATCCTTGCGAACACTTTATGCCGAAGATCTTAGATGAAAATATTTATGATGCGGTAGATCCGGGTCTTGCAGCGAAGATGCACAAGGCTATCACGATCATCCAGTTCAAGGTCGAAGGCCAGATCATCAAACGCCATCCGGAATATGACATGAAGGACAGACTTCACCTTCTGGCGGCGGATTTTGAAAAAGGAACAGTAAAGATCAAGGGAAAAGAATATAAGATGATGGATACCATGTTCCCGACCGTCGATCCGAAGGATCCGTTAAAGCTCACAAAGGAGGAGGAGGAGCTCTTACACAACCTTCACATGTCCTTTAAGCACAGCAGCACGTTACATCGTCATATCCGTTTTGTATATTCTCATGGCGCTATGTATAAATGCTGTAACTCCAATCTTCTCTACCATGGCTGTATTCCGATGAAGGAAAACGGTGAATTTGATGAGATGAAGATAAATGGTATCATCTATTCAGGAAAGCGTCTGATGGATTATATCGATGATGCCGTTAAGATGGCATATTTTCTTCCGGATGATGATGAGACCAAGGAATGGTACAAAGATCTGATGTGGTATCTGTGGTGCGGTCCGAAGTCCCCGGTTTACGGAAAAGACAATATGGCTACCTTTGAGGGATATTTTGTTGCGGATAAGGCCGCGGCAAAGGAAAATATGAATCCGTACTATAAATTAAGTACAAAAGAAGAATTTTGTGATAAAATACTAAAGGAATTTGGTCTTCCGGTAGAGGGCTCTCACATTATCAACGGTCACGTCCCGGTAAAGCTTAAGGACGGTGAAAGCCCGATAAAGGGAAATGGTAAGCTGTTTGTGATCGATGGAGGTCTTTCCAAGTCCTATCAGCCGAAGACGGGTATCGCGGGTTACACGCTGATCTTTAATTCCCATCATCTTGCACTGGCGGAGCACAAGCCATTCGATCCGAAGCATGAGAACACGCCGAAGGTCACGATCGTTGAGAAGATGAAAAAGCGTGTCATGGTAGCGGATACGGATATAGGAAAAGAGCTGGCGGCCAAGATCGCAGATCTGAAGGAGTTGGTGGCAGCCTACCGTGCCGGTATTATTAAGGAAAAGCTGGAGTAAATCTAATTCCGGAAAGTGAAGGCACCGGAGCAAGCGAAAAACATCAAGGAGAACTGAATGAGCAAGGAAGAATATTTAAGAGGACTGGAAGAAGCTCTGAAGGGTGAAGTTCCCGGTTCTGTGATTCGGGACAATTTAAACTATTACAATTCGTATCTGTCTCAGGAAATATCAAAAGGGCGCACGATGGAGGATATCATCAGCGAGATCGGAGAACCTCGCATCGTCGCACGAACGATCATCGATTCCTGCGAGGCAGCGGGAGAGACTGAAGATGGGTACGGAAGCTATGAAGATACCGGATTTGGCGACAGCAGATATGATGACAGCAGATACGACGACGGCCGATACAGCAGCTCTAAGCGGCAGCCTACCGATGAATTTCATTATATCGATCTGAACAAATGGTATTGGAAGCTTCTTGCGATCGTTCTTTTATTTCTTGTGATATTTGTTGTTTTCCAGATCGTCGGCGGGATCTTTCTGATCCTTATGCGGTTTGCAGGCCCGATCCTTCTGGCTGTTTTGCTGATCTGGTTCATTCGCGGACTCAGACAGTAATCGGTATGATACAGTAATTGGCATGATGCAGTGATTAGCACGATACAATAATCAATCCTTTAACTGAATCAAGCAGCAAAGTGGATTGTGAATATCCGCTTGATCCGCCCGGTCATCAAAAACAGGTGCCGGGCGGTTTTTTGTGGAAAATGTAATAAAAACGGAAAATAAATATTAAGAAAGTATGAAATTTGATATTTTTGTTGACAAATGCCCTCGTGGGAAATATAATTTGTTTGTAACAAGATTTAATATATTTGTAATAAATACCGTAAAATCTGAAACAAATTATGTTAGGGGACTTTATTTTGAATCGATATTTTAAGAAATTTGGACTTTGCTGTGTTTGCACATTGATGATTGCTTCCGTACCCGGAACGGTTATGGCGGAAGAAACAAGCCGGGAAAATAAAAGTAACGTTGCCATTGTGGTTCCGGTCGAGACCGGTATTTTAGATACAGCTGCTAAAAATGTGAAAGCTTTAGATGCAGCAATTGTAAAAGTATCAGATACAGATGTATCTGAAGCAGCTGATACCGAGGCAGCCGGACAGGCTGTTGAAAGTGATACATACACTGTCGAAGCCTCAGAAGCTGATGGAGAGATCTCCGTTCTGACCGAGGAGGAAGAAGCAGAATTAGAGTTGAAAGACGGAGTGGTTTGTGTACAACTGAAACCGTATGAAGTTGTTACTGTAAAACTCGTTTAAAATCATATAGAGGCATTCAGATTCCGAAGAGAGTTCGGTGGGATGCCTCTCTTTTTATAGGGAGATTTACGTTATGACCAATAAATTAAGCCATATTTTTGAGTGTTCCGATCATATTACGGAAAAACAGTATCGGACCAGCAGGGCACTTTTTATCCTCGATGGATGCGCTTCCACACAGATTTTTACGGTTACTTCCGGCGCATTTTTATCGGGACTTGCCTATCTTGTGGGTGCGGGGACGGCACTGAC